>ERZ772855.3764-NODE-3764-length-11103-cov-2.223570_pt1 | contig 11103 bp, 8 predicted proteins | sample MGYA00511900_ERZ772855 | MGnify/ENA primary metagenome ERZ772855 (study PRJEB29015, sample SAMEA2737701) | human gut metagenome | biome: human gut; feature: human-associated habitat; material: faeces | place: China | collected 2012 ...
ATATTTCCTTTACTCTTTTGTATTCTCATCCCCCATTATACCTGATGAAGAATTATCAGGAGCCTGATCTATCAAATCCATAAACTGATCCAGTTTAGGAGTTATAATAATCTCGGTCCGGCGGTTACGAGCTTTTCCTTCTGCCGTATCATTACCGGCTACCGGATTAAATTCACCTCGACCGGCAGCAGTCAGGCGTTTGGGATTTATACCATAAATATTCTGTAATGCCTGAACAACAGATGAAGCACGCAACGCACTCAAATCCCAATTATTACGTATATTCGTACGAGATATCGGATCGGTATCTGTATTTCCTTCTACCAGAACATCATAATCTTTGTAGTCCTGAATGATTTTGGCTATTTTACTAAGCACAGCCTCTGCTTTATTGCTAATTTCATAACTTCCTGATTTATAAAGCATGTTATCTGCTAAGGAAATATATACAACACCTTTCAATACCTTAATATCCAAGTCACGCATCTCTTCACGGGTAAGCGAACGGGTAAGTTTATTGACCATTACGAGATTCAAAGAGTCTGATCTATTCTTTTCTTTAACCAAATGCTGGATGAAACGGTTTGAAGCATTGATCTCATCTATTAACTTACCCATATTCATATTCCCTTGAGAGCTCTGTGTAAGACTCTTATTCAAGATGCTTTGCATATCGGACAAGCTCTTGCGTAACTCACTATTATTCCGCTGCGCTTCGGCAAGTCTCTCCTCAAGACTTGTTGAACGTGCCTGATTTTCTCTTAGCTGCAATTGACTTTCCTGATATTCTTTTTGCAACTTTGTATAATCAGTTTTTAAACCTTTAAATTGCTTCTGACTTACACAACTCGCCAATACTATACATCCTGTCAGTACTAACAACGGTCGAAAAAGATTCTTCATAACTCTATTATTTTAATTACTAACTTTTTAAGTGACCAACTGCAGCCGTTTCCACAACAATTGCGTAAATCGGTTGGTTATGAACACATTTATCGAGATAAAGCTCGAACGACCTTATAACATTTCAAAAGAACGAAAAGTTTAGTATGTAAATAAAATCTGTTTTTATCAGAGTTTGATCCATCCTGCCAAGTTATCCAACTTAATTTTATAAATTTGCACCATACTAAAACATTACTGCGTGAAAAACAAACGTTGGATTTATTTAGCAATTATTTCCGCAATTATAGTGTTAGGATTGGCTTCCCGAAAACATGGTGATATATTGCCCGAATTTATCGCAGAGTATTCAGGCGATACGCTTTGGGCAGCCATGGTGTATTGTGGAATACGCTTTCTTTTCCCGTCATTATCTATACTCAAGACCATTGTTATTTCCTTATTATTTTCTTATTGTATAGAAATTAGCCAACTATACCAAGCAGACTGGGCAAATACTGTACGAAACACCACACTTGGAGCATTAATCTTTGGACATGGTTTTCTATGGTCAGATATGATCTGTTATACTGTTGGAGTATCATTATCCACTGTTATAGATTCAGGAAGGATTATTATCTCCCAAAAGAGAAACCCCTAGAAAAAAAGCACTGCAAACCTACTTTGTTTACAGTGCTCTTTCCGATTATCATTTAAACTACCTATCACAATCTACAATGAAAACTATCGCTCAAAGGTAACTTCTTATTAGTGGAAACAACCTTTATTTCATTTTCACCAGGTTCTAGTTCCACATTTTTCCATTCCAGAATAGCATACGAATCCGGTATTGCTTTACCATAACTCTTACCGTTTACAAACAATTCGGCTCCTGACAGATTCGTGAAAGCAGTAATTGTTTGCAAACGTTGTGTACGTACTGTGTTACGTTTGCCTGTTAAATAAAGCATTGGTTCTTCCCTATTCCAGTTGGCCTTATAGAAGTAGAAAGCATCTTTACGAACTTTCCGGTCGAAGGTAACCAAACCTTTATCATTAATTCCGGGACGGTCTCCTTCAGTGCGATGTGCAGCGCCAAAATCAAACATATTCCAGACAAAGCTCCCCCATACATAAGGACGGGAAGAGATTGTTTTCCAGTTTTCAATGTGATAATACGTCTGCCAGTTTTCAGGATGCCACCAACTGGTTGGTACAGTTTTAACCAACGAATCTTGTTGATGGTAAATACTTGCGCCGGCACCATATTCACTGATAGCAATACATATTTCCGGATGATCCTTATGCATTCGATCCAACCATTTCCCCAAATCAGCGGGAGTGCCACCATACCATCCATCATAACGGTTCCAAGCAATAGCATCCGTTATGAAATTCAAATCTCCCATTTGATTACTTGCGGAGGTCGTAGGCCGGGTAGTATCTTCCTGATGTGCCAGCACATTTAATTCTTTGATGTACTCAACCGGATTATCTCCCAACTCCGTCAACTCATTAAACAGCCCCCATACACAAATAGAAGGATGATTATAATGTTGACGAATCAGTTCTTTGAGCTGCTCTTTTCCGTTGGCACGGAAAGCAGGTAAATCCACAAAACCTTTATCATTATATCCACCAGGACCCACAAAAGGTATTTCAGCCCATACAATAATACCATTTTTATCCATCAGATCATAAAAATAAGTAGCCTGCGGATAATGCGCCAAACGAACAGCATTCACTCCCATCTCCAACATCAATGCCACATCTTCCTCATGGTGTTGCGGGCGCAGCGCATTGCCCACCTCACTCCTATCCTGATGACGGCAAACGCCTTGAAGAGGCAAATGTTTTCCATTCAGGAAAAAACCTTTATCAGGGTCGATCCGGTAAAAACGAAGTCCTAACGGTTGTGTAACACGATCTACCATCTGACCATTCCGGAAAAGAGTCACTTCCGCCTGATAAAGGAAAGGATCCTGACGACCATTCCACAAATGAGGCTGATCGATTTCAAATGTAAGTTCCTGCTGCATTACTTCGTTTCCAGAAAGATTCACATTCTTTGTTCCTTCTTTCACCACCCTTTGACCATCTAACAGGCGTACGTTAAGCTCCACTTCCTGATTACCACTACTCCCGTTTGATAAATCAACAATAGCCCGCACCTTAGCATACCGATGGCTCACACTATCCTGTATCAGACGTACTCCGGGGGAAGCATAATCCAAAGGAGAAATACACGTCTCATCAGTAATCAACAAATGTACATCACGATAAATACCTCCGTAAAAATTAAAGTCACCGACCAGAGGCATAATATCCAACTGTTCACCATTATTCACCCGTACTAATATAGAGTTTTCTTTTCCATATTCCACCTTTCCTGTGATCTCAAAGATAAAAGCTCCATATCCCCCACGATGCTCACCTATATGACGACGATTTATAAACACATCTGCAATGTTATTCACTCCTTCGAAACGAATAAAAAGACGTTTTCCTTTCCATTCGGGACGAATAAATAAATTCTTCTCATAATTACCAATTCCCCGTTTATAGTCTATCTTACCGGACAAAGCATCCTGCGCATTCCAAGTATGAGGCAAATCAACTCTTACCTCTGTTCCCTTCTGTACCTGATGCGAAAACCGGAAATTCCAATCATTATTTAGCAAGATATCCTGTCGCTGGGCAAACATCGACATTCCGTAAAGCATGAATAAAACAACCGATACCAAACGGCTGGACTGTAATAAAACTGTTTTCATATTATTTCTTTAATGATGACTTCTTTATTCTGATAAAAGAAGATAATGATTCAACCTTATTCTTATATTTTTTTTCATCGACCCGATTCTTGTTTTCCTTCCCGTCAATCCGATGGTCAAACAACATACTGGCTTTCTTCACGTCGCCTTTCATCCATTCCGCATAACTATAACGCCGGTCAACGGCATTATCTCCTCCTTCCCACTGAATATAGACTTCACCTTTCGTCTTAGCTTTCAGATTCTTGAAAACCCCGGCAAAGCTTTGCCCGCTTAGCTGTTCAGCGGGAACAGGCAGTTTACAAAGTTCACATAAAGTCGGGTACAAATCAACAAATTCCACCATCGATTTTGTTTTTCCTTTTTTCATTCCCGGCACACGGACAATCAACGGTACATGAGTAGAAGTATTCATCAGATTATGTTTACCTATAAAATCATGTTCTCCCAGATTCCAGCCATGATCTCCCAACAAAACCACAATTGTATTATCCGATAATCCCAGTTCATCCAATGCATCCAATACCTTGCCAATCTGTGCATCCACATAACTCATACAAGCATAATATCCATGTTTTACCTCCCGCTGGAAGTCAATATCACTCGTATCCGCAACCCGTGCATACGCATATATCTCGCTCGAATTACGAACCTGCTCCGGCAATCCTTCAGGTCGGAAACGATTGGTAGCCAAAGGTATTTCCTCCCGTTTATATAAATCCCAATATTTCTTTGGGGCATTGAACGGCAAATGAGGTTTCCAGAAACCACAAGCCAAGAAGAAAGGTTTGCCAGCCTCCTTCATCCTTTTCAAGTCACGAATAGCTCGGTTTGCAAGTTTCCCATCATCATAGGCAGTATCAGGAACATCAGCAGATTCACAAAAAGGTCCCCTCATCGTTTTCGGATTAATCGTTTTTCCCGATTCCGAATTCATCCAAAGTTCCCATTTATTATATTCCGCCCAATATACATCATATCCATTCGGATGATTCCGGTAAGGAGGCTCACTCCACGAATCCGCATGATCGCTGATATGATGAAACACCTTGCCGTCCGAAATAGTATGATAACCATTCCGGGTGAACCATCCCGAAATAGGTATTGCTTCGGGACAATCTTTGCTGGCATAGGCGGAAAAACTAATAAAGCGATCGGGGTAATGAGGATATACACCCGTCAATAAACTAGCCCGGGATGCCCCACTCACAGGAATATTACAATACGCATTCTGAAACAAGACGCCACTTGCCGCCAAACGGTCCATATTAGGAGTTTTCACTACATCTACCCCGTAACACCCCAGTTCGGGGCGCATATCATCAGCCATTATAAAAAGCACATTCATTTGGGATGCATCCTGTTGTGCACGTAGTATAGATGAGATGCAGCAAGCTGTTCCACAAAAAAACGCATATTTTATTGATATTCTATTTTTCATTTTCTACCTTAAATTTTCAAGACCTGCAATATACTAAAATATTACAGGTCTTGTGCATCATTTCAATTTAAAATTACTTTGTCCATACCGGATTTTGTTCCAAATTCGTATTTAACGCCAATTGCTTCAAAGGCAACGGATACAGATAATAATGTTCCTGCCATCCAAGCGGGGTATCAAAGAAATAAACATATCCTTCATCAGCACCTGCACCACCCGTTACTTTCAAATTCTTGGCCGAAGCCCCTGTCACATAGGCACCCAGCGGTTGTTTGTTAACATAGTCTCCTTTCTTCCACCTGCGCAAATCATCCAAACGGAAACCTTCGCCCATCAATTCAACTCGTCTCTCTCTACGCACTTCCCACAAAAGAGCAGGAACGGAAGGATCACGCTTCGGATCAAAAGCATCATTAATATCATTCACCACCATTTTCGCCACATTAGCTCTTGCCCGAAGTTTGTTAATAGACTTATCCGCAGCAGCCTGGTCGAACTTGTTCAATTCGCACATCGCTTCGGCATAGTTTACCATCACCTCACCTATACGGAACAGCGGGGCATCTGTTGTATTCACCCCATTCGCGTTGGTAGCTACAGTATGTGTATTATAATATTTCCATACCCAGAAGCCCATTTGGGAAGCGTTCCAGCCCTGTCCCCAGTTCATATTCTTAAAGTGAGGTTGTCCTTGCACGGTGAATCCTTTAAAGTTGGAAGACGGCAAACGATGATAAGTTTCACCGGAAATCGTAGCCATTAAATCTATAAATTCCCTGTCCTGTGCATTATCCGTATATTCGATATTTCCCAAGTGGATAAACCGGGAACAAACATAAGTGACACCACCGATAAGTAAACAGATAATTACAATGTTGTATATTATCTTCTGGGTTTTTCTAGCTATCATAATCTGTTCTATTTTAAGAGAGATGAGAATTTGATTCTGTTATAAGTTGGATTTTTTTTGATAAGTCATTACTTCTCTGTCAGAGAGTGTGTGTGATATATTTCATTTTATAATAACTGTATATCAAGTTAATACGTGCATTGACCAGACCGAGGTCGGCACTTAGTTTCATATTGCTGGCATCGAGCATATCGGTGAGCAGGGCAAGGTCGTTTTTATAACGATTGCTGGTTACGTTATAGTTCTGGTCGGCAAGTTCCACGCTTTTCTCCTGTGTACGCAGGTCTGTGAAAGAGGTGAGAAAGTTGACGTAGTTCGCCTGTACACCGTTTTCTATTTGTTCCTGTGCCAGTGAATATTCCTCCTGTGCTCTGCGGACGTTCAGTTTTGCCTGGCGCACTTTCTTGTTGTTTTTAAATAAAGAAGAAAGATTGTATTTGATACCGACCCCCACATACCAGTAATTGAAGTTATTGTCGAGCACCGGGACTTCGATGGTGATAGGACCATCTAAATGTTCACCGGCCACAAGTGCAATTTTCGGAAGCAGTTCCGAGCGTTCCAATTTCACTTTCTGCTCGTTCATTTTCATAGCCAGCTGGGCTTGTTGCAGTCCTACATTGCTTTGACTGGCCATCATTTGCCAGTCGTTTTCGGCTAATGCTGTCACTTCCTCGTTCAGCAAGGTAGAATCGGGAACGATTTCTGTTCCGGCAGGCAGATGTAAGGTAGTCACCAGTTGATGATTCATTATTTTGCGGGTATCCTGCACCTTTGCCAGTTGCAGTTTCAGCGTCTCTTTCTGTAGCTCATAGCGGGTGATGTCATTTTTTAAGGCCGTTCCCTGTGTGCGGCGTGATTCCATGTTGCGGATCACCTGTTCCGTCAAATCCAGATTCTTCTGTAACACTTGCAGCTGGTTATTCAACTTGTATAAATCCAGGTAATAGCCGGTCAGGAGAAAGCGGATTTCCTGACGGTTCTTCTGCCAGTCCAATGCAGCCATTTGCTGACCGAGTTCAGCCAGAGTAATACTGCTGTTGATGGCTCCTCCGGCGTAAATCACTTGTTGCGCTTCCAACGCAAAGTTATTGCCGAAGTGTGGCATAGGGATATTCTGCCCGTTTTTGAAGTCACGGTCCCATATATATCCGTCGCCCAGGTAACTAAATGAGAGTGAGGCACCTATGTCCGGCAAACGTTGTGACTTGGCAGCCTTCAAAGCTTCATCGGCTGCTTCCTTTCCGGTTTTATACATTTGAATACTCTGACTGTTCTCGTCTGCCAGACGGAACATTTCGTCAATGCCCAACACTCTCCTGTCAAGCGTCTGGGCAAACAGTCCCTGACTGCATAGCACGGCACATAGCGGCACTATGAGCCATCTTTTTTTGCTCATAAAGTGAAAAGAAATTTAATTAATAGTAGAATTTTGAATTTTCTTCACCACGGAATAATACAGAGTAACACAGAGTTTTTTCTTTTGAAATATGTCAGTTGACACAAGTTAATGAAGATTATTTGAACGCTGTGTCCTCTGGCGTTCTCTGTAGTGAAAATAGGAGGGTTATCAAATCTGCGCTGCTACACCCCAACCGTGAAAGTCATGCATTTTGTTCTTGTAACGAATGGCGATTTGATAATATCTTAGTTTCATCTTGATACCTATTTTTCTATTTTTGGTTTGCAAAATTATGAAAAAAAACAAGTAAGTTGTAACCCTATATAGGCTCAAATATAATGTTTTTTAACGAATGGCAGCTAGCATATCAAATAGGAGAAAGAATAGAAAGAAGTACAACCACTCCTGAAGTAAAGATGCGATATAATATGTACCGTAAGGTGAAGCTATACGACTAAATAAGAAAAATTGTTCTGAAAAGCTCCTTTTTTGTTCTGATTAAGCCTATAAGTAAATAAAAGAAAACCTATACCTTTGCAGTCGAATTTTAATCAATAGTTTATGACTGCAATAATAAATAAGGAGAACTCAAAGGTATTTTTGCTGATTTTGCTCGGTATGTTGTCAGCGTTCGGACCTTTTGTGACGGATATGTATTTGCCTAGTCTGCCAGCCATGGCAGACTATTTTTCTACCCACTCGTCGATGGTGCAATTGGGGCTTACCACCAGTATGATAGGTTTGGCATTGGGACAAATCTTTTTCGGACCATTGAGTGATAAATACGGTAGGCGTCCGTTGTTGCTCGTCTCAATGATACTGTTCATCGTGTCTACCGTATTCTGTCTTTTTGCACCGGACATTTATTCGTTTATCACCTTGAGGTTGATACAGGGAATCGGAGGAGCAGGCGGTATTGTCATATCCCGTTCGGTGGCTACGGACAAGTTTTCGGGGAAGGAACTGGCCAAGATGCTGGCCGTGATCGGTGCGATTAATGGAGTGGCTCCCGTGGCAGCTCCGGTAATCGGAGGGTTGGTGACCGGGACGATCGGATGGAAAGGGATTTTTGTGATATTGCTGTTTATTGGCGTACTGCTGTGGATAGGCTGCATCCGTTTTAAAGAATCACTTCCCGTAGAGAAACGCTCGAAGACGGGAATTGTTTCTACTTTCCGTAACTTCGGTGCAATCGTTCATAACCCCCGTTACATGCTCTATGTTCTGCAACTGGCGTTTGCACAAGGCATCCTCTTTGCTTACATAGCTTCCTCACCTTTTATTGTGCAACAACATTACGGATTTTCCCCCTTTGCATTTAGTATCTGCTTCGCGGTGAATGCGGTAGCTATCGGGGTGGCAGCAGCTATCTCCGTGAAATTCCGCCAACCTGAAACTGGGACGCTGACCGGATGCATCGGTATGTTGTGCCTGTCCGTCTGTGTGATGATTGCCTTGTATAACGGATGCGGCTTTTGGACCTATGAACTGCTGATGTTTGCATTACTTTTCACAATGGGACTGACCTTTACTTCCTCCACTACCTTGGCGATGGATAGCGAACGCCGTTACGCCGGAGCAGCTTCCGCCCTGTTGGGAGCACTCTGTTTTGCTTCCGGAGGTATTGTTTCTCCGTTGGTCGGCTTGGGAAATATCCTTGTATCTACCGGAGTTACATTTGTGGTCTGCGCCATCTGTTCCCTGCTTTGTGCACTATGGGCGATGAGGAAAGTACCGATGAAAGTAGCGATGTGCCGGATTTTCCGTTAAAGTGAGATTGTTTCAAAAATAAAAGTCATGAGGAAGTTAAAGCTTAAACTCCCTCATGACTTTTATAATTTACTACCAGCATAATTATAATTACTACCAGTATAAACAGACCGAAATAAAACTAGAGTTTTATCTCTTCCGTGAATATCTCCCCGAAACGATTCTTAACCACCACCTTGACAGATTTTGCATCTTTAGAAGGCTGTGCACGGAAAAGATGACGTGTGCGATAACCCGTTTTCTTTCCCTTTACCATATTGATATAATCCTGATCCTCATCGTCAAAAGCCTGCATAGCACCTTTCAACACTCCATCCTCGTACCAGTTTACCGTATACGTCCAGTCCCAATCCCAGATATTGGCTACCACATAGTCTTTCTGGCTTTCAAACTCTCCCGGTTGGTAAAGCCGGAACTGATAGTCCGGCGAACACCCTGTTGCCTTGTAACGCCATTTCACATCATCACCTTTCACTTGTACCACCAGATAACCGTTCGGTGCTCCGCAACGATTCACGTGTCCTGCCCACCATGCGCCGCAAGCAGCCCCGATATTATGTTCGTAAATGGTAGGAGCGGGCGACTGATTTTCATAAAAGTGCGTGTGTCCGGAGAAAATATGTACTTGGTAAGGCCTCAACAGTTGGAAAAGCGCATTGGCGTTGCGCGCATTTCCACCCGCAGCTACCGTGTTATTAGCTACCGGAGCGTGAACGTTCAGGAACACGATATTTCCTTTGGGCACATAACTTAAATCCTTTCTCAACCAGTCCAAATCTTCCGGCGTGAAGCGTTCCGTGTATTTCTTGTTGCCGTCGTAATCAATATCCTTCATTGCTATCACATGAACTTTACCGATATTGAATGAATAGTTGGCCGGGCCGAATGACTGATAATAATTCTGTTCCCCATAACCATCCGCCGGATGATCCGTCTGCGTTATGGATTTGTAGAGCAGGTTGAAGTCGTGGTTTCCCATCAGTTGGAACATCGTCATTCCTAAGTTGGACACCGCTTGACGGTAAGGAGCGTACAGGTTCATGGCATCCCACACCAGATCCCCCAGTCCCATGCCGACGATTTCGAAGTTCTTTAGTGAGTCGGCAGTCTGTTTCAGATCGGGCACTGTTTCCGTGCGGAAGCGGTCCAGTTGCTTTTCGTTTCTCACTTGCGGGTCGGAAAGGACGATGTAGACAAATTCATCCACCGGTTTCTGCCGTTTAGTCAATACGAAGTCACATTGGTTCTCGCTTTTCCCGGCATCCAGATATTGATAGAAACCATCGGCTACCCCCTCTTTGGAAGGAAGCTCATACGCTGCCGGAGTAGAGATGTAAACCATTGGATAACGTGTCGGATCAGTGTTCAGAACATAATTTCCTTCTGCATCAGTCGTATTGAAATGTGCCCCGTCTGTCACCACTACACCGCTGATGGGTTTACCTGTATTATCTTTCACACTACCTTTCACCACCGTCTGACCAAAGGCGGCAATAGCGTTCAGCTGGAAAAGCAAAACCGCTGCAAACAGCGTTTTTCTAAAATTGATCTTTTTCATTGCTTATAACTTTCTTAAAGTAACCTGATTGAATAATGCGATAATTTCTTCCGGTTCATCTGCCGACTTGAGAGCCTCCTCAAAAGACTTGCTGTTATCATCGAAACACATCACATTGGCGCAATCCAGAATATGACCCATGTTGAATGTAGCAACTTCCCGGCTCACCTCTTCCTTTTTTCAGTGCTGATGTAATGGTTGAAGTATTCTTTAGATAACCGCTGGGCAGACCGATGTGATTTTTTATCCCGTTGTGCAGAGTGACTTGCAGCATATACACTAGAGGGCAAGGTGTATTCCATCCTTTTAGTAAGTAGGCAAAGAACTCGGAATTTATTTCATGTTTTTATCTTTTAGGTTTTAAAA
>ERZ772855.3781-NODE-3781-length-11051-cov-3.185886_pt1 | contig 11051 bp, 10 predicted proteins | sample MGYA00511900_ERZ772855 | MGnify/ENA primary metagenome ERZ772855 (study PRJEB29015, sample SAMEA2737701) | human gut metagenome | biome: human gut; feature: human-associated habitat; material: faeces | place: China | collected 2012 ...
GCTACGATTTTCCCCTGATGAATGTCCATTGATGCTTCTACAATTCCAGCAGGAAATCGATTTTCGCTGTGCAACTCGTAATCTGCATAATATCCGTAATTCCAGTCCCATGTTGCATATTTGTTCTTGCGAAGATCTGAGATAGTACGAAAATCTTCGTCAGATAATTGTAATGTATCAGCCGACTTACCTGCAAGAATTTCATCGGCGAGAGCCTTTTTGAAAGTCTCCATTGAAATGGGAGAAGCAACATGTTCATTAATCGTTGTTACGCGGCTTGAAACAGAGCGCACCCCCTTCGACTGAATTTTCGCAGGACGAACCCTCAAGGCGTCTGATAAAACGTCAAGATTAGAATTCAAAAGGATACAACCATGGTAAAGAAGACGGCCATTGCTTAAAATTTGAGAGCAACCGGAGAATTTCTTTCCATTGATCAAAAGGTCATTTCTTCCGCTAAATTCTGCTTGGATTCCGAACCGCTTGAGGACATGAATAACGGGATCAGCAAAGTACTTTAAGTTAAATTCCTCCAGATTATCTGGAGAAGTAATCAGCGTGTAATTTAGATTACCTAGGTCATGATACACGGCACCGCCGCCGGAAAGTCGCCGGGCAACCTTTATTCCATTTGCATCTACATAAGATTGGTTAATTTCTTCTGCAGTATTTTGATACTTCCCGACGATAATGGAATTCTCGTTTTGCCATAGCATCAAGTAATCGTGTTTTCGATTTAGAGATTGAAAAAGGTATTCTTCCAATGCAAGATTGTAATAGGGATCTCGCCAAGGGGATTCAAAAAAGAACATATCATTGCCTCACATATGCCTTAAATTGTGATATTCAAGCATTGCGAGTATCAAAAGCACACGTTATTCACCGTCTATTCGACCAAGGCTCTCTACGTTTTCGACGATCTTTTTCATTACCCTTTTAAAAGTATCCAAATCTTCGGCGGATATATCATGGATACCATCAATATTGAATTGCTCTACTAAAGGATATAGTTCGTCCAGTGCGGCCTTGCCCTTTTCGGTTAAAAAGAGGAGTTTTGCTCGAAAATTCTCCGGGTCGCCCGTCCTGCTTACCAAACCGTGCCCTTCCAATCGCTCAATCAGATGCAAAGCGGAGGGCTCACTGATCATCATTGCTTGCGCAAGATCTTTCTGAGATATTTTCTGCGTTTGATCAATAAAATACAGGGCTGTCCACTGAGTGCGAGTCAACCCACCTTTTTTAAATTGGTTATTTAATGCCTCGCATACCGCTTTTGCGCCGGAATTTGTAAGCAATGCAATGCAATCATGAACATCAAACATGGAAAAACCTCACTTGCAGTAGAGTACATAGTCAACAGCTATCTATATTACGGAACTATTCCAAGGGAGATAGTTGGTTAATCAGGGAATACAGTACAGTATAGCGTGTAATTATCCACTGGTCAAGAATTATTTCTTAGTATGCTATTTGAGACAGCAACTAGACCATATGGTTTGGGATAATAGTATCGAATTTGGTGCTTTTCATACTGAATGCATATTTGTGGTTCAAATAATTGGTTGATTTTGTTTTCCTAACGCAAACCCCCTGATTGGTGCTTCTCATCTACACCTTTCAGGAGGTTCGCGTATCATATAATGATGCCGATTGGTGTTGGATACCTGGGCAATCAGTTCGCTTCCATGAAATCGTTCAGGAAGTCAACCCATTTATTGAAGCCATCGCCCGTCCGCGCCGACAGTTCAATGATCTTCATGGAGGGGTTCAGAACAGCCGCACGTGATTTCAGTGCTTCGAGAGAGAAACCCTCATCGGGCAGATAATCCGTTTTGGTTACGATTAGAACATCTGCAACAGAAAACATCAACGGATACTTCAGAATCTTATCATCGCCTTCTGGAACACTAAGAATCATCACTTTCAGAGATTCGCCGATGTCAAATTCTGCCGGACATACCAAGTTTCCAATGTTTTCCACAAAAGTGAGATCGTAATCTTCTACGGGGAAAGAATTCAGTGCCCGCTGAACGACGGTTGCCTCAAGGTGGCAAGCTCCGCCCGTATTGATCTGAACCGCGGTTGCGTCAGCGGCAATGATTTTCTTGGAGTCCACCAGAGAGTCCAGATCACCCTCAATTACGGCAATCTTCCACTTATCCTTGAGTTCTTTAATAGTTCTCAGAAGAAAGGTGGTCTTGCCGCATCCGGGAGAACCCATGAGGTTGATCATACGAGTGTGGCACTTTTGGAGACTGGCGCGAATTTCGGATGCACACTGGTCGTTTTCCTCGAAAACTTCCTTACGGACGTCGATTAATGTTACTTCTGACATGCTGGTTCACCAGTTCCTTTCTCAATAATTCCGATTCCGGTGATGATAAATTCTGTACCACTTTTCATGCGCATTTTTTCTTCACCGCAATTGGGACAAACTGTAGGCATATATTCGGGCGTCAGCGGCAAAACTTCACCACAGTTCTGGCATTGCACGCTTCCGGGAATTGTTTGAATGTGAACTTTGGCTCCTTCAACAATGGAGCCCTTGCTGGCATATGCGAAATATTTGATGACCCACTCGTTGAGCATTCCGCGCAGGTCGCCAACTGCCAAATATACATCCGTAACGCGCTCGGCGTTTTTTGCCTCTGCATAAAGCTTTACTTCATTAAAGAGCAGTTTTGTAACAGCAAATTCGTGCATGACGATAACTCCTTCGATGTAGGGAGAAAGGGCCGATAACCCTTTCTCCCTGCATCACGTCACTTATTTCTTGCGGCCTCTCTCGATGTAATCCGTCTTAAGGCCATAAGTATCGGCGCCCTGACGATCATAAAGATCCAGGCAGGAATCGGGCCAATCATAGCGATCCTTTTCATCCTTCAGGCGGAGGATCAGGGCCTTCTCAGGACACTCTCTCACGCAAACACCGCAGCCGACGCAGTTCTCGGGATGATACTGGACGGTATCGCCGTTCCACAGATGGCCGTGTTGAGTAAAGCAGTGTTCCACACATTTGCCGCAGTTGATACACTTGGTTGCGTCCTTATCTACATAATAATGAGTGACCTTGCCGGTGTTGGGGCCGCCCATGCCATACTTTTTGAAGTACTCGGTGGGACCGCAACAACCGTCGTTACAGCAGGAGCAGACAATTTCAGCATCCTTGGTAGCGGAAAGCAGAATGGCCAGATGATTCTCTTTGCAATACTCGATATGCTTTTTAATTTCTTCCTTGGTCATGTAACGGGAAACCTTCAGATCCTTTACATAGAAATCGGCAAAGTCATTTATTTGCAGACAGACTTCGTATGGAGCATCGCACTGCTTGCACGCCTTTGCAACAGGGGCGCGGCAAATGCAGGATGTAACGGCAACGCGATCGGCATTCATCAGGATACGCTCAGCAACCTCATAGTCATTGATGATATTGCCTTCTGCAATTTCATCATCTGTAAGAGGAACATAGCGCCAAGAAGGAGCATCCTGGTCAAACATAACCGGACGCATATAATTTGCCATATAGGGTTCGATACTCTTCCAAAACTCAACGGAAAGGCGTCCCACAGACATTGCGACCTGACCGGGGAAAGGACCGATATGACGGAAAACATCAACACCGTTATCAACCTTGTGGAAAATGCAAACGCGCTCTGCCATCTCTAAGAGCATTTTTCTGCATTCTTCAACTTCCATCCCAGCATCCTTTGCGATCTCTTCTGCACTAGCAAAGTGGTGTGCGGGGACATGAATAGCCAGTTTGGCGTGTTCGGGGAGATAATAAGTTTTCAGATACTGGAGATCGGCACCCTCGGGGATGCTTGCCATAGCACCCTTAAAATTTTCGGGTTTCGGAAAGCCAGAGGAAAGACCGTCCAATATCTCTGCGAGCTTTTCGTAGTACGGTGCATACTCAGGGTCATTTGCTCTGGGGTCGATAGCTTGCTGCCCAGAAGGAATACCCTGCGCCATGAGAGACATAGTGGCATAGGTACGCCAAGAATTCCAATGCTCTTTTCCGTGTTCAAAAGTATTCATAAATTGCCTCCTTTAATTTATTCGTGTTCCTAATTGCCATGCTAAGTACAAGTCGAATTATATCAATTATTATGCTAATTGTCAACGAGATAACGCTGTGAAGGGAAAAATCGGTGTTCTACACAAAAGAAGAAGATATTGTTTGGGACAATTCAATAATTGGACATCAACGGTATGTAACCTATTGAGTAGCCATTGCTTTTGCTTTACTGATGACACAATAGTTGAAATTTACACTTTTTACCTTTAGACAAAATTAGCTGTGAAACTTTGGCGATTTTAACGATATAAAGTCTGTTGACAATTAGCCTGCTAAGCGATATGATTTAAGCGTAGCACACGCAATAATGATATTATTTTATGGAGGTACATTACAATGTCTGTGAATGCAAGAGAGATCCTGAACGATTTTATGAACGGCGTCGGCAAGCTGTCCGAGATGGACAACGGCTTCATGCAGAAGTTCTTTGCGGTCGATGGCGGCTGCGGCGGCGATGTTCTGAGCTCTAAGGTGAAGGAACTGATTGGCGTGGCGATCGGCTGCTATAACCGCTGCCAGTATTGCATCTGTGTGCATACCCACGGTGCATATCAGGCCGGTGCGACCAGAGAAGAAATCATGGCCGCTGCTGAAGTGGCTATCGCATTCGGTGGTGGCCCCAGCGTCGCATATAGTGCCGCTGTTCTGACTGCTGCACTTGACGAATTTGAGCATGATTTCGACTAATATATAACAAAGAAGCCATGCCGGTCTTTGAAAAATGTCGGTATGGCTTCTTTATTTTGAACAAAACGCATTTCGTATTAGCCGCAGAAAGTGATTTGTGCTCTGTCAGTGGCATAAACGGCGGTTATCTCTCACAATAAAGTCAAGGAGGTAAAGAATGAAGCAGGCAATAACAGTTATGAAAGCCGAATGCACCATGAAAAAGTGGAGCGTTCGTGTTGGAGACGTTGTGCAGAAAGGAGATCTTCTATGTACGGTCATTGTGGGAAAGATGAACCGTGAAGTAAATAGCAAGTATGCAGGACAGATCACCAGTATCCTGATTCAAGAAAATGAGAAAGTACCCGGCGGAGCTGTGATTTGCGAGATGGAAGCAGAGGAGCCCGCTGCACCTGCGCCGGAATCCCAATCCGCATTAGGAGAAAAGGAAGCATTGCTTATGCCCAAAACGGGCGAGGAGAACTCTGCTGTTCGGAAGTGGTATAAAGCAGTGGGCGACCCGGTAGCCAAAGGCGAGGCGCTGGTATCTGTCAGTGCCGGCAAGATGAACCGGGATGTGTGCAGCAATTGCGATGGTATCTTGGCAGAAGTCGTAGTTGCTGAGGGAGAGGCTGCTGCAGGTGATGTGCTTGGCTATGTACAGGCATATGCAGTAGCCGCTGAAAAGGTATTGGGCGAAGTGGCTGTCAAGTTGCCAAAAGTTGGCGCAAATAAGGCCACTATCAAAGAATGGTATAAAAACGAGGGAGACGCCGTGAAGCAGGGTGAGCCCATAGCTTCTGTATCGGCAGGAAAACTTACAGCGGATGTGAATAGCGAGTGTGATGGAGTTCTTACGCGAATCGTTGCTCCGGCTGATACCACAGTTGAAAAGGATTCGATTATCGCTTATATTGAGGGTCACACTTGCGGAGGACAGAATTCTGTCCCGGCTGCTCAGAAAGTGGTCGTTATTGGCGGCGGCCCCGGTGGATATGTGGCAGCTATCCGTGCAGCCCAGTTGGGTGCCGAGGTGACATTGGTTGAGATGAATAAAATCGGCGGTACCTGCTTGAATGTGGGCTGCATTCCTACGAAGGCGTTGCTGCATAGCGCAGAACTGTATGCTGCGGCAAAGTCTGGAGAAAAGGCGGGTATTATCGCAGAGAATGTGACCATTGATTGGCCGCGTGTGCAGGCAAATCGTGTGGCGATCTCAACGCAACTGTCTTCCGGTGTCGCGGGCCTGCTGGCAGCCAATGGCGTAGAGGTAATTGAAGGCCGTGCAGAGTTTACGGGGCCCAAGAGCCTTCACGTGATTGAGACCAATGGAAATACACAGGACATAGCGGCGGATCGCATTATCATAGCTACGGGCTCTGTTCCCAGTATGCCCCCGATTCCTGGACTTGCTGAGAACAAGAATTGTATCGATTCCACTGGAGCTCTGACGTTGGAGCAGATGCCTGCGTCCATGGTGATCATAGGCGGCGGTGTCATCGGTATTGAATTGGCATGTACCTATGCTCTGTTCGGAACAAAGGTCACTGTGGTGGAGATGATGCCGCGTTTGATGCCCGTCATGGACTATGAGTTGACCCAGATGGCGCAGAAGATCATGGAGGATGCGGGAATTGAGTTCTTGCTGGAGACTCAGGTTCTGGGCTTTGAAGCCGGTGATGTGGGCGCAAAGGTCGTGATCAAGGATAAGAGCGGCGCGGAATCAAAGCTGGAAGCTGAGAAGGTTTTGGTAGCTGTTGGCCGCCGCAGCAATGTGGCTACCCTGAATCTGGGAGCCGCAGGAATTGTCACAGAGCGCGGTCATGTGGTTACTAACGACCACATGGAGACTAATGTGCCGGGAGTGTATGCGATCGGTGACTGTGCTGGCCGGATCATGCTGGCCCACACGGCGTCCACGATGGGCGAAATCGCCGCTGAAAACGCCATGGGAAGCCCCGCGACCTATGACGAAAGGGTGTGCCCTTCCTGCGTTTATATGGTTCCGGAATTTGCCTATGTGGGCTTAAATGAAGAGGAGGCTAAAGCCAAAGGTCTGGACTACAAGGTCGGAAAGTTCCCCTTGGCTGCTAATGGCAAATCCTTGATTATGGAAGAAACACGTGGATGGATCAAAATTTTGGCTGATGCCAAGACGGAGAAGATCCTTGGTGTACATATTCTGGGCGCCCGCGCTACCGACATTATTGCCGAGGCGGCCATTGCCATGAAGATGAATGCGACAGTGAAAGATGTCATTGACACGATCCACGCCCATCCTACTGTAGCGGAGGCTATGAAGGAAGCGGCTTTGGCCGTGGAAGGTCGCGCGATTCATTTTAAGTGATTGTAAAGATACAGTTATAGATTCCCCAAATCATTACAATGTGAATTCAAAAACACGAAGAGGAGAAAACGCAATGGAAGAGTATAACTCCATTCCGTGGAGAAAGCACGAAGACCTGAATAAATACGCCGTGGCTACCAACGTTCCGGTTTGGCTGGGTGGCAAGAAAGTAATCGCAGATCGAGTTGTCAAGACTTGCTGTCCGCACAACTGCTATGATACCTGCGGTGAGCTGGTGTATGTCAAGGATGAGAAGGTTATCAAAATTGAGGGAGATCCGGAGCATCCAATCACCAAAGGACATCTGTGCCTGAAAGGCTGCGCCAATGTGCAGAAGATCAACAGCCCCGACCGTGTGAAGTACCCGATGCTGCGCGTTGGCGAGCGGGGTGAGGGCAAGTTCAAGCGCATCACGTGGGATGAGGCCATGGACTGGATGGTTGAGAAGATCCAGACCATCACGAAAAAGTATGGATCTGAGGCAATCATGGAGTATTGCTACTCGGGAAACAGAGAGCATATGGCGAAGGTGGTTTCGGCTCGTCTGTGGAATCTGATGGGGGCCACAAAATTGGTGGGCAGCTTCTGCCTGCTCTCTGGTGCGACAGGCTCTTTCTACAGCGTTGGCAGCCAGTATACCATGGATCCTGCTATCTGGTCGGAGCATGCTGATACCGTTTTCCTAGTGGGACGAAATTGCTCTGCCACGAACCCACATATCTTCCCCTTCCTGTACCGTGCCAAGGAACGTGGTGCAAAACTGATCGTAGTGGATCCCTATACTACCGGCGTTGCCTCCAAAGCGGATATTCATCTGCGTCCCCGTCCCGGCACCGATGGCGCTATGTGTTTGGGTATGATGCACTGGATCATCAAAAATGACCTGTGGGATCATGATTTCGTGGAAAAACACACGGTGGGTTTCGACGAACTGGTCAAGCTGGTGGAAAAGTGGACGCCCGAGTATACAGAGGAAATTACCACGATTCCCAAGGAGCAGATCATTGAGGTCGCGCAGATTTTGGCAACCACGAATACCCAGTTTGAAACCGGTTATGGTCAGCAGCGTTACAGCAACGGCCATCAGGTTCAGCGAGCTTTGGCCTGCTTGGCGGGACTGTGCGGCAGTTTCGGAAAAGAGACGGGTAACTATAACTTCATCTCTGGTATGGGTTTCCCCGGAATAACTGGTTTTGCCCATCAGAATAACGTGGTGCTGCCGGAAGGCGCTGAAATCAAGCAGACACGTATGGTAAATATTGCTGCCGTGGCAGAAGCCATTCATAAGGCGGACAATCCGCCTATCAAGGGCGTTATTTCTTATCGCGGCGGTCTGATTTCGCAGCAGCCCAATGTGGATTACACGATCGAAGCGGTCAAGTCTCTCGATATGTTTGTATCCATCGAGCAGTTTATGACAGACGATACTGACTATGCCGATCTGGTGTTGCCTGCCTGCCACTACATGGAACAGTATGGCCTCCACCCCTCCTATTGGCATAACTACAATCAGGTTCTTGTGCCTGTGTGCCAGCCGCCCTATGAGTGCGTACCAGACGTGGAGATCTTCGAGGAGCTGGGGCGTCGTCTGGGCTACGAGAAGTATTTCCCCAGAGAACGTACAGGCTTGGATTATGTGCGTATGCTGATCGGTGAAGAGTGCGATGTGGACGCTGCTGTGTCTCCCAATGGGCCTGTGCGCAACCCTGAGAAGTGGTGCCCCGAGATTCCTTATAAGGATGGTCAGTTTGACACGCCTTCCGGGAAGTTGGAGCTGTTCTCGGCTGGAATGGAGGAACGTGGCAAAAAATTTGAAGGCGAGTATTGCCCGGTACCGCAATTCTTTGAGCCGGCGGAGAGCATCCGTGCAACCCCTGAACTGGCAAAGAAGTATCCGCTGAACGTCATTTCTCAGCATCCGGCATTCCGGACGCACTCCCAGTATTATAACCTGCCCTGGATCCGCGAAATTGAAGGCCCGGCCAGACTGTTTATGAGCAAGGTGGATGCTGCAGAGCGTGGCATCAACGATGGCGATCTGGTGCGTATCTTCAATGACCGTGGAGAGTTAACGAACATTGTTGCCCGAGTAGGTATTCGCGTAAAACCCGGCGTTGTGGAAATGAGCAGTGGTATGTGGGTGAAGCTGGGCGGCAGTGTCAACAAACTGACCGGCATGTATCCCGCTGGCCCCAGAGATGTCCTTTGTGAAGGCGGTATTATGCAGGAGTATCATCCGCTGATGGATGGCAACACCGGCTCATATTTCAATACTCTGGTTGATGTCCAGAAAATGTGAGGGAGGAATAGTCATGGATAAGCAGATGATTCTTTATGTTGATACCAGACGCTGCATGGGCTGCCGTGCCTGTGAAACGGTCTGTAAGCTGGAAAATAACCTGGACGCGGGACCTCGGTTCACTATGGTTACAGAAGTCGAGACAGGAAGCGGTAATGACGAGCGTTTGAATTTCCTGCCCATTCCCTGTCAGCATTGCGGGGATGCGCCCTGCGTGAAAGCGTGTCCTACCGGCGCTCTGCATAAACGCAGCGACGGAATTGTTCTGGGGAACTCTAAGAAATGTATTGGTTGCCATGAGTGCTTGTGGGCCTGCCCGTTCGGCGTGCCGCAGTTTGGCGCTAACGGCCTGATGCAGAAATGCACCATGTGCTATAACCGCATCGATGAGGGAGACAAGCCGGCCTGTGTTCGGAACTGCCCGGCCGAAGCGATTCTGTGCGGAACTGTGGAGGAAGTGTCCGCTATCATGCGCAGCAGATATGCAGACGGAAATTATCGGAAGCCCTAAGAGACGGTTAGGAGAGGCGTATGAAAGTCTTAACAATTAACAGATCGCAGTGCAATGGCTGTGGTGCCTGCCAGATGGTCTGTTCCTTGACGAAAAAAAACGGATTGTGCCCCTCTGAGTCCCGCATTCGAGTTCGGCGAGTTGGCGGCACGGACACGCAGTACGTGTGCGTATGCCAACATTGCGCCGAACCGGTATGTGTGTCTGCCTGTATGCGTGGGATTATCGACAAAGACCCGGTTACAGGTGTTGTAACACGCAAACAGGAGGATTGCTTCACCTGCGCAGCTTGCAAAGTGATGTGTCCTCATGGAGCGGTGACATATGACAGCACAATAGACGCCTTTGTTACCTGCGACCTCTGTGGAGGAGACCCCGCTTGTATCAAAGTCTGTCCCACCGGCGCTTTGCGCTATGAAGATCTGAGCGAAGCAAGTTCGGATTTTCGAAATCAGTACGCACAGCGCGTATTGCACGCAAAGGAGGTGGAGGAATGATCCAGCGAGAAATGCGGTATGCCCTGGTGGATCTGGCCAATCAAACATGGGACGTAAAAGATGTATTGGCAGACAAGTTCGGTACATGGGGTCTATTTCTTCAGGAACTACGTTTCTGGTGGCAAATCGACCCCACCATGGTGGTACTCACTACGGGAATCCTTACGGGTACAGGAGCCCCCGGAACCGGTGCAATGACATGGTGCTATCTTGGTAGCGATGGAACCGTATGTACTGCGGCGGCAGAGGGACGACTGGGTGCCTACCTGCGTTATGCGGGCGTGGATGCAATTGTATTTCTGAACAAAAGTGAACATCCTTGCAGTGTGACCGTGGACAATGGGACTTTGGAACTGAAAGACCCGCAAACGGATAAACTGTCCCTTCTCGCAAACCGCAAAAACGAAGATGCCGTTATCGTAACAGTGTCTCCTGAAGTGGTTGCGGAGGACAAGTATTTTGCCATCGCTGGTAAAGATCTGGCGATATGTCTGCTGGACAAAGGCGTGTCAGAAATCCTTGTAGAAACTACCGGCACATTGCCGACAGCGGATCCTGCGGCAATGATCTCCACTTGCACAGAACTCTGGCAAGCTGCGATTAGCGCCGGTCACACGCTGTCTGCCGGACGTCTGCACCCTGCGTATTTCCTC
>ERZ772855.3793-NODE-3793-length-11017-cov-3.907864_pt1 | contig 11017 bp, 8 predicted proteins | sample MGYA00511900_ERZ772855 | MGnify/ENA primary metagenome ERZ772855 (study PRJEB29015, sample SAMEA2737701) | human gut metagenome | biome: human gut; feature: human-associated habitat; material: faeces | place: China | collected 2012 ...
GCATATTATTTAATACTAGTAGATGAACACATAGTCCTGCTGCAAGCCCAAGAAACCCTGCCATAGCACCTAGTAAAATATAGATAAATCTCATTATTCTAAAATGAAAGCTTAACGAGAAATCTGGAATTGAGAATGAGCAAATGGCTGTAAAAGATACAATTATAATTAAAATAGGACTCACAATTCCGGCATCTACTGCTGCTTGACCTAGTATAAGAGCTCCAACAATTCCAATAGTTTGCCCGACAGGAGATGGAACACGTATACTGGCTTCACGAATTAGTTCAAATGATAATTCCATTATTAGAATTTCAAAAAGTATTGGAAATGGAACAGTTTCTCTAGCTGATATTATAGAGTAAAGAAGTTCTGTTGGAACCAATTCTTGATGAAAGCTTGTAATAGCCATATACATACTAGGTAGCAATAAGGCAAATGCAAGAGCTATAATTCTAAGAGCCCTAACAAAATTAGAATATTGATATTTTAAATTATAATCTTCGGAAGAAGCTAGAAAATCTGAAAATATGGCAGGTACAATAAGCACATATGGACTTCCGTTTACAATAATTGCAATTCTACCCTCAAATAGTAGATTTGAAGTTCTATCTGGTCGTTCTGTGGCAATTATTTGCGGAAGGCTGGTATTATCATTATCTTGAATTAATTGCTCTAATTGTCCAGAAGATGTTAAGTAATCTATTGCTAAATTATTTAAACGATAACGCACCTCTGAGATTAGATCTGTATTTGCAATATTTTTTAAATAACATATAGAACAAGGAGTTTTGCTCAACTTGCCAATATTTACAGATTCTATTATAAGATTTTCGTTATTTACATATCTTCTTAAAAGAGAGGTATTTGTACGTAAATTTTCTGTAAAGCCAACTTGAGCTCCTCTAACTACCATTTCATTGTGCGGTGTTGTAAGACTACGCCTTTCGTATCCTTTAACTTCTACATCAAATGCAATATCAAGAGTATCTATAAAAAGAGCACAGTCTCCAGCATTTATAGCTTTCACTATATCATCAAACTTAGTAAATTCTTTAACATTATTTTGAGGAAGTAAACAATTAGAAATGTACTCTACAATATTAAATTTTTTTACTTTTCGTACTGTTATGTTATTTGTTTTTACTTCGGATAATACTCTATTCTGATTCCCTTCGAAAGAATTTGCGGTGTTTTTTAACATTAAAGGCTTCAAAATAAAGTTATTCATAACATCTTGGTCAGTCATTCCGTCAATATAAACAAGAAAAGCGCTATATTGTTTGTTTCGTGCAGTAAGCGTAAACTCTCTAATTATAATGTCGGAATTAATCATCTCATTAAAACGAACTCTTATATATTCTAGGTTAACATCTAAAGATGGAAAAATTTTATCATTACTAGTGTCTGTTAGAGACTCATTATCTAAATTTAATGCTTCAGAATTTTTGCTAAAAGTTGTAGAAGCATTAGTTACTAATGGATTAGTTTGTTCGCCAAGCGAGAAATTATAATCATTAGGGTTATCTTCATAAAAAATATCATGAAAATAATTTTTTATTGAACTAAATACGGAACTCAAAATACAATCCTCCAAAAAATAATTTAATATAGTTTTTACTAAAAATATAAAAATATGTAAAAATTAATTTTCTTTTTATGCATAACTTTTTAAAAGACTAATATACATTAAATAAAGTTATTGTACAAACACATAACACATTTGAAATATACATTAGATGTATAAGGAGGTATAAAATTAATGAAAGACAATAGGTTATATCAAGACATAGCAAAAAGGACAGATGGCGATATTTATGTTGGTGTTGTTGGACCTGTAAGAACTGGTAAATCGACTTTCATAAAAAGATTTATGGATTTGCTAGTAATTCCAAACATAGACAATGAGTATAAAAAAGAGCGTGCACAAGATGAGTTGCCTCAAAGTGCTGGTGGCAGAACAATTATGACTACAGAGCCAAAGTTTATTCCAAATGAAGCGGTACGGAATTACTGTTGGTGATAATATAAAGCTGAACGTAAGACTGGTTGATTGTGTTGGATATTTGGTTAATAATGCTATTGGATATTTGGAAGATGATATGCCAAGAATGGTAAAAACACCATGGTCAACAGAGGAAATTCCATTTGAACAAGCAGCTGAGATTGGAACTAAAAAGGTAATTCAAGAACATTCTACAATTGGAATATTGGTTACAACTGATGGAAGTGTGACTGGAATAGAAAGAGAAGATTACATAGAACCAGAGGAACGTGTTGTAAAGGAATTAAAAGAATTAAATAAACCTTTCGTAATAGTATTAAATTCGATAGAGCCAGATTCTGAATATACACAAACATTAGCTCAAAAACTTCAAGAAAAATACGATACACAGGTAATTCCAACAGATTGTGAAAATTTAACTGCAGATAAAATTGATGAAATATTTGGCAAAGTATTATATGAATTTCCAATAGAAAGAGTAAACATCAGTTTTCCAAGATGGGTTGATGGACTACCAGAAACACATTGGCTAAAAGAAGAATTATATGACGAAATCAAAGATGCGTTTAAAGACATAAGGATTCTAAAACAAATAGACAACAGAATAACCAAATTGCAAAATACTGAGGTAATATCAACAAGTATAATAAACGAAATACAGCTAGGAACAGGAAGCATAAACATAACCATCAACTTATTAGATGACTTATTCTATAAGGTATTAACCGAAATTTCTGGAGTTCCAATAACAAACGAAGGTGAACTATTCTCTAGCATGATATCATTTGCAAATGTAAAGAAGGAGTACGACAAAGTATCCACAGCATTGCAAGAAGTAAACACAAAAGGTTATGGAATAGTAAGCCCATCAATAGACGAATTAATATTAGAAGAGCCTGAAATGGTAAAACAAGGCACACGCTATGGAGTAAAACTAAGGGCAAAAGCACCATCAATACACATGATAAGAGCAGACATAGAAACAGAAGTATCTCCAATAGTAGGAAGCGAAAAACAATCACAAGAACTGGTAGAATCGTTACTTTCAGAATTCGAAAACGATCCAAAGAAAATATGGGAATCAAATATATTTGGCAAGAGCCTGCATGAGCTTGTAAACGAAGGCTTGCAAACAAAACTAATGAAAATGCCAGAAGATGCACAAGAAAAATTGCAAGAAACATTGGAAAGAATAATAAACGAGGGAAGCGGAGGACTAATCTGCATAATATTATAAGAATTTCGCCCAATAGGGACGCCCCTTTTTGGGCGAATTTTTAATGTATAAAATAAAGAGGCAGAAGTAATTCTGTCTCTAAGAAAATTCATTTAAATATTCACAAAATTTGTAACGATTTGAAAGTACGTATTATTCTTTATATATTTTCTGCAATAATGCTTCTTCTAGTGTTTTTGAAAAATTTATTTTTAAATTTTCAGCTTTTGTATTTACCCACTTAGGAATGTTAACGGTTTTTTTAACTAATTCTTTTCCCCATTTTTCGGCAAATGAACTTATATCTACTGAGATATATGTCTTAAACTTAGAAACATAATCCCAATTTTCTATATCTAAATATTTTTCTAATTTTTCAAATGATACGTCTTCAATTTTACTTGATTTAGGAATTTGATTATTTTCTTCCATTTCATCTAATACAATACCAGCAATCAAATCTTCTGCCATTGTCATTGCTTCTTCTAATGTGCTACCACAAGTGGAATTATTTTTCAAATCTGGAACAAATACGGAATATCCACCTTCCTTTTCTTCATAGAATAATACTGGATAAATAACCTTCATGGATATATTTCCTCCTATATATTTGCAAGCGAGGGTGCTATTTCAACCCTGCTTGTTTTAAAATATTGTTAAGAGTTCCTTTGGGGATATCTCCTTTATGGTTGGGAACGGGTATACTTCCGCTTAATCTCATCATGCTTATATATGTAATGTGAACCATTAGTATGATGATGATACCAACCATGGGAGGTTAACAATTTCTCAAGTTCACGAAATGTCATGACTATTCCTCCTAACAATTACATTATACTACGTATACTACGTACAGTCAACAGCTTTTAAGTATTATTTCATATTTATAAAAAAATATTCAATAAACGCAGATTTAAAAATTTGTAGAATTTTACCACTTGAACACTCGGTCATAGCTCTTGTATAATTTTGTTTTTTATGGTATTCTATCAATGAAAATAGGGAGTGGGAGTTAGAAAAAAACAAAGGAGAAAATCCCTAGAAAGGAGATACTCGTACAATTATACGAGTAAAATGAAATGGATAGAACAAAATATGAGATTTATGAATCGAAGGAATATAACAACATTAGAGAGGTTCTTGATAATGCTTTTACAAATTACCCTGATAATGTTGCATTCAAATTAAAAGAAACAAATGGCAAGCAGGTTACTTATAAAGAAATAAAGTACAAAGATTTTCAAAATGATATAAATGCTCTTGGAACAGCTTTAATTAATTTAGGACTAAAAGACAAAAGAGTTGCTATAATTAGCAAAAATAGATATGAGTGGATTCTATCATATGTTTCGGTTTTAAATGGCACAGGAATTGCAGTTCCACTAGATAAAGGATTGCCAGAAGAGGAGACAGAGTCATCTTTGCAAAGAAGTTATGCTGAGGCTATAATTTTTGCAAGTGACTATATGGATACAATGAAAAAATTCAAGGTTTCTGGAGCAACAGATGTTACAAAATTTATTTGCATGGATCAGATTAGTGATGAAGAAAAAAAAGCTGGTTTCTTGTATTTGGGAGATTTAATAGAAGAAGGAAAGAAACTAGTAGAGAATGGAAATAGAGATTTTATAGACGCAAAAATTGATGATAACAAGATGAGTATTATTTTATTTACATCAGGAACGACTTCTAAGTCGAAAGCTGTAATGCTATCTCACAGAAATATAGCATCAAATATTTCTGCCATGAATAGAGTTGAACATTTTTTGAGTACTGATGTTAATATGGCTTTTTTGCCATTTCACCATACTTTTGGTAGCACAGGAATTTTAATTTTTTTAAACCATGGTTGTACAAATGTATTCTGTGACGGAATTAGACACATTCAAGCTAACATGAAAGAATATAAAGTAAGTATTTTTGTTTGTGTTCCACTTTTAATTGAGTCAATGTACAAGAAAATTGACAAAGAGATAAAAAAACAAGGAAAAGATAAATTAATAAAATTTGTGACTCCGATTAGTAATTTTTTATTGAAGTTCGGTATAGACATTAGAAGAAAAGTGTTCAAGAGTGTAATAGATAATTTGGGAGGAGCATTAAGAGCAATTATAAGTGGAGCTTCTGGATTAGATCCAAAGGTTGCAAAGGCTTTTAATGACTTTGGTATATTAACAATTCAAGGATACGGATTAACAGAGACTTCACCAGTTTTAGCTGCTGAAAACGAAAATTGTATAAGGTATGGTTCAATTGGCTTTCCTATGCCAGGGGTTACTCTAAAAGTTGACAATCCAAATGAGCAAGGAATAGGAGAGCTTATTGCAAAAGGGCCAAATGTTATGCTTGGATATTACGAAAACGAGGAAGCAACAAATGAAGCCATAAAAGATGGATGGTTTCATACAGGGGACCTTGCAAAACAAGATAAAGATGGATATTTCTTTATAACAGGTAGAAAAAAGAATGTTATAGTATTGAAAAATGGAAAGAACATATATCCAGAGGAACTAGAAACACTAGTAGGCAAACTTCCATATGTGGATGAATGTATGGTTTTTGGCTATCCAAAAGATGATGATTTGGTGATTTCTGTAAAGATTGTATATAACAAAGACTATGTAAAAGATAATTTTGCAGGATTTACTCAAGAACAATTAAAAGAAAAAATATGGGAAGATATTAAAGAAATAAATAGCGGACTTACAAATTACAAGCATATGAAAAAATTAATAATAACAGATGAGCCAATGATTAAAACATCAACAGCCAAGATAAAAAGACACGAAGAAATGAGTAAAATTTTAGCTGAGGAGGGTGCAATTAAATAGTAGTCTATTTAATTGAAATATTATATGAAAAGAACAAAACTTTCGGAAAGAATTTTGCCAACATATACTAAAGGTGAGGAAATATTTAATATGACCTCACATATTGTTGGTGGTGCATTTGGAATTATTGCAACGGTTCTATGCGTGGTGTTTGCAGCAATTCATCATAATGTGTATGGTGTCGTATCTGGAGCTATCTATGGAGCTTCGATGATAATTTTATATACGATGTCTAGCATATATCATGGATTACATAGAAACAATGCAAAAAAAGTATTTCAAGTACTAGACCATTGTACAATATTTTTACTAATTGCAGGGTCATATACACCATTTGCCTTATGCACATTTAGAGAATACAATACAGCCTTAGGTTGGTCATTGTTTGGAATAATCTGGGGAGTTGCGATTCTTGGAATTGTATTAAACGCTATAGACTTAAAAAAATATAAAATATTTTCGATGATTTGTTACTTAGCAATGGGCTGGTGCATAATAATAAAACTTCCATTATTGGTGCAATTAGTAGGCATTCCGGGGACGGTTCTATTAGTGTCGGGCGGAATAGCTTATACAATAGGTGCAGTTCTATATGGAGTAGGAAAAAAACACAAATATATACATTCAATATTTCATTTATTTATAGTATTAGCGAGTGTATTGCAATTTTTATCAATATTGTTATATGTAATGTAAGCATTTATACAAACCAAATTCATTTTTTTTTAACCTCGGCACATCGCTCTTGGTAGAAACCCCTTAGGACTTCTCAAAAGGCGAGTTTGACCTTGTTTATCAAAATGAAATTTGGTTTGATAACGTTTATAGAAAAAATAATATGAAAGGGAAAGAGCATGATAGAGATAGTAAAAGAATTAAAAGAAGCAAATTGTGTAACTCATGGAGGTAAGTTCCATTCTGATGAAATTTTTGCAACGGTTATATTATCTAAAATATTAACTAACATAAAGTTAATTAGAGTAAATGAAGTAACAGACTCAATGAGAGAAAGTATTGCCAATAAATTAGTATATGATATTGGTGGCGGTGAGTTTGACCATCACCAAGCAGGTGGAAATGGACAAAGAGATAATGGAGTAAAATATGCATCTTGTGGATTAATATGGAAAAGTTATGGAAAAAAATATTTAGAAAAATGTAATGTGAAAAAAGAACATATAGAAGAATTATTTTTACAAATTGATAAAGATTTAATACAATATATAGATGCTAATGATAATGGACAGTCTACCAAGATTGATACAGACTATAAACTTGTCGAATTAGCGAGTGTAATTTCTGCTTTTAATCCATGCTGGAACGAAACAGTAGATACCGATGAATGCTTCATGCAGGCTTATGAAATTGCAAAAAAATATTTTGAACGTTTTATTGCACGTGAGATTGCTAAAAATGAAGCAAAAGAATTAGTTGAAAATGCTATAGAAAATTCAAAAGAAGGAATAATGATACTTGAACAATTTATGCCATGGGAAGAAGCGGTTTTAACATCAACAAATCCAAAGGCAGAGAAAATAAATTTTGTAGTATTTCCTTCTAATAGAGGAGGATTTTGTGTACATACAGTGCCAAAAGAACTTGGAAGTTTCGAGAATAGAAAAAGTTTACCTAAAGAATGGGCAGGACTAAGAGATGAAAAGCTACAAGAAGTTTCAAAGATAAAAACAGCAAAATTTTGCCATAATGCATGTTTTATTTGTACAGCAGAAACAAAAGAAGATGCAAGAAAGATGGCTGAGATAGCACAAAGAACTTGACATAATTGAGCAACGTGATATAATGTACACGTAATTTATCCTAGGTACAGGGAGCAATAATATGTACCAGTAAGCAATATCTCATAATAGTGATTACTAAGGAGGTAGTAAAATGGAAGTTACTTTAGAGCTAAATTATTTATTAAAAGAAACTCGGCATGCAATAGCGAGTGAAGTTGACGATCCTAAAGTACTGGCTGTACTTGCTAAAGACAGAGAAAGTTATGTAAGATGTGCAGTAGCTCGAAATGAATATACGCCTGAAACAGCTTTGGATAAATTGGCCAATGATATGACTGATCAAGTTCGGTGGGCTGTTGCGGAAAACGCTAAAACATCACTTGGAACTCTTGAAAAATTAGTTGACGATTTGTCGTGCAATGTCCGTCGAGCGGTTGCTTGCAATGAAAACGCAGATGATAAACTTTTAGCAAAGTTGTCTATGGACAAAGATGACATTGTAAGGGAGAATGTAGCTGAAAATCCTAAAACAGAAAGTCTAACGCTTGAAGAAATGGCTGAACATGATACTGTAGTGTATGTGAAATTGGCAGCTTTAGGCAATCCAAATATTCCAACGAGGGTAATACAGAGAATGGCCGCAGGCACTGGCAAACGAGTGCGTGCAACCATTGCAGGTAATATAAGTACTCCTCAAACGATTCTAATGAAGTTAGCAAGAGATCGTGATACTAAAGTTGCCTTTAAGGTGGCTTGTAATCCAAATGCACCGGGCGAGGCACTTATGATACTTGCGAACAGATTTAATATTGGAATTCTTTTAGCTGTTGCAGGAAACAAGAATACTCCAGCGGAAGCGCTTGCTAAGTTAGCAAGAAAGAATAATAGAGATGTAAAGTTATTAGTTGTTAGGCATGAGAATACTTCTAGGGAAACATTAGAGTTCTTATTTGAACAAGCAGCAGACACCGATGAAGAAATTTTTCAGGTTGCAAGTAAAGCGTTGATAATATAGTAAAAATCTAAAGTAATTGCTATCCACCAGTAGAATCTTAATAAGGTTCTGCTGGTGGATTTTTTATTGCATGTAGCAGAATGCAGAATTTTGTCGAACGATTTTACTTGCTTTTTGTATTATTAGATAATATAATCATCATATTAAATAAATTACAAGAATATAGTAAAAGAAGAAAATGAAAAGTATGAGACAAATGCTCAAATAAATAAAAAACATGATAAGTTATTTAAAGAAATACTGTAGGACAAGAAAGAGGCATTTATATTATAAATTAGGTAAAGTTCAAGCCTCATAAATGAACTGTAATGAAATTAGGTAATGCTTAAGACTTATAAATAAGCAGTGATAAAATAGGGAGTATATAAGTGGTAACACATGTACTCTCTTATTTTGTGCAGAAAAGAGGTTAGATGAAAGAATTATTTAAAATTTTAATAAAATACTACCCAAATGGCAAAATTTGTGGTAAAATAAAAAATGTAATTTTTACGAGAAATAAATAATGGCAATAAAGCCAATAAGAAGGAGGAGTTAAAATGTCAGGTCATAGCAAATGGCATAATATTCAAGCTAAAAAAGGTAAAGCTGATGCAGCAAGAGGTAAAGTATTCACAAAATTAGGAAGAGAATTATTAATAGCAGTAAAGCAAGGTGGACCTGACCCGGCTGGAAACTCTAAATTAAAAGATGTAATTGCAAAATGTAAGGCAGCAAACATGCCAAATGATACAATAAACAATGCAATTAAGAAAGCATCTGGAGCTGGAAATGCAGAGAACTACGAAGAAGTTATATATGAAGGATATGGACCAAACGGTGTTGCTGTTATAGTAGAAGCAAGTACAGATAACAGAAATAGAACAGCAGCAGATGTAAGACACGTATTCGATAGAGCTGGTGGAAACTTAGGAACAACAGGTTGTGTTTCTTACATGTTCAATAAAAAAGGTGTAATGGTTGTAGATAAAGCAGAATGTAAACAATCAGAAGATGATTTAATGATGATTGCATTAGATGCAGGAGCAGAAGATTTTGAGGCTGATGAAGAATGTTACACAATTACAACAACACCTGAAGATTTTTCAAGTGTAAGAGAAACTCTAGAAGGCCAAGGAATAGAATTCTTAGAAGCAGAAGTTCAAATGGTTCCAACAACATATGTTGCATTAGATGAAAAAGCTCAAGAAAGAATGGATAAATTACTAGAAAATCTTGATGAATTAGATGATGTTATGAACGTTTACCATAATAGTGAGAATAATTAAAAAAGAATAATGGCCACATTTTTCGTGATGTGCCGCGATTCTATCCGTAGGGGCGCATATTGTGCGCCCGTCGCCTTGCGGGTGGGTGATGGGGTGAGATATCCGGCACGGCCCGTTATTAAAGTTTCTGCTTCCTTCTTTTCAAAGAAGGAACAAAAACCCCCGTAGTCCCCTCACTCCACCTTCAAAATCGTCACGCTGACGGGGGCGAGTTCGATGGCATTGCGGCAGGCGGGGCCAAAAGGTTCGGCGGCGGCACGGGTACCATCGCACAGATAGCGCCAGCTCCCGGCAGGCAGGGCCGCCCACTGGCGGGTGCACTCCGGGTTATAATAAACGACCAGCCGCCCTGGCAGGCTTTCGCCCTGGCGCTCTGGCACAAAGCCGATCAGCCACCCCGGCAGGGACAGAATGCAGGGTTCTGCATCCCCCGCCATGCCGGAAAGCTCCGGATACGCCTTGCGGATTTCCAACAGTCCGTGATAATACTGCACCAGCTCCTCCAGCTGGGCGGCGCGCGTCCAATCCAGGCGGTTCAGCTCCAGCGGGCCGCGGTAGGTGTTGTGGTCGCCATGCTTGGTGCGGGCAAACTCTTCGCCCCCCTGCATGAACGGCAGACCCTGGCAGGTCAGGTAAATACCCGCCGCCATGCGGTTCTGGGCCAGCAGATCGGCATCCGGCGCGGCATAATCCCCGCGGCGGGCCACGCATTTCAGCTTATCCCACAGGGTATAGTTATCATGGGCCGAAACATACTGCACCACCTGGCCCGGCGCCTGGGGCATAAAATCCGCCTGGCCGCCGCGCCACGCCGGGATAGAATGCAGCACTTGATACCCACAGTACATATCGCCGTTGATGTAGCCTGCGCTGCCCGCATTGAACACCCCGCCCTTGATGGCATCGCGGGTGTTATCGCAGAAAAATCCGATGCGGCTGTCCA
>ERZ772855.3823-NODE-3823-length-10957-cov-2.793616_pt1 | contig 10957 bp, 10 predicted proteins | sample MGYA00511900_ERZ772855 | MGnify/ENA primary metagenome ERZ772855 (study PRJEB29015, sample SAMEA2737701) | human gut metagenome | biome: human gut; feature: human-associated habitat; material: faeces | place: China | collected 2012 ...
AAGAAAAATATGTTGAAGATAATTTCAAAAGTTTAGTTAAAGAATATAAAGTAAAATATCTTAAATATTTTACGGTTGATACTGAATCACAAGCTTTAAAAATTATTAAAGATTGTACAAGCGAAGAATCTTTCACAAATTATTTTAATGAAAATAGTGGAACAGATGCTGGTTTAGTTACAAAAGAATCAAGTAGTGTTGATTCTAAAATCATTAAAAAATTAGATAAATTTACAAAAGATGGTATTTATGCAAAAGCAATTAAAACATCTGAATCTAAATATGCAATTGTTTGGGTTTATAATACAGATAAATCAAATTTAAAAGATGAAATTAAAGAAAGTTTAACTTCTATTTCTAATTTTTCTACAAAATGTGAAACTTCTTATTTAAGAAAGTATAACTTTGATGTTTATGAACCATCAATCAAAAAGAAAATAAAAAAATCTTCTAAAGATTATTTTGAATAAGGTCTCGACCTTATTCTTTTTTTGTTTTAAAATAGAGCTATGGAGGAAAAGAAAATGAGTAACTGTATTTTTTGTAAAATTATTAATAAAGAAATTCCTGGAAAAATCATTTATGAAGATGATGTATGTATTGCTTTTTTAGATTTATCACAAGCAACTTATGGACATACCCTTGTTATTCCTAAAAAACATTTTGAAAATATTCTTGAAGTTGACGCACAAACATTGGCTCATGTAATGCAAGTCACTCAAAAATTAGCTAAACAAATCGTTGAAAAACTAAACGCTAAGGGATTGAATATTTTAACAAATACAAATGAAGTTGCAGGTCAAACCGTTCATCATTTCCACGTTCATATTTTACCTCGATATGATGAAAAAGAACTTGTTATTGAATTTAATGATCATAGTCAAGATGTTGATTTAGATGAAGTTTATCAAAAAATCGTAAAATAAAAAGATGGTTTTCCATCTTTTTAGAATAAAGAAAGTTGTTCAAAGTCATGAATATCTTTCTTTTTTATTGGTGTTTTTTCTTCAAATTCTTGTAAATATTCAAATATTTCTAAGTAATTACACATCATTTGATATTCTTGGCATTTTTTAAAGAATAAATTCATTAAATCCCTATTATGTGGGCTATTAAGCGTATATTGATCATTATACGTCATTTGATACTTTTCTTTCATACCAGGAAATAAACGATCTAGTTGCTTATAATAATATTCTCTGCTTCCCTCTCTTAAAGTAACTCCCATACCAAAACAAATAATTCCTTTAACTCCTGCTTCATGACATTCTTCTAAAATCTTTAAAATATTTTCTTGACTATCATTAATAAAAGGCAAGATTGGTGTTAACCAAACAATTGTGGGAATCCCATTTTTATGGAGTTCTTTTAATACTTCTATTCTTCTTTGAGTTGTACAAACACCTGGTTCTAACTTTTGACATAAATTTTCATCAAATGTTGTAAGCGTCATTTGAACAACACATTTTGTTTGTTGGTTAATTTTCTTTAAAAGTTCCAGGTCTCTTAAAATTAAGTCTGACTTCGTAATAAGTGTTACTCCAAAATGATATTGTTCAATAAGTTCTAAAGCTTTTTGTACATGCTTTAATTCTTTTTCTAAAGGCATATATGGATCACACATAGATCCCATTTGAATCATACATTTCTTTCTTTTATGTTTTAAACCATTTTCTAATAAAGAAAGCGCATTTTCTTTAACTTCTATATCTTCAAAGTCATGTTCAAAATGATAACACTTGCTTCTTGAATCACAATAAATACAGCCATGTTGACATCCCCTATATAAATTCATTGTATTATCATTAGATAAAATTCCTTTTACTGCTTTATAATGCATATTATAACCCCCATTACTTATCATTTTAACATAAATTAAAACAATAAGTTTGTCATATTTCAAAAAATACATCAAAAAATTGGATTTAAAAACGATTTTGTATTTCAAAAATCGTTTATTTCTTCATTATTCTCTTAATTTTATAATAAAGTGTTTTCATATAAGGAATTTCAAACAAATAAGCTGGATGTTCCCAATAAATATACATAATCATTACAAAATAAACAAATACGCCTACAACAACAGATAAAATAAGAGGTAAAAAGACTCTATGAGTAAGTGTAAATAAACCATAATAAACACCTAAAACAATCGCTCCCATAACCAATGAAGCTAATAAAGGAATCACATAAGTTCTTTTTATTTCTTGTTTATAGCCTATTTTTTGACGTAAAGCTTTTTGATTTAAATAACATACTTGAAGCGCATATGTACAGTTACCAAACATTAAAACATAAACCCCTAAAGGTGTAATAAACAATAATAACGCAATAATGATGATGTGACAGACAAGTGAAAATGCTGCATTTCTTAATGGAACATTCACTTCTCCTAAAGCTTGTAAGATCCCATTTGTAAGTGTTGATAAACCATAAAAGATAATCGCTGGAGATCCTAAAGCAAGCAATAATGTAGCTGTCATAATTGTCGCTTTTTGAGGAAATAAAATACCCATGATTGGATAAGATAACACTGCCATTCCTACTGCCGCTGGAATTAAAATCAACATTGTTACTGATAGCCCAGATGTAATATGTGCTTTTGCTTCTTTAACATTTCCAAGTGCCCAAGCAGATGAAATAGAAGGAATAGAAGCTGTAGACATCGCTGAAGCTAGAGCAACTGGCACATTTTGTAAAACAATATATTTTCCTGCATAAACACCATAATTTGAAATATAAGTAATTTTATCAATATGATGAAATGATTGAGCAAAATAGAAAATATACATATCGATCGTAGTGACTAAATTATATACACAAGTTGCTAGAATGATGGGTGCAATAATATGCATGATCATTCTAAAAATTTCTTGATACGAATCTACTCGTTCACTCGCTTCTTCATCTTTTTCTTCTACAAAAGTATTTTTCTTTTTTAAATACATAAAAATCATGTAGATCAAACCAACTAAAACACCAGCCCCTGTTCCAAGTGCAGAACCAGCAGCACCATATGATCCTACTTTTGTTGCATCTACACCAAGATATGGTTGAATAAAAATATATGCAGCTAGCAATGCAACAACTGCATTAAAGATTTGTTCAATGATTTGTGAAACAGATGTATAAACCGTTGTTTTATGTGCTTGAAAATATCCTCTAAATACTCCTAATAAGCCCGATAAAAAAATTGTTGGACATAAGACCCTTAGTGCAGGAACAGCATTAACATCCACAATGAATGGTGCCAAGATAAATAATAAAATTGCTGCACTCCCAGCAATGGCACAAACATAGATAAATACACATTTTAATATTCTTTTAACATTTTTATATTCTTTTAAAGCAATCTTCTCTGATATCAATTTAGAAATAGCTGTAGGAATACTATACGATGAAATAAGTAAAACTAACGCATAAATATTATAAGCTGTTGAATAATACCCATTTCCTTCGTCTAAAATCATCGCAGTTAAAGGGCTACGATATAAAAGCCCAATGATTCTAACTAAAATTCCTGCAAGTGCTAAAATTGATGCTTGTTTAACAATTGAATTAGAACGACTCATAACGACCTCACTTTCCAAAATTCATTATAACAAATATTACCATAAAACAAAATAAGCAATCTTATGATTGCTTATCTTTTATTCATCAATACCTGTAATGATCCATTTGTCATTTTTCTTTTCTAAAGTAAATGTTGCTGTTAATTTTTCAGTAGGTGCGCTTTTATATGTTTCTGTCATGCTTTGATAAAGAATAGGTGCAATACCATCATATACTTTAATTTGATATGCTGATAAACCTTCTTCTTTATAGACTTTAGCAAGTTCATCTTGATGTTCTTCTACATATTGTTGTGCAGTTGTGTTTAATTCACTTTGATCAAAAGATACTTGTGAGTAATCTTTTTGTTTTCCTGTCACTTTAACTGTTGTTTTATCCCCATCTGCTTTGATATCTTTAATTTTGATATCTGTAAATAAATCTTTGAAAATAGCTTTTTTGAATTTATTTGTTTCATCAACAAAAACTTTACCATATTCTTCTTCAGTATATTGGCTTAATTCTTTTTCCATTTTTTCAAGATCCATTCCTGATAAAACATCTTCACTCGCTACCTTTTTAAGTTTTGTAATGTCGCATTCCTTTACATAATCAAAAAAGTTTGTTACAACTTCCTTTTGTTCATCTGTTGATGAAGAAGCACCACATCCAGCAACAAATACAAGTGCAAATACGCACATTAACTTCATTAACTTTTTCATACTATTCTTATCCCTCCATAGGATAATTATATCATAAAAAAAGAATGAGGACATCCCCATTCTTATAATTCTTCTCCGTTTGTTTCGATAACATGTTTATACCAATCAAATGATTTCTTTTTACTTCTAGAAAAATCACCTTCATGATTATTATTATAGTTAACATAGATAAATCCATAACGTTTATCATATTCACCAGTTGAAGCGGAAACAATATCAATTGGAGACCACATTGTATATCCAAGTAAATCAACACCATCATATTCAACAGCATCTTTCATTGCTTGGATATGTTCTTTTAAGTAATCGATACGGTATTGATCATCAACTGTACCATCTGCTTCTTTTTTATCGTAAGCACCAAATCCATTTTCAACAATCATCATTGGAAGTTCAAAACGGTCATTGAACCAGTTTAGACACCAACGTAATCCAAGTGGGTCAATTTGCCATCCCCAATCTGATGCTTTTAAGTATGTATTTCTTACGAAATCTTCAGGTACATAATCAAATGTTTTTTCATTACGTCCTTGATATTTTGTTGCAAATGACATGTAATATGAGAATCCAATATAATCCACTTTACCTTCAGCTAAGATTTTCTTATCTTCTTCAGTAATGAAATCATATCCTTTTCTTTCAAATTTCTTTAAGATATGACGAGGATAATGACCTCTAGCATGTACTTCTACATACCAATATTTTTGATGCATTGCACCTAAAGCATTCATCACATCTTCTGGTTTTGGTGAAGCTGGATAAACACCATTCATACCAATCATACATCCTACTTGTAAATCAGGATTGATTTCATGTGCAGCTTTTACAGCTAACGCTGAAGCTACTAATTCATGATGTGCTGATAAATACATTAAGTATTCTGCATCGTCACCTTCTTGAAGTAAAACAGCACCTTCTTGAATTAAGTTATGTTGTGTCACATCAGCTTGGTTATTGATTTCATTGAAAGTCATCCAATATTTAACTTTATGTTGATATCTTTCAAAACATACTTTTGCAAATTTAACGAACATATCGATGGCTTGACGATTTCTAAATCCACCATATTCTTTAGCTAATGCCCAAGGTAATTCAAAGTGTGATAATGTAATAACTGGTTCAATACCATATTTATGACATTCATCAAATAAATCATCATAGAATTTTAAACCTTCTTCATTTGGTTCTTTTTCATCTCCTCTAGGGAAAATACGAGTCCATGCAATAGAAGTTCTAAATGCTTTAAATCCCATTTCTGCAAACAAAGCAACATCTTCTTTATAATGATGATAAAAATCAACACCTACATGGTTAGGATAATCTTCACCTTCAATAACACCATCTGTTAAACGTCTTGGTGCACCTGTAACGTTATCTCCTGCAGTTTCGACATCACTACAGCTAATTCCTTTTCCACCTTCTTGCCAGGCACCTTCACATTGATGGGCAGCAACTGCTCCACCCCATAAAAAGTCTTCTCTAAATCCCATTCTATTTCCTCCTTAAAATACACATCTATCATACCATTTTTTAGTACTGTTTTCATTAGTATAATAAAAATTGGTAAAGAAAACTTTGTCAACTATAAACTATTTGCTAGACACTCTAAAATATACAAAACAGGAACTTGGGTTACAGAATTAGCATAATATTTATCTTTTACATTAGGTAAATGGTAATTGATACATAAATCAGCCATTTGAGCCGCTTTATTATGACTATTTTCAGAAATTAAAATGACCTTCGTTCCATAACTTTTTAAATTCTGTATTCTTCCTAATACCTCTGTTGTATTTCCTGAAACCGATAAAATAATTGCGATCGCTTTTTCATAAAAATCAAGTCGCATACTAAAATCTTCTATATATAACGATCGTATTCCTTTTCGATTAAACAAACCATGGCCATATTGTGCAAGAATTCCTGATAAACCAATTCCATAAAAAATAACATCTCTTGCTTCTTTAATTAAAGCTACTGCCTCTTGAATTTCTTGATAAAACATCTCATTATCAACACTATAAAAAAAATTAAAAATATGTTCTAATTGAAATGTATTGGTATTTACTTGTTCATGTTCTTCTAATTTTAAATAAGCTTTATATTCTCCAAATCCTTCAAAGCCTAATTTTTGGCAAACTCTTGTAATCATAGCTGTTGATACATGTAATTGATTTGCTAGATCTTTTAATTTCATTGAAATAACCATGTTTTTATTTTGTATTAAATAAAAATAAATATCATATTCTAAAGGATTTAAGTTTGTTATTACTTCATTTACTTCCATTTACATCACCAAATACATTTTACTAAAAAAAAACTACTAATCAAGTATGATTAGCAGTTATATATCTTTTTATAGTTTGCAAGTGCACCTATTAAATTTGAATCATTATCATATTTACAACGAACAATGTTTACTTGAGGAATTGGAACATCAATTGACTGATAAATCTTATCCAGTGATTTTTGAAGATATTCTAATAAAATTGGTTGTTTACTAATACCTCCACCAATAGCAATTTTATCAGGATCAATAACCGCTTGTAAATTATATAACCCTGTCGCTGTTATATTACAAAATTCTTCTAAAGCTTTTAAAGCATCTTTATCTCCTTGATTACAATATTCAAAAGCTTGTACACCATCAATTTCTTCTACTAATCCTTTAGCTTTAGCTATCATTTCAACCAATGTAAACGCTCCAAAATCAGTTCCCCATTTATTTTCAAAGCCTAAATTCTTTTTCCAATCTATTGATAAATAACTAAATTCTCCAGCAAAGCCATGAACACCGGTAAAGACTTTATCTCCAATAGTTACACCTCCACCGATACCAGTACCAATAATACAAACAGCACCTACTTGGCTGTCTTTTAAACTGCCATAAACAACCTCGCATAAAGCTGCACATTTAGCATCATTTTCAATTGTTAAACGATCTGTTGTAACTGATTTCAACTCTTTTAAAATGTCAACATCTTGATTATAAAGTAATGCTCCTGGTATTTGCATTTTATTCGTTTTTTTATTAATTAAACCAGGAAGTGACATAGCAATTCCATCTACACGTTCTTGATATTTTTGATAAAGATTTTGAACTTCTTTTTTGAAATCTTCTAATGATGTTTTAGGTGTTGGTACTTGCCCTTTTTCAAGAAACTCTAATTCATCATTCATTAAAGCATATTTGATTGCACTTCCACCTACATCTAATACTAAATATTCCATAACTTTCCTCTAAAAGAAAATCAGGCTACTTACCTGATTTTCTTTTTACTTTCTTTCTTTTCTTTTGATAATATGTATAATCATTGCTTTCAAGATATACTTCTCGTGTATCAGCAAATAGATCATGTAACGGTCTTCTTGATTTTAAAACAATCATTAAAATCACTGAAATAAGTGTCATAAATATTCCAAAATAAGCATAATACTTTGGAATATTTAAACCTGTTACAACTTGTAATAATTGATGTAACATATTACTTGAAGTAAATACACTTCCTTCAACTAATAAAATCATTATAAATTGTCGAATAAATAATTGTTTATTTGTTACTTCATCATAATTATTTGCAATAATTTTTAAATGAAAGATTTTTTTCCCTAATGTTTGTCCTTTAAAAACAAACATTGGAACTAAAACATAATATCCACTAGCAACAATAAATGATAGACTTCCAGCAATGATATTGTAAGGTGCATGAAAGATGGATAAATTTTGAGGTATATACGTTGCATCTTGATGTAACATCATATAAATAACAATCACTGGTAAAGAGGCAATCATTCCTCCAATATACCAATCAAAAGCATAAGATAAAATTCTTCTAATCCATCCTATATCATTAGGAATATCTTTTTTTAGTTGTAGAAAGTAATTGTTCATATAATTCTCCTTTTATAACACTTCACCGTTGGTTTCAATAACTTTTTTATACCATTCAAAAGAATCTTTTTTACTTCTTTTTAATGATCCTGAACCATCATTATTTTTATCAACATAAATAAATCCGTAACGTTTTTTCATTTCTCCAGTTGAAAAACTTACACAGTCAATACAACCCCAAACAGTATATCCTAATAAATCAACACCGTCTATATCTACAGCTTTTTTCATTTCTTGAATATGTTCTTTTAGATAATCAATACGATATTGATCATGAACTGAACCATCAACTTCTTTTTGATCGATTGCACCAAAACCATTTTCAACAATAAACATTGGAAGTTGATAACGGTCATATAACCAATTTAATGTATATCTAAGACCTTTAGCATCAATTGGCCATCCCCATTGTGTTTTTTGAATATAAGGATTATCGCATAAATCATTTTCTTCATCATAATCAAGATTAATATTACCATCACCTTTTGTTGCAAAAGACATGTAATAACTAAAACCTATATAATCAACACAACCATGTTTTAAGGCTTCTAAATCTTCTTGAGTTAAATCTAAATCATATCCTTGTCTTTTAAAGAATGATTTCATATAACCAGGAATAATTCCTCTAGCATGAACGTCTAAATACCAGAAACGTTTATGATTCGCTCCTACAGCTTTTAACATATCGTCTGGATTACATGAATAAGGATAGATTGGTGTCATGGCCATCATACATCCAATCATTAAATCAGGATTGATTTCATGTGCTATTTTTACAGCTTTTGCACTAGCAATTAATTCATAAAGTGCTGCTTGATAAACAATTGCTTCACGATCTTCTCCTTCTTCAAATAAAATACCTGAGTTTGTAAAAACTGCCACATCTGCTTTATAGTTTGCTTGATTATTGATTTCATTGAAAGTCATCCAATATTTGACTTGATGTTGATATCTTTCAAAACATACTTTCGCAAATCTTACAAAACAATCGATCAGTTTTCTATTTCTCCAACCACCATATTTTTTTACTAAACCATAAGGCATTTCAAAATGGCTTAAAGTAATAACGGGTTGAATACCATTTTTTAATAATTCATCAAACATCTCATCATAGAATTTTAAACCTTCTTCATTAGGTTCTAATTCATCCCCTTGAGGAAAGATTCTTGCCCAAGAAATAGATGTTCTAAAACATTTGAATCCCATTTCTTTAAACAAAGCAATATCTTCTTTATAATGATGATAAAAATCAATAGCTTCATGATTAGGATAAAATTCATTAGGTAAAATCGTATCTGTAATTTGTCTTTTTTTACCAACACCCCCAACTGTCATCATATCTGAAACATTGAGACCTTTTCCTTTTTCATTATAGCCACCTTCTACTTGGTGAGCAGCAACAGCTCCACCCCATAAAAAATCCTTACGCATTTTCTGCTCCTTCTGCTTTTAGGGCTGCTTTTGTACTTGCGATAACAAATGGTAAATAAATTAAAGTACTTACACCAACACAGACAAAACCAATAACTAAAGCCATGATATTATTTGCTCCTGAACCTAAGAAAGGAATCAAGAAACCTGGTGTTGTCCATGCAACACTATAAGCAACTGGTGGAATGATTTTAATGACACATACACAGAACCATCCAATAATGTTACATACGACCGGTGATAAAATAAATGGAACAATATACATTGGATTCATAACTAATGGTAAACCAAAGATAATTGGTTCATTGATATTAAATAAACCTGGTGCAAGTGACATTTTACAAATTTGATATTGTGCCTTATTCTTTTTACCAACAATAAATGTTGCAATAATTAAACCTAAAGTTGCTCCGGAACCTCCTGTATTACCAAAAGCATCATTAATAGATCCCCAGTTAATTGGATAAGGGGCACCCCATGCAGTTCCATGTGCAGCTACATAAGCTAAGTTCATATTTTGTTGTTCTGTAAAGATCACTGAACGTAATGCATTTAAAGTGTTTGGACCATGGATTCCTAAAACCCATAAGAATTGTTGTACAACAACAAAAACAATAATTGTTCCCATTGAGCTTCCTAAGCTTGTAAGTGGTGCTTGAATCATGTTATAAATCAATACTTGAATACCATCACTTGTAATATTATTGAAAATAAAGTTAAGAACACCTGTAACCGCTAGAACAATCATAATTGGTAATAATAAATTAAATGATTGAGATACTGCTGGTGGTACTTGTTCAGGCATTTTAATAACAAGTTTTTTGTTATTCCCTAAACGTGTTAATAATTCAGCGACAAATAAGCCAACAAATAAAGCAACAAATAAACCTTGTGCTCCAAAATATGTAGTCATTAAACCACTTCCAGATTTATCAGCAAAATTTCTTGCTGCTGGATATAAAATGAAATAAGCAGCTAAAGCTGTAATTCCACATAAAACTTGATCTCCTTGCATTTCTTGTGCTAATTGATAAGCTACTAGAAAAGCAATTAAAATTGCTAAAATATTTGTTGTCCCATTAATAACAGAACTCAATACTGCTTGATAATCAGCTAAATTAGGAATTAAATCTCCTAAATGTAATAAACTTGCAACAAATCCTGTTGGATCTAAAAATACATAGTTTATTAATAATACCATCGACCCTGCCATTGTAAGCGGGAATGATAAAGTAAAAGCATCTCTTACTGCAGCAACATGTCTTTGACTATTAATTTTTGCAGCAAAAGGAACAAAGAATCGTTCCATGAACGCTTGCATTTTTTCCATATAATTTCCTCCATTAAATATTTATATTTG
>ERZ772855.3829-NODE-3829-length-10939-cov-2.989985_pt1 | contig 10939 bp, 8 predicted proteins | sample MGYA00511900_ERZ772855 | MGnify/ENA primary metagenome ERZ772855 (study PRJEB29015, sample SAMEA2737701) | human gut metagenome | biome: human gut; feature: human-associated habitat; material: faeces | place: China | collected 2012 ...
TTCCGAGGCAAAGATAAGTTTTTAAAATTAATTAAAATAGATCCGCCGCGATATTTTAGGGCAACCTGCGAACTTTTTCGGGCGAGAAAGGCAAATAAAAAACTCCCTTCGGGAAGAGCGTTTTTCGAGGTTTGCGCGCCGGGACGGTCGCCGGAAAAGGTCATTCGGATTTGCCGATATATTCTTTGACGACCTCCCCGAAGATTTTAAGTCCTTTCTCGATCCGGTCTCCGGGTATATTGGAATAATTGATCCTGAGGATATTCTCTTTATGCTCGTTCGGAAAAAAGAGCCGCCAGGAACGAAAGCTATTTTTTTTCGAGGCATTTGTTTAAAATTTCGCGCGCCGAAATCCCTGTCGGAAGTTCGATCCAGATAAATAGTCCGCCTTCGGGCCGAATGAATCTTATGTTCGCGGGGAAGTAACGTTCGATGGATCCGACCGCAACGTCCCTGCGCCTTTTGTACACTTCGACTATCTTTCCGATATGCCGGTCGATGTCGTACCGTTGTAGATACCGGACGATGGTCATCTGGGCCATCGTATTGCAGGTCGGTTCCCTGTTTGACCAACCAGGACGTACTTGCGGATGATGTCCTTGTCTCCGGCGATCCAGCCGATCCGGAATCCGGGGCAGAAAATTTTAGAAAAACGTCCCGTACACAGGATATTTCCAGCCTCATCAAAAGACTTTATAGATGGCAAAGACTCTCCTTCAAACCTTAACTCGCCGTACGGATTGTCTTCCTGTACCGCGACGCCGTATTTCGAGGGCAGTCCGGCCAGTTTCTTGCGTCTTTCCAGGCTCCACGTTTTTCCATCCGTTCATTTTCAATCCATCCGACTTCCGAGCAGGTTCTTAACACTCTTTTGCCCTCATCTGTAAAGGATTCATTCAACAGTGTCCATTAATTTTACACACCCGGATCGAACCACACAACATAAAATCCTGTATTACAAACATTAGCACATCGCGGCATTATTTTCGAACATTGCTGTATCGATTGAAAAAGCACTCCGCCGGATCCAAAGCGGAAAAATAAAAACCGACGACCAATATGAGGGATCTGAACATCGCCATACGCTCGCTCTTCAAAAGGGGACGGCATAACGTAACAAAAATCGTCTCGCTGAGTATCGGATTGGCCATCGGTCTGGTACTGATTGCCAAGATCTATTTCGAACAATCCTACGACTCGTTTTATCCGAATGCGGATAGGATCTATCGTTTGACGGGCTACACGAGCAACGAAAACGAGTCGAAGGTCAGCGAATCCGTTTCGGCAATCGTCGCTCCGACCATGAAAGAGGAAGTACCGGGCATCGAAGCCGCAACCCGGCTGACCCATATCGGCGGAGACAGGAACAAATTCATAACGTCCGATAAGCGGCGCTACTCGATCGGCGGCATCCTGATGGCCGACAGTTGCCTGTTCGACGTGCTGCCGCGTCCGGTACTGTCGGGCGATCCGAAAAAGGTATTGGCCCGGCCCGGCTATGCGATGATTTCGCGCTCGTTCGCCGAAAAGCTCGGAGGAATCGACCGGGCAGAAGGCACGGTCATCGCTTCCGACAACAAACCGGAGATGACGCTGACCATCGGAGGCGTATTCGAAGATCCGCCGGAAAACTCGCACTTGCGCTACGACGTATTGGTCACATTGGAGGAAGCGGACGACGGAGGCTTCCTGGCCTGGTTCGGCCGCCACTACCTAACCTATGTGCTTCTGTCCCCCGGCGTCACGCCCGAAACCCTGCGTCCGGCCATCGACCGGATGCAACAAAAACACATCGTCCCCCAAGCCCTGCAAAATGCCGGCGTCGACCGATTGGCATTTTTCCTGAAACCTATAAGGGAAGTGCATACCGGCGAAGCCAATATCCGGAACATGACCGTCATGTTGGCGATCCTCGCTTTCGCGCTGCTGTTCACGGCCGTGATGAATTATATCCTGATTGCGATCTCGGCGATCGTGAACCGTAGCAAAGAAATCGCCCTGACTAAATCGTACGGCGCATCCGGGACCGACATCCACCGTATGACGATGTCGGAAACGCTGGTACATATGATTCTTTCGCTCACTCTGGCCGTCCTGCTGATCCTCGCGTGCCGGGACACCGTCGAAGGATTGCTGAACGTTTCGCTTGCCGCCTTGTTCTTCTCCAAAGGAGCTTTCATCCTGTCGGGCATTTGCGCCATTGTATTTTTCGTAACCGGGTTCGTCCCCGGCATGCTGTTCGCCCGCATTCCGGTAGCGTCCGCCTTCCGCAATTTCAAGGAAAACCAGCGGCATTGGAAGCAGGGATTGCTGTTCATGGAATTTACGGCCTCGGCGCTGCTGGTTTCGCTGCTGATCGTAATCGGCGAACAACACCGGCATATGCTGAACAGCGATCCGGGATACTCGTACGATCGCCTGGCTTACTGCGCGGTCACCGATCTGGATTCGACGGCTCGAACGATGTTGACCGACGAAATCGAAAAACTTCCGGAAGTGGAACAAGTGTCTTCCTGCATAAGACTGCCGTTCGGCCAAATGCCGGGCGGCGCGGCGATGTTACCCGGCACGGACCAGACCTGTTTCGAGATCGCCGATCATTTCCGCGTCGGCGACGGATTTCTGGCCCTGATGGAAATTCCGGTCGTCGAAGGACGTTCGTTTACGGAAGAAGTATCCCATTCCAATGAAATTATGGTAAGCCGCTCTTTCGTCGATCGGATGAAGGATTTCGCGGATTGGCCCGACGGTGCGGTCGGCAAGCGGATCTCGATCACGGGGCACGAGCAGAGAGACTTTACGATCTGCGGCGTATACGAGAATTACCGCATCGGATCGTTGGCCGGCAACCTGGACGATCGGCCCTCCGTCATGCTCTACGGCCGCCAGGATCGGCGCATTCCGTCGAGATACCTGCTCGTGAAGTTTCGCAGGATGACGGCGCAAGCCGTAGAAAAAGCGGATTCCAGATTGCAAGAATTGATGCCGGATGCGGAACTGGAGCTGACGCTTTACTCCTCGAGAATAGCCGGACTGTACGAGAGTTCGCGTATGCTTTGGATCTATGTTACGATCGGAGGTCTGATTACGGTAATCATCTCGCTGATCGGCCTAATCGGTTATACGAATGATGAGATCAACCGCCGCCGCAAGGAAATAGCCATCCGCAAGATAAACGGCGCATCGGTACGAACCATTCTCCGGATTTTCCTCGGGGACATTCTGAGGATAACCCTCCCGGCAGCCCTGCTGGGTTGCGGCATTTCCTACTTCGTTTCGGAATACTGGCAACGGCAATTTGCCGAGAAAGTTCCGCAGAACCCTTTGTTTTTTATCGCGGGCGGCCTGAGCGTTTGCATCATCGTCACCGCCTGCGTGGTTTACCGCACCTGGAAAGTAGCCAACGAGAATCCGGTCAACAACCTGAAGTCGGAATAAACCAGGTTACGTACCCCGGTCTTTTCCTGCTTTTCCTTTCGGGGGCCTAAAAAGAAAAAATCCTTACATATCATGGATACATAAGGATTTTTCTGTCTTTTGCAGCCTCTTTATCAAGGCTTTAAGAGCGGAAAACGAGACTCGAACTCGCGACCCTCAGCTTGGGAAGCTGATGCTCTACCAACTGAGCTATTTCCGCATTGAGCGTTGCAAATATCCGTTTTTTTATCCGTTTTAGCAAGTATTTTCAGACAAAAACAACGCATTTTCTCAAAAAACGGTAAACCGGCTGTCGGCATCCCCGTTTACGAACCGTCGGCGCCGGTACGGACAGCCCGGAAGAAACCGCTTTTCCCGGAGCGAAACGTCAATCCATTTTCAGCACGGCGAGGAACGCTTCCTGCGGAACTTCTACGTTACCGACTTGGCGCATCCGCTTCTTCCCCTTTTTCTGCTTTTCGAGCAGTTTGCGCTTGCGGCTGATATCGCCGCCGTAACACTTGGCCGTCACATCCTTGCGAACCGCTTTGACCGTCTCGCGGGCGATGATCTTAGCGCCAATGGCAGCCTGTATAGCGATATCGAACTGTTGACGCGGAATCAACTCTTTGAGCTTCTCGCACATCCTTCGGCCGAAATCGTAAGCATGATCGACGTAGGTCAGCGACGACAGCGCGTCGACCGGCTCGCCGTTCAGCAGAATGTCGAGTTTGGCCAGCTTGCTCGGTTTGTAACCGGTCTGGTGATAATCGAACGATGCGTAACCGCGCGAAATGCTTTTCAACTTATCGTAAAAATCGAACACGATTTCGGCCAGCGGCATGTCGAAATTAACCTCGACACGATCCTGCGTGATGAAAACCTGGTTGAGCAGCGTTCCCCGCTTGTCGATACAGAGTTTGATAACGCTGCCGAGAAACTCGGCTTTCGTAATGATCTGAGCGAGAATATAGGGCTCTTCGATCGAACTGATCAGCGTAGGTTCGGGCAGCCCCGACGGATTGTGCACATCGATCACTTCGCCCTTACTGGTATGCACCTTGTACGACACGTTCGGCACGGTCGTGATGACGTCCATATTGAATTCGCGATACAGACGCTCCTGAATAATCTCCATATGCAGCAACCCCAGGAAACCGCAGCGGAAACCGAACCCGAGGGCCAGCGACGATTCGGGCTCGTAAGTCAGCGAGGCGTCGTTCAAGTTCAGTTTTTCGAGCGAAGCGCGCAGATCTTCGTACTGGTCGGTCTCGACCGGGTAGAGTCCCGCAAAAACCATCGGTTTCACATCCTCGAACCCGGCGATGGCTTCCTTGCACGGATTGGCGATCGCAGTGATCGTATCGCCGACCTTGACGTCGGCAGAGGTTTTGATCCCGGAAATAATATATCCCACGTCGCCGGTACTCATCATGTCGCGCGGAGCCATCTTGAGTTTCAGTACGCCCACTTCGTCGGCCGAATATTCGCTGCCGGTATTGAACAGCTTGACACGCTCGCCCTTGCGCAGCGAGCCGTTGAAAATCCGATAATAGGCGATGATGCCTCGAAACGGATTGAACACCGAGTCGAAAATCAGCGCCTGCAGCGGAGCCTGCGGATCGCCTTGCGGAGCCGGAATACGCTCGATAATGGCTCCGAGCACCTCTTCGACGCCCTGTCCGGTCTTGCCCGAAGCGGCCAGAATGCTGTCGGGATCGCACCCGAGCAGGTCGACGATCTGGTCCTTCACCTCGTCGACCATCGCAGCGTCCATGTCGATCTTATTCAGCACCGGAATAATCTCCAGATCGTGCTCCAGCGCAAGATACAGGTTCGAAATGGTCTGAGCCTGAATCCCCTGCGTAGCATCGACCACCAGCAACGCCCCCTCGCACGATGCGATCGCACGCGATACCTCGTACGAGAAATCGACGTGCCCCGGAGTATCGATCAGGTTCAGCACGTACTTCTCGCCCCGATAGGCATACTCCATCTGGATCGCATGGCTCTTGATGGTGATCCCCTTCTCCCGCTCCAGTTCCATATCGTCGAGCACCTGCGCCTGCAACTCGCGCGCGGTCAGCGTCTTGGTCATCTCCAGCAAACGGTCCGCCAACGTGCTTTTACCGTGGTCGATATGGGCTATGATACAAAAATTCCGGATATTCTTCATACATTCTTTTTAAAGCTACGCAAAGTTAGTTATTTTTGCGAATCCTGAAAAAAACACCCTTATGATTCGTCCGCAAACCGTTTCCCGATACGCCTCGATGGTCAAGTTCAGCCATACGATTTTCGCCATGCCGTTCGCGCTGGTCGGCTACGCCTATGCGCTGCAAACGACCGATGCGGAATTTTCGCTGCTGCTGCTCGTAAAGGTACTGCTGGCAATGGTGTTCGCCCGCAACACGGCGATGGGATTCAACCGGTATGCCGACCGGCGGATCGACGCGCTGAACCCGCGCACCCGCAACCGGGAGATCCCGGCGGGCGTGATCACCCCGCGCCGGGCGCTGATCTTCGTGATCGTCAACGCGGCGCTGTTCCTGGCCGTCGCGCTGTGGATCAACCGGCTGGCTTTTTTCCTCTCGCCGGCAGCACTGCTGGTGCTGATCGGATACAGTTTTACAAAACGTTTTACGGCCTGGTGTCACATCGTGCTGGGCGTCGCGCTCGGAATCGCTCCGGTGGGCGCTTACATCGCGGTAACGGGCGAAATAGCCGTCTTCCCCGTCCTGCTGACCGGACTGGTCATCACCTGGTGCGGCGGGTTCGACGTGATCTACGCCCTGCAGGACGTCGAGTTCGACCGCAGTCATTCGCTGCACTCGATCCCGGCGCGTTTCGGCGTACGGGGAGGCATCCTGATCAGCATTCTGCTGCACCTGATCAGCGTTTACGCGGTCGTCGTCGCCGGACTGTATTACGGGGGCGGCACGCTGTACTGGATCGGCGCGGGACTGTTCGTCGGATTGCTGATCTTCCAACACCTGCTGGTGTCTCCGAAGAACCTCTCCCGGATCGGTCTGGCATTCGGAACGACGAACGGCATTGCCAGCGTCTGCTACGCCGCTTTCACGATCGCCGACCTGTGTTTCTAAAACGCTTCTGCCGGAAACATACGCCGGCCGACGGCAAATAAACGAGCCGGCCGGACAAAACCTGTCCGTTCCGAGAACTCCCGAACGAAAGGATCGTCCGCGCCTTTCCCGTAGAATCGTCGCATTCCGATCTTCCCCGGCAAGTCTATGGGCAGAGACATCTGCAAAGGAGAAAAAACCGATGCAACGCATATCCCGCCTCCGCGGCCCGACCTTTGTTTCCCGAGTATCCCCCCCCGAACGAACCTACAAAAAACGAGGCGGAAAGCCGTATCGACTTCCCGCCCGTTTCTATATGGTTATTCTTCTTTTCTATCGCAGCGAAATCTCGCTGGAACCGATCATATGCCCGTCGGTATAGATCTTGACCTGGTATTTTCCGCTGGTAATCCCCGGCCCGTTATAGAAGAGACTTACATTCAGATCATTGTTCTGGTAATCTACCGAACGCATCGCCGAATAGGTGATCGAACTGCCTTCGAAATCGAACAGCGCGTTGCTACCGTTCACCAGCGGATAGCCGTCGGGGCCGATGATCTGCGTATAAACGTTCCGCTCGCCCGGCGTGGAGAGTTCGTTGCCTACCAGCACCAGATCGACCCGGAGCCGTTCCGCGCGGTTCGCACGCGACACTTCGCGGTCGGACTTACTGAGCGCCACGAGGCGTATGTCGCGCGCCCGGATTACGGAACCCTGCCGCACCTTCGTCGACAACTCCTGCGATTTCTCCTCGGCCGACTCGGCGCGCAGGCGGTAATCCAGGATTTTCTTTCGGATCGAGCTGTTTTCGCTGACCAACTTTTTATTGATCGTATTGAGCGAGTCGATCTGACGGATGTACCCGGTCATCACCTCGCGCATATAGGTCATTTTTTTCTCGTATTCGCGGATTTTCGCATAGCTCAGACGGCGCTCCTTCTGCAGGGTCTGCAACAGCGAATCGGCTTTCTGCCGTTCGCCCTCGTAATGAACCGAAAGCGTATCGTTCAGCGTTTTCAACGTGTCATAATCGTTCAGCAGCGAAGTGAGCTGACTGGTCAGCGTATCCCGTTCGATGGCGAAATCCTCTTGCATCTGCTTGACCTGCATAAAGTAGATCGCCGACAGCGCCACCAGGATCACCGCCATGATGATAATCATGATCTTCAATCCTTTGACCGACTTGTTCGGGCCGCCGCCGTCGTATCCAGGATCGTAATTGTTGTTGTAATCGTAATTCGGGCCTCCGTAGTTCTGGTTGCCATAGTTTTGGTTACCGTAGTTCTGATTCCCGTAACCCTGGTTATTGTACGGCTGCTGTTGATTGTAATCTTCCATAACGTCAAAAGATATCTTTCAGTTGCAAATATAATAACTTTTTAATTTATTTTGCTATCCAGCGGGTATTTAAGATTTTCGTACTTCAGCAGCCGCGCCCGGATCGAACCGACGCGGATCGGCGACTCGACGTAAACCGGAATCCGGTTGCGGTCGTCGGTGATCCACAGCGTGAACTCGTTGCCGTCCTCGAACGACTCGCCGGTCGAAGTGGCCATCTGGCAGCGGAACTTCAGCGTCCGGAATTTCCCGGTACCGCGGACATTCTTGTTCTCGCGTCCGAGCAACTTGTAACGGATCACGCGGATCGTATCCTCCAACACAAGGTTCATCGTCCCGGCTCCGCCGGCCTTCTCCAACTCGCTCAGATCCGACCCGCGCAGATTGAAAAAAAGCGCCAGCGCATCGTAACTGCCGTCGATGAGCTTCAGTTGTTTGTGGTTGCTGTTCTCGTTCTTATGGTTCCGGAAGGTATTGTTCACCACGTATTGATCCCAGTCGTAAACAAAACTGCTGGAATAGCGGTACTTGCCTTCGCGGATCTCGGTCTGCAACTCCAGCGGACGCAGCGTTACGGAATCCAGAATACTGACATACTGATCGTTCAAATCGAAAAACCAACGGTAAAACGGATAGGTCTTGCCGAGCGCATCGACCTGAAAAGCCTGCTGCCCCTTGTAATCCTTCGAAGACGTGGCGATAATCACTTCGGCCACGTCGGTCATCACGAACGACACTTTGTAACTCACCGCATATTCCAACCGTTCGCCGTCGCCGAACGCCCTGCCGTCGAACGCATCCTGCGCCCGAAGCTGAACGGCCATCGCTACGGCCGACACAAACAGATAAAAAAATCGTCTCATAACATTTTCCCCACGGTTCAATTCTCCGTAACCGGATCCGCAATCACCCGACTGCGCGTACTCCGTCCTAAAAATAACGGATAATCGCGCCGAAAGTTATGAAATCATGCTGAAATCCGTCTCTTTTTTCGAAACATATTTTGCCGCCAATTCGCATAACAGCTTGTTTTGCGGCTTCGCAAGCTCAGGATCGTCGGCCAGCACCCGTTCGGCCGCATCGCGCGCCAACGTCAGGATCTGCCCGTCCTTCCCCAGCGACGCTATCTTCAAATCAAAGGCCAAACCGCTTTGCAGCGTCCCGGAAAGATCGCCGGGACCGCGCAATTGCAAGTCCATCTCGGCCAATTCGAAACCGTCCGTCGTCCGCACCATCGCCGCGAGCCGCTTGCGCGAATCGGACGATAGTTTGTCGCCGCTCATCAGAATGCAGTACGACTGTTCGCCGCCGCGTCCGACACGCCCGCGCAACTGGTGCAACTGCGACAGTCCGAACCGCTCGGCGCTCTCGATCACCATGATCGACGCATTGGGCACGTCGACGCCGACCTCGATCACCGACGTGGCGATCATGATGTGCGCGACGCCCTGCTTGAACAGGTTCATGCCGTAGTCCTTGTCGGCCGGCTTCATCTTGCCGTGCACGACCACCGTCACGTACTCCGGCGGCGGGAACGCCTGCGTAATACCGGCATAACCGTCCTCAAGGTCTTTATAATCCATTTTTTCGGATTCCTTGATCAGCGGATAGACGATGTAGACCTGACGGCCTTTTTTAATCTCGTTGCGGATGAAACCGAACACCTGCAACCGGTGCGCATCGCGGTAGTGCAGTGTCCGGATCGGCTTGCGGCCCGGCGGCAGTTCGTCGATCACCGACACGTCCAGGTCGCCGTACAATGTCATCGCCAGCGTACGCGGGATCGGCGTGGCGGTCATTACCAGCACGTGCGGCGGCCGGCGGTTTTTGTTCCACAGCCGCGCCCGCTGCTCGACGCCGAAACGGTGCTGCTCGTCGATCACCACGAACCCGAGGTTTTTGAACTGCACCGTATCCTCGATCAGCGCATGGGTCCCGACCAGAATATGCACGTCGCCGGAAAGCAGGTCTTCGGCCAACGCCGTCCGCTCGCTTTTCCGGGTCGATCCGGTCAGCAACTCCACCCGCACGCCGAGTCCGTCGAGCATCCGCAACAGCGTGGCATGATGCTGCGTCGCGAGAATCTCGGTCGGCGCCATCAGGCAGGCCTGAAAACCGTTGTCGCATGCCAGAAGCATACTCATCAGCGCGACGAGCGTTTTGCCGCTGCCCACGTCGCCCTGCAGCAACCGGTTCATCTGGTGGCCGGTGACGGTATCCTGCCGGATTTCGCGGATTACCCGCTTCTGCGCTCCGGTCAGCGGGAACGGCAGTTTTTCGTTGTAAAAACCGTTAAAAAAGCGACCGACCGCCGGAAACAGAAACCCGTCGTTACGGGCTTTCCGACCGCGTTGCTCACGGAGTATATTCAGTTGGATGCCGAACAGTTCTTCGAACTTCAGCCGGTATTCGGCCGCCCGCAACGCCTGCTGCGAAGTCGGAAAATGGATGTTGTACAGCGCGTCGCGCAACGGCACCAACCCGTAACGGCTCATCACGTCCCCGGGCAGCGTCTCGCGCAGATGTCCCTCGACCTGCGGCCACAGATTGCACATCAGCGTATAGATCGCCTTCGTGCCCAGTTGCCCGTTGTTCAGCTTTTCGGTCGTACTGTACACTCCCTGCACTTCGGCATGGAAACGGTTCGCCTGTTCGAGCACGGATTCCACCTCGGGATGCACGAGGTTCAGCGCGCCGTTGAAAAAAGCGGGCCGTCCGAAAATAATGTATTCGCGCCCCGCTTCGAGCCGTTTTTCGATCCAGTTGATCCCTTTGAACCACACCAGTTCGGCCGTACCGCTACCGTCGGCAACGACGGCGATAAAACGCTTCTTCGGCCCGGAACCTACATGCTGGAAACCGGTGATGCGTGCCCGGAGTTGGATATAAGTCAGCGAATCGTCGGCGATCTCGCCGATGCGCCAGATGCGGCTGCGGTCGATGTAACGGAACGGAAAGTAGTAGAGCAGGTCGCCGAGCGTGCGGATACCGAGCTCCTTTTGCAGCAGCAGGGCGCGCCGCTCCCCCACTCCGGTGAGAAACTTGACGTCGTTGTCGAGAATATAACCCATCTTCCGTCGCGAATTTGGATCAAAGATACC
>ERZ772855.3855-NODE-3855-length-10886-cov-3.349552_pt1 | contig 10886 bp, 8 predicted proteins | sample MGYA00511900_ERZ772855 | MGnify/ENA primary metagenome ERZ772855 (study PRJEB29015, sample SAMEA2737701) | human gut metagenome | biome: human gut; feature: human-associated habitat; material: faeces | place: China | collected 2012 ...
GAGCATCTGCCTTACAAGCAGAGGGTCGGCGGTTCGAATCCGTCAACGCCCACTTTTTTTAAGAGCAATCATGATTACATGATTGCTTTTTTTATTTCCCAACCAACACAAAGAAACACCTTATTCTCCCACTATTCTTTAAAAGAAGGCTAACACAACAAAAAAGGCAGGAATAATAATTCCCGCCTTTTTGTTTCCTTTCGTATACACCTAACGGCTTCCCCTATAGAACCTCACCGTTTCTTTTTATATAATGCAGAAGATATGACATGATCGATAGAAAATTTACCCGGTCCCGTTATGTACATCAGCACAAATACCACCAGATAAATAAAGGCCAGTTCCTTCACGGCAAACGGATCATTCCCGTGTATCACAAAAAAAGCCATTCCCATTGTAAAGACCATCGGGATCATAGCCAGACGATAAAACGCACCGAATATAAAGCCTACGGAGCAAAATACCTCAGCAAAAACAGCCAGCCCCAACGACAACGTACTTCCTACACCCAATGGATCCGGGAAAGATTCCGACATAGCACTAAAATTCGTCCATTTCTGGATACCATGCGAAAGCAGCAATACTCCGAAAAGGATACGCAACGCCAACAAAAAAAGAGAAAAAGCATTTCCTACCGGCTTGGCAGGAAAAAGAAATTTATAAACCACTGACATAATCTTTGTTCTTTCTTAAATTAGTTATTCATTTATAAAACATAAATAAAAAAGAAAAGTTTACGCGTAACCCCATAAAAAAAGGACTTCCAACACTTGGAAATCCTTTTGTGACCAGGGTGGGATTCAAACCCACGACCTTCAGAACCGGAATCTGACGCTCTATTCAGCTAAGCTACCCAGCCAAAGACAGCGCAAAAGTATATATAATCTTGCAGGAAAACAAATGAACGGACAAAAAAAGATTACTTTTGATATTTTGCAAGCATCCTAACGATAATCACTTCCATTTTGCAAATAAAAAAAGGCACATAATTGCTATTTTGCCATTAATTAGTATCTTTGCCACACATTATTCACAAACATAAAGCACAACAAGTATATGAGTTACTTAATTAAACCAGCAGGATATAAGGCTTTATTGAACTTATCGCAGACCGAGATGGGTATCAAAAAGATCAAAGACTTTTTCCAGCAAAACCTGTCTTCCGAATTACGGTTGCGGCGCGTCACTGCTCCGTTGTTCGTTTTAAAAGGGATGGGTATCAATGACGACCTGAACGGAACGGAACGTGCGGTCACGTTTCCGATCAAGGATTTGGACGATGCCAAAGCTGAAATCGTCCATTCGCTTGCCAAATGGAAACGACTTACTCTTGCTGATTATCAAATCGAAAAAGGCTATGGTATCTATACCGACATGAACGCTATCCGCTCTGACGAAGAGTTGGGAAACCTACATTCTTTATATGTCGACCAATGGGACTGGGAACGCGTCATGGGAGCCGAAGAACGGAATGTAGATTTTCTGAAAGAAATCGTACGTCGCATCTATGCAGCCATGGTACGTACCGAATATCTGGTCTATGAGATGTTTCCCGAAATCCGTCCTACATTGCCCCAGCAAATCCATTTCATACACTCCGAAGATTTATTGCAAAAATATCCGACCTTCACGCCGAAAGAACGGGAAGATGCGATTACGAAAGAATACGGAGCCGTTTTCATTATCGGTATCGGTTGTAAGTTAAGCAACGGAGAGAAACATGACGGACGCGCTCCGGACTATGACGACTGGTCGACAGTTGCAGAAAACGGACAAGTCGGATTAAACGGCGACCTGCTCGTCTGGGACGAAGTACTGAACCGTTCGCTCGAACTGTCCTCCATGGGTATTCGTGTGGATAAGGAAGCCTTGCTCCGCCAGTTGGAGATTTGCAACGCGGAAGAAAAAAAAGAACTATATTTCCACAAACGCTTGCTAAACAACGAACTGCCTCTAAGTATCGGGGGAGGTATCGGACAAAGTCGCTTGTGTATGTTTTACCTCCGCAAAGCCCATATCGGTGAAATTCAAGCAAGTATATGGCCGGAAGAAATGCGTCGTGAAGCCCGTGCTGCCGGTATGTACTTGATCTAATTGATAATTAAAAATTGAAAATTGAAAATTAAGGATGGATTATTGATAATTATTTCTGATATTCGCGTAATAAAGAGAATTTCCAATTTCTAATTTTCAATTTTCAATTACCATTATGGACGTCAAGATAGAACAGAGCTGGAAAGAACGATTAAGTTCTGAGTTTGAAAAGGATTATTTCAGCCAGTTGATCACCTTTGTTAAAGAAGAATACCGCCAAAGAACCATCTATCCTCCTGGTCCCTGTATCTTCAGTGCGTTCGAACACTGTCCGTTCGACAAAGTCAAAGTAGTCATTCTCGGACAAGACCCCTATCATGAACCCGGACAGGCACACGGACTTTGTTTCTCCGTCCAAGACGGGACACCCTTTCCCCCGTCGCTCGTCAACATCTTCAAAGAAATCGAAAGCGATTTAGGCAAACCCATACCGCAAACCGGCAATCTGCTCCGTTGGGCGGACCAGGGCGTCCTGCTTCTCAATGCAACCCTGACGGTTCGTGCACACCAAGCCGGCTCACACCAGAATAAAGGTTGGGAAGAATTCACGGATGCCGTAATCCACCGCCTGACAGAAGAGCGAAGCCATATCGTTTACATCCTGTGGGGGTCGTATGCACAACGGAAAGGCGCTTTCATCGACGCCTCCCGCAACCTGATATTGAAATCGGCTCATCCGTCTCCCCTCTCCGCTTACCGCGGATTCTTCGGGAACAAGCATTTCAGCAAAGCAAATGATTATCTGATCGCAACCGGACAGACACCAATAGATTGGTAATTATCAATTGACAATTGGAATTACTCCCATTTCTGCCCGTCACGATAGTTGCTGCTCTGGCGCCATTTCAGGTCTTTCAGCAAAGACGAACTTACTGCAATATTGAAGGTATAGGACTTATAAGGTCCCACCGGCACAAAACTGGCAGTCATCTGCCAGCAATGCAGGTCGCGAGTGATATTGCAAGTCATATAGGATATCTTATGCGTATCGAAGTCATAGGTGGCATTAAAGTTAAAACGCCAGTTCTTCGTCGGCTGAATATTACCGTTAAAGCTCAATGCATGTGTAAGCTTGTACTTATATTCGAGCTTGCTCGGGTCAAAGTCTCCATAACGCAATTGCATACTATAGCTGAACGAAAGGCTCCAGGGCACTTTATTGACCATATAGCCATACGAATCGAACTCACCCGTATCTTTCTTGGCACCACGCAATCGGCCTCCTTCCATTTTACCCTGCTGGTCCCCTTCCTCTCCCGAAGAGATTTGTTCGAATTCCGGATCGTTCGATGCATTGGGGTCTGTCGGAGGGTTGTTGGAATCGTCGTTATTATCTTTCTTGCCGAACAATTTGCCGAACGTATCATTATTAAAGGTATAAGAGAAACTCGTACCGGTCTGGCGCAAACGGCCTAATCCTTTACCGGCCTGCCAACGCGGAATATCCAACCGGCGAACGGTCTTCGTCGCTTCATCGTAGCCATAGGTATAGGTATCGAACGTACCGTTCAGGTTCAATGTATAGCTCTTCGAAAACTTGAGACGCAAGCCTACACTCAAGTCACTCCACTTGAACGAATCGGCCGCCATATTATAACTCATCCCCAACGACAACTTATCGATCAGACTGATCTTACGCTCACCTGTCGAATCGCGATCCGACTTGATCTTCATTTCGAGATTGTTATCTAACTGAAAACTCACGCTCCCCGACTTCCCGTTAGGGGCCGTCCCAAACATACCGCCTTCAAACGGCGAATAAGAGATCTGCTGCGTCTGTCCATATTGATCTTCATACATAAGATCTTTCCAGAAACCATATTTGGAAGCTCCAAAATCAGGCGTATAACTCAACGTTACCGAAGGTTCGAAACGATGACGAATCATCTTGATCTTGTCACCCAAAAACGGCAACGGTTTATAGAAACCATATAGCGTCGTGGAAGCTGAAACGGATGTGCTGTAATCGAATACGCGGTAGAAACCATAAGTCGTATCACGCGCAACCACCTGCTTCTTCTGCATGTCGTATGCTTTTTCCACCTTATTGGTGTACCAACGTTCGGTATAATTGAACGACGGCGAGATATTCAAATACTTGAACAAAGAGAAAGTAGCACTCACCGGAATCTGGTGCTGCATGGCATTCCGCCAATCCTTCACCAAGCTCGACTTGAACAATTTGTCTTCTTTCGTATCGATACTATTACGCAGGTAACCGTTGTAACTCATGGAAATCTTCTCATACCAACGTTCTTTTCCGACCGCATTCTTCCGCTTGAACGGGAAGATACGACTCATCGTAATTGTAATATCAGGCAATGTCAGCGAGATCGTCGAGTCTTTCGAACGCTGGTTCACATTCATGGTAGCCGAAATACTGAACGGATTATTCGGGAAACGCTGTGTTATACTGATACTGGACCCTTTGGTATTCTGGTTCGCATCCGCAAACCCTTGCGAGCCAGGATAGAAGCTGTTCAGGTTATTACGGTCATAACTGCTGGTCGCAAAGTTCACACTCGCCGAGAAAGTCCGGTACGGATTTGCCTTCGGGTCCTGCGAGTGTGTCCAGTTCAGCTTGAAGTCCTTAGACAAGCTATAATCGGGAAGCCCCTTGTCGCCCAAACGGGTAACCAGATAGGAGGCATTGAAACTGCCCGAAAACTTATACCGTTTCCGATAAGAAGAACGAGCCGACAGTCCCCAGGAACCTTTCGTATAGATTTCACCGGTCAAGGCCAGGTCCATATAATCGCTCAACGCAAAATAATACCCGCCGTCGCGCAGATAGAAACCACGCGAACTTTCATCCCCGAAAGTGGGCATGATAATGCCCGAAGAATAAGAACTCGAAAACGGGAAGAAACAGAATGGCAGACCGATCGGATAAAGCGGGACGTCCTCAAACACCAGATAGACGGGACCCGTCACGATATTTTTCTTCGGGCGGACTTTCGCCTTCGTCATCTGGATATAGAAATGGGGGTGATCATGCTCGTCGCAAGTCGTATACCGTCCCCCCTTCATATTCAGGACATCGTTGTCCATCTTTTTGGTACGTCCGGCCGTCACATAACCTTCGCCTTGTTGCGTGATCACATCTGTGATATATCCTTTTTTCGTACCGAAATTATAGCGCATCGTCTTGGATTCATACTGTTGGTCGCCATCTTTGAAAAGAGGATAGCCGAATTCCTCCCCGATCGAGTCAAGGCCGAAAGTGGCATACACCAGGCTACTGTCCATATTCATCTCGATTTTCTCGGACTGAAGTTCGATTTGTTGATATTTCACATCGCTTTCCCCAAACAGATAAGCCCAGTTCGCTCCCGTCATGATGATGGAGTCTTTCGCCTGGTAGGAAACCGGAGCGTCCAGCCCTGTCTGCTTCTTCGGTACACTGTCTAACGCAAGCACACTATCCTGTCCGGCAGATACGACCGTATCGCCCACAACGGCCATCACGGTATCGGTCGGGGCTATAAGTTCCTGCGCCTCAGTCATCATGTTTCCAGTGAGGAAAAGCAACAAAATAATCAGGCATTTGTATTTCAAAAACATTCCGTCGTTATTTGCAGTGTGTTACAGCGGGCAAATGTATAACAATTTAGCGAGCCAATCCCTTTTTATTCCCCTAAAAAGAGTTTACACCAGTTATCAAACCGTTCGACTGTTTCGTTTCCATACTTCGAAAGGCCCTGTTTTACCTTTTCGACAGATTTTTCTTTGTCCAGTTTCGTTTTGCTGTAAAACTTGTCGGCGTAGCAAATCAGTTGTTCTTCCAAGGTTTCCGGCATAAAGTCCCGGTGCGGAAGAGGCAAACCTCGTTCTTCAATCATTGCCAGCGTAATACCTGTTCCCGTATGCCGTTCGCACACGCGGGCATGGCGGGGATAACCTTCCGCCCGCATCAATTCGGCCCCCAGATAACCGTGGCAAATATATTCCGCATCTCCATGGCAATCGATATCGGGAGCATTACAACGGAAAATACCGATATCGTGCAGCATAGCTGCCTCTTCTACAAAGGTAAGGTCAAGATTCATCTCCGGATGCATCCGGGCTATAGCCAAAGCTTTATCTGCCACACTTCTACTATGAATAACCAAAATCCGGTACGCCTCCGAACCTACCGGATAATATTTGGCAATAATATCTAAAGGGTTCATAACAATCAATCGCTTTATTGAGAGACAAAGATACGCAATAAACAAAAAGAATCGTTACTTTTGCAGAAACAAATAGTAAGGAATGAGTCTATGAGAACAGTTATCAGGTATGCCTTCTGGCTGTTAAGCCTGTTCTTAATGTCTGAAATCCAGGCCGTCACTCCACAGAAAGCCCCTCTAAAATTGGGAGCCGAACGTATGGACGTCGTTACCCGTCTGTTGAAAGACAAACAGGTCGGATTAGTAGTGAACCAAACCTCCATCCTCGAAAAGCAGCAGAAGCATTTGTTGGACGCCTTGTTGGAAGAGGGTATCAACATAAAGAAAGTGTTCGCCCCTGAACACGGTTTCCGCGGGACGGCCGATGCGGGAGCCGAGATCAAAGACAGCCGTGACGTAAAAACAGGAGTCCCCATCATATCCCTATACGGAAAGAACAAGAAGCCGACAGCCGAGCAGTTGGCCGGCTTGGACGTGGTCGTGTTCGACATTCAGGATGTCGGAGCCCGCTTTTATACTTACATCAGCACCATGCATTATGTGATGGAAGCCTGTGCCGAAAACGATGTCGAATTTATCGTCCTGGACCGCCCTAACCCGAACGACTTCGTCGACGGTCCTGTCCGCCAGAAAGGATTCGAATCCTTTGTCGGCGTTGACCCATTACCCATACTGCACGGTCTGACGGTTGGCGAACTGGCTTGGATGATCAACAAGGAAGGTTGGCTGAAAAGTACACCCGACACCTGTAAACTGCATATCGTCAAGATGGAAAACTGGCGTCACGGAGATCCGTACTGGTTGCCGGTAAAGCCCTCTCCCAACCTGCCGAACGACCAGTCGATCCGTCTCTACCCTTCACTCTGTTTCTTCGAAGGGACCAATATCAGTGTCGGTCGCGGGACCTATTATCCATTCCAGATATTGGGAGCACCCGATGCCAGATACGGAGATTTCACCTTTACGCCCACCTCCTTGCCAGGTTTCGACACGAAACCGTTGCATAAGGACAAGGAATGCTACGGCACGGACTTGAGAGAATATCCCTTTACCGGGGGATTGACGCTGAAATTCCTCCTTGATTTCTATAATAAAGCAGGCAACGACCAAGCTTTTTTCTTCACCCGCCCACAATGGTTCGACCTGCTTGCCGGGACAAAAGAATTACGTTTCCAGATTGTCCGCGGCTTAAAGGAGAACGAAATACGCGCAAGTTGGCAACCGGCATTAAATAAATATAAGAAAATCAGAAAGAAGTACTTGTTATATCCCGATTATCGTTAACTTTGAACGGTTTTTTAAAACATACGGGTACAATTGATAAGTGCTTCTTCCTTGAAAATACATATATACATAGCGATGTTGATATTGGCCCTTTGTTTTCCGCGTGAAGCAAAGGGTTCCTCCGATAAAAAAGGGAAGGAACTGTTTAATGTCCTTGTCATACAGTCATACAATCAAAGCCTGAGTGCCTACTCCAAGTTCGACAAGCTGCTGCACGAGGAACTGGAGAAAGAGCAAATATACTCTTCCATCCACACATTCTTCCTGGACTGCGAACGCTATAATGCCACAGACGAAGAAGCCCGGATGTACTCCTTTCTCGACACTTTAAGTTTCAAACCGGACATCATCATTTCCAATGACGATCAGGCTACCTATACTTTAATGGCCTGCAACCATCCGCTCGGCAAGACGATTCCGGTTGTCTTTTCAGGTGTCAACTTTCCCAACTGGGAACTATTGGAACAGCATCCCAACTTCACGGGTTATTGGGACAAGCCTGAATATCTGAAAAACATACAACTGATCGAAAAACTATACGGAAGATCAAAAATACTGATCTTCAAAACGAAAGAATTCATCGGCAGAAAAGCGTTCGAAACGTTGATGGACAATATCCAGGGACATGGAATAGCTGTTTACGAAGGATTGTATCAAACAAGGCCCCAAACTACTTCCACGGAAATCCAGCCCGGCAAAGAAGGCGCTTCTGCCTTATATACGACCTCAACAGCCAACCTGACCGCCCGCCAGCTTCTTTGGGTATTTGAAGACAAGCCTTACACCGCCTGCATACAAATCATTCTCGACTTCAATGTCCTGACCGTCGGACGCCTGGCCAATGTGCCGAACTTCACAGTCATTAACAACGGGTTCAACGACAACAGAGGGATCACCGGTGGCTATTTCACTACCTTGCAAATCCAGGCTGATTGTGTTGCCCAAACAGCTGCCCGCATCCTGAAAGGCACTTCTCCAAATGACATTCCTATCGTAGAAAGCCCCAAAACATTTGCTTTCGACTGGAAAGAGATGCAACGTTTCAACATACGGTTGAGCGATCTGCCACAGGGAAGCATCATCTATAACATGCCACTGGAAGTCCGTTACCTAAACTATATTATTGCAGGCGGAATCCTGCTCGTCATAGCAATCGTCTATATCATCCTTCACCTCATTTACATGTACTACCGCGAAAGCGAACGGAAAAGGCAGGTGCAACTCCGGTTGATCGAAGAGAAAGAGCGAGCCGAAGAAGCCAATAAGATGAAATCGGCATTCCTCGCCAACATGAGCCATGAGATACGCACACCGTTAAATGCGATAGTCGGTTTCACCAACCTATTACAAGACGAAAAGGAATTGACCGATGAAGAAAAAGACCTTTTCCGCAATACGATCAACAAAAACAGTAATCTGCTGCTGAAACTGATTAATGATATCCAGGAACTCTCGCGCATTGAGTCGGGACGGATGTCTTTCGCTTTCGACGATTGCTCTCTAAACGAACTGTTAGAAGAGATCTACCAGACACATCACCTGCTTATGCCGTCGAATATCCGTTTCCTGAAAGAATTCCAAGAAACGGAACTTATCATTCATGTAGACCGTTTCCGGTTCACGCAAGTGATTACGAATTTCATCAACAATGCCGTCAAGTTCACCACTAAAGGGCACATCCTGTTAGGAGCTGTCTATAAGAAGGAGGAGAAAGAAGTTCATGTCTTTGTCGAAGATACAGGAAAAGGCATGTCGGAAGAGGCCCAGAAGAAAGTGTTCGAACGTTTCTTCAAGGTGGACGAATTTGCACAAGGTACCGGACTGGGCCTATCGATCTGTCAAACCATCGCCGAGCGCCTGGAGGGGCGAATCACCCTTTCTTCCCAGGAAGGAAAAGGCAGCCGCTTCACCCTGATCATCCCTTGCAGGCCGAAATAAAAAAGGCGGCCCGTCACAACCGGAACCGCCTTCCAAACATTTCACAATGAAAGTCACTTCTTTTCAATTACCATCAATTTGGTATTGTCCGTGCCATATAAAGCGATTTTATTGACCGGTTTCACCTCACCTACTGCATCAAAGCGAACGACTTTATCCAAAGCCTGCAACAATTCACGCTCACCACTCATATCCGGACAAGCCATACGCGTTGTCGCAACCTGCGGGAATTTAATGATATTCTTGCGGGAATCGCTGTATTCGATCTGCCCCATCATCCGATTGCATCCAGCTCTTCCGGAAAGGGAATGGCGAGCCACGTCGAACTCGATGACTTGATTCGTCTCGGCAGGATTCAACACCTTGCCGTTCAATTCGACAATATTCCAACTACCATCCAGGTCGGAGAAAGTCGCTTCCACACCTTTTTTCGCCTTACAAGAAGCAAAGATACCGATACTCAACGCCGCAAGACAAAGATACATGTACTTCTTCATTTCTATCCAATTAGTTTTTTGACAAAACCATCAACACGTTACCGTCAGCATCGACCAGCAACATTTCATTTTCGGACTGGCCGGCCTTCACACCTTTCACGTTTCCCATAGCTTTCAAGATCGCATCTTCGATCTCCATATCCGGACAAGCCATCATGGTAGTGGCTGCGGGGTTGATCGTGATGGAAGAAATATCCTGGTCGTCCAGCACGACAGTCGAATTAAAGATATTACATCCGGCATTACCGTGAACTTTATTATCTTTCATATCAAACTCCATATTGGGCAAACCTTCTTTCAGTATTTTTTCTCCTTTTACTTCCACAATATTCCATTTACCTTCCAACTTCTTTGCATCCGTTTTGACTTCAGAGCAAGAAAACAACATCCCGACAAAAGCAGGAATCATCAAAAGTGTCAAAATAGCTTTTTTCATTTTTTACTTTTTCATTTATAATAATCACTCGTAAATATAAGACGCCGAATCATTGCAAAAAGTTCCCGACAAGCTCATTATTTAATATTCATTAACCATTCTTACACCCCATTCACAGCTTGTATTGTATTTAAAGGGGTTAAAAAACCACAGAGGAACCGGCAAAGCCGGGAACAATCATCTATTCATCAGCTAAAGCAGACGGCAAAAGAGAGCTTGCGGCACGAGGTTCAGCCTTACCCGTTAGTTCACCGGTAAATCTGCATTTACGGTTCAAACTTATCAGTACTATAATGAATTTTAAAAAACAACTATCATACTATCATGTTTCTTGTATATAACTTGAACATCATAACATATAGGCATGACAGTTTCCTTTTTAACTATCATGCAACTATCATAAATCAGCAGTTTAACCATCATTTTAGCCGTTTTACCCGAAACAGATACACTCCAAAAGTGTTA
>ERZ772855.3863-NODE-3863-length-10864-cov-10.171986_pt1 | contig 10864 bp, 7 predicted proteins | sample MGYA00511900_ERZ772855 | MGnify/ENA primary metagenome ERZ772855 (study PRJEB29015, sample SAMEA2737701) | human gut metagenome | biome: human gut; feature: human-associated habitat; material: faeces | place: China | collected 2012 ...
TGGTGTACTGGTTGGCGTAGTTCAGGAAGATGCTCAGCTGGCCGATGGTGATGCCTCCGGCTACGGCATAGATTGCGCCCACGAGGCCGACGCCTGCATAGACGATGTTGTTGACGAAGCGGGTGGCTGGGTTGGTCATGCTGGAGAAGAAGATGGCCTTCAGGCTCACGTTCTGCAGTCGGCCATTCACCTCGTCAAAAGCCTCGAGGCTCTGGGCCTCGTGGCCGAAGGCCTGCACGACCTTCTGACCCTCTATCATCTCGTTGACAAGGGCAGTCTGCTCGCCGCGCACGGTGCTCTGGCCCTGGAAATACTTGTAGCTGCGCTTTGCGAGAAAGCTGGCGACAACGAGGCTCAGCGGGGTGATGCAGACCACCACCAGCGTGATGGGGATGTTCTGCTGCAGCATGAAGAGCAGGGTGCCGAGGATGGTCAGCACACCCGAGAACAGCTGGGTGAAGCCCATCAGCAGGCCGTCCGCGAAGGTATCCACATCGGCCACCATCCGGCTCACGATGTCGCCGGAAGGATGGCTGTCGAGGTAAGAGAGGGGAAGGGTCTGGATCTTCCGCATGGCGGCGTTGCGCAGGTCACGGCTGACGGCGAAGGTGATGCGGTTGTTGCAGACGCTCAGCAGCCACTGCGCAAAGGCGGCGACAACAGCCACCACGATGATCTCGTAGATGATGCGCAGCACGCCCGCGAAGTCCACGGCACCTTTGCCCAGCATCATGTCGATGGCACTGCCGCAGAGGATGGGGATATACAGCTGGGCCGCCACGCTCACAGCGGCCACGATGAGGCTGCACACCACAAAGAAGCCGTAGGGCTTGATCTTCTGCAGCACCCGGGTCATGGTGGCCTTCTGCTGTTCAGGGGTCAGCTTGCTTTTTGCTTTTGCACTCATTTCTGCGCATCCCCTTTCTTGAACTGGCTCTCGTAAATTTCCTTGTAGACCGGGCAGCTTTCCAGCAGCTCGGCGTGACGGCCAAGGCCCACCATGCGGCCATCGTCCAGCACGATGATCTGGTCGGCGTGCTGCAGGCTGGCGGCGCGCTGGCTGACGATGAAGACGGTCAGATCACCCGGCAGAGCGGCCAGAGCCTTGCGCAGGGCCGCGTCGGTGGCGTAGTCCAGTGCGCTGGCGCTGTCGTCGAGGATGAGGATGTCCGGCTTGCCCACGAGGGCGCGGGCGATGGTCAGACGCTGTTTCTGACCGCCGGAGAGGTTGCGTCCGCCCTGTTCCACCGGCTCGTCGAGGCCGAGGGGCTTGGCTTTCACGAACTCCGCAGCCTGTGCCGTTTCCAGCGCAGCCCAGAGGTCGGCGTCGGAGGCATTCTGGCTGCCCCAGAGCAGGTTGGAGCGGATGGTGCCGCCGAAGAGCTGGGCTTTCTGCATGACCACAGCCACCTTGCCGCGCAGGTCGGCGCGGGGGTACTGCCGGACCGGTCGGCCCATGATCTCCACACTGCCTTCGGTGGCATCGTAGAAGCGGGGGATGAGGCTGATGAGGCTGGATTTGCCGCTGCCGGTGCCGCCGATGACGCCGATGGTCTGGCCGCGCCTGGCGGTGAAATTGATGTCAGAGAGGCTGGGTGCGCCTGCGCCCTTGTAGGTCAGGCTCACATGGTCGAAACAGACGGCGTCGCCGGCCTTTTCCGCCGGAACATTGCCGGTGAGCTGGGCCGGGAACTCCATGCCGGGCTTTGTGTCCAGAACCGCCTGCACACGGCCTGCACAGGCCAGAGCCTTGCTCACCTGAACGATGAGGTTGGCCAGCTTGACCAGCTCGACCAGGATCTGGTTCATATAGTTGACCAGCGCGATGACGTCGCCGGAGGCCATGCCGCCGATGTTGATCTCGATGCTGCCCACATACAGCAGCGCCACGATGGCAAGGTTGATGATAACGTAGGTCAGCGGGTTCATCAGGGCGGAGATGTGGCCCACGTGGAGCTGCATTTTGGTCAGCAGCTCATTGGCGTCCTCGAAGCGGTCCACCTCGCTCTTCTCCTTGTCGAAGGCGCGGACGACGCGCACGCCGGTCAGGTTTTCGCGGGTGAGGCCAAGGACCCGGTCAAGGCGGGTCTGCACCGACTTATAAAGCGGACGGGTGATGACCATGACGCCGAAGACCACGACGCTCAGCAGCGGGATAGCCACCACGAAGATGAGGGCGGCGCGGAAGTTGACCGTAAAGGCCATGATCATGGCGCCAATCACCACGAAGGGGCTGCGCAGGAACAGGCGGAGGAAGAGGTTCAATCCGCTCTGCACCTGATTGACGTCGCTGGTCATCCGGGTGATGAGGGTGCTGGTGCCCATGGTGTCCATCTCGGAAAAGCTCAGCGTCTGGATGTGCTCAAACAGCGCATGACGCAGGCCGGTGGAATAACCCACCGCGGCTTTGGCCGAGAAGTACTGGGCCGTCAGGCTGCACGTGAGGCCGACGATGGCCAGAAGCAGCAGGATGCCGCACCGCACGAGGATGTAGTGAAAATCGTGGGCCGCGATACCCACGTTGACGATGTCGGCCATCACAAGCGGCACGAACAGGTCAAACGTAGCTTCCAGCATCTTGAAAAGCGGTGCAAGCACGCTCTCGCGCTTGTAATCGCTGAGATAGCGAAGCATTTTGTTCAAGGCTCGATACTCCCTTTCTTTGATACATTTAGTTGAGACGCTCCTTATTATAGCGCACTCCCAATAGGAATGCTATGTTTTTGCCGAAGAAAACCGGCTCTGGAAGCAGATTTCGGCTCCGGAGATTGAGAAAACCGGAAAATCCTGCTATACTGGAAGGGAATCTCAACGGAAAGAATGGTGGATGCAATGGCAAAAGATGGTGCGGCACGGCTGCGGCTGCGCCCGGTGGGCGCGGCAGACCGCAAAAAGCTGCCGGAATACGGGCCGCTGGGTACGGGCTGTCCGGCGATAGAGCGGGCTGTGGCAGCGCTTTATAAGGGCCAGAACGAGGAGAGCTTCTGGGCGCTGATGAACGCCATCAACTATGCCCTCGAGCTGGACACCAGGGTCCTGGTGCCGCTGGAAGCTGCGTCCGACCAGCCGGACGGGGCCGCCCCGTGGGCGGAGCATCCTGTCCCGGCGGAGAAAGCGAAAGACCTGCAGCCCTGGACCCTGCGCACCCAGAAGGGCCGGTGCTACCTGCCGGTGTTCACTTCCGTGAAGATGGCAGAGGCCGATAAAGGCACGGCCAGCCGCCCCATGGCGGAACGGCTTCTGGCTTCCGCCATGCAGATGGCGCTGGACTCCGACAACATCGACGGCGTGGTCATCGACCCGTGGACCAGCTCTGCCACGCTGGACTGCTCGCTTTTGAACGGTCTGCTCCACGCCAGCCACGACACCGATGAGCCGGGCGAAGCGGAGCTGCGGGCCGGCAACCATGCCATGGCCGAGGAACGCTGGGACGACGCGATGCACTATTATCAGCTCTCTGCCGAAGAGGGCTGCGCCGAGGGCCTTGCCATGATGGGCGAGATGCTCTACGAGGGCCGGGGCTGCCGCAAGAGCCCTGCACAGGCCCGCAAGTTCTGGAAAAAAGCCGCCGACGCCGGCGATGTGGCCGCATGGGTGGCGCTGGGCGACGATGCCATGGTGCAGGGAAAAGGGGCCGGTGCGGCCCTGCGGGCCTACCGCAAGGCCCAGAAGCTCTGCGCCTCCACCCCCGACATCGCCTATATGCCGCAGGTCTGCCTGCGGGTGGCCCAGTATGAGACCCAGTACATCTCCCGCAAAAAGGCGCTGGCTCAGCTGGCTGAGGCGAAGCAGGGCTTCCTTGTCCGCAAAAAAGAGGGGGACGAGACGGCCCAGAGCTGGCTGGACGAGACGGAGGCCGTCATCCGCCAGCTGCTCGAGAGAGAATGAGCGGAAACACAAAATCTTTACAAATGCTCTAAGAAATCGTCATACGGAACCGATATGATATTGAAGGAAAAATATGCGCGTCGCAAAAACAGAGAGGACGACCAGAATGAGCAAAGTGATCGGTATTGACCTTGGCACCACGAACAGCTGCGTGGCAGTGGTGGAGGGCGGCAAGCCCGTCGTCATCACCAACGCAGAGGGAGAGCGCACCACCCCCAGCGTGGTGGCGTTCACCAAAGACGGCGAGCGTCTGGTGGGCGGCGCGGCAAAGCGCCAGCTTGCCACCAACTCCGGCCGGACGGTGTCCAGCATCAAGCGGCATATGGGCAGCGACTACCGCGTCCACATCGACGGCAAAGACCTGACTCCGCAGGAGATCAGCGCCATGATCCTGACCAAGATACGCCGCGACGCCGAGAGCTACCTGGGTGAGCCGGTGACAGAGGCCGTCATCACCGTCCCCGCTTACTTTGACGACAGCCAGCGCAAGGCCACCCAGGATGCAGGCCGCATCGCAGGCCTGAACGTCCTGCGCATCATCAATGAGCCTACCGCCGCCGCTGTGGCCTACGGCCTTGACAATGAAGCGCCCCAGAAGATCCTGGTCTACGACCTCGGCGGCGGCACCTTCGACGTCTCCATCATCGAGATCGAAGATGGCACCTTTACGGTGCTGGCCACCGGCGGCGATACCCGCCTCGGAGGCGACGACTTCGACCAGCGTATCGTGGAATACGCCGTGGCAGAGTTCAAGAAATCGGACCGCATCGACCTCTCCCGCGACCCCGCCGCCATGGGACGCCTGAAAGAAGAGGCCGAAAAGGCCAAGAAAGAGCTGTCCAGCGCCCTCTCGGCCCAGCTCAATCTGCCCTTCATCGCTGTGGGCAAGGACGGCCCCCACCACCTGGATCTGACCATCTCCCGCCCCCAGTTCGAGATGATGACCGGCGACCTGCTGGCACGGACGGTGGCCCCGGTGCAGAACGCACTGCGGGATGCCGGCATCTCGGCTTCGCAGCTGGGCAAAGTCCTTCTCGTGGGCGGCAGCACCCGGATGCCTGCCGTCGAGCGTCAGGTGAAGGAACTGCTGGGCTGTGAACCGAGCCACAGCCTCAACCCCGACGAATGCGTGGCGATGGGTGCCGCTGTGCAGGGCGGTCTGTTACAGGGCGGCGGCAAGCTGGCTGGCGCTTCTGGTGCAGCGGCGCAGGGCCTTGTGCTGATGGACGTCACCCCGCTGACCCTCTCCATCGAGACACTGGGCGGCGTGGCGACCCCCCTCATCACCCGCAACAGCATGATCCCCACCCGCAAGAGCCAGATATTCACCACGGCCCGCCCCATGCAGACCAGTGTGGAGATCAACGTCCTGCAGGGTGAGCGGCATTTCGCCCGCGACAATAAGAGCCTCGGCAAGTTCAAGCTGAACGGCATCCGGGCCAGCTTCTCGTCCAAGCCCCAGATCGAAGTCACCTTTGACATCGACGTCAACGGCGTCGTGAAAGTCTCGGCCAAAGACCTCGGCACCGGCCGGGAGCAGAACATCACCATCACCGGCAGCACGAACCTCTCGGAGAATGAGATCCAGCGTGCCATGGCCGACGCGGCCGCCTACGAGGCCGAGGACAGCCGCCGCAAAGAGCGGCTTGACCTCCACAATCAGGCCGAGGTGCTGGCCTACAAGGTGGACGAGGCCCTCTCCAAGTGCAAGAAGGAGCTGGACAAGGAGGAGAAAAACCGCATCAAGGCCGATGTGGCGAACCTCCGCCGCTGCCTGCGGAAGGATAAACCCGAAAAGATGAACGAGACGGAAGAAGCGAACCTCCGTCAGGCCAAGAGCCAGCTCGAAGCATCCGCAAACCACCTGATGGTGCTCTATGCATCGGAGCAGAGCGAGAACGGCTCGGATAATACCCTCTAAAGAAACGCCGGAAGACCCGCTGCAAGCGCAGCGGGCCTTTTTGTGCGAGGACAAACCAAATCCGCCCCGGGCGATGCGGAACGCCCAGGGCGGAAGCGGAAATGGATGGTTCTATTCTTTATAAAAAGCTCACTCTGTGACCTTATGAAGCTTTGTCACACCGCTGTGCAGGGTGTCTTCCATGGAGCCGCTCCAGGTCCCTTTGACCTGGAAGGTTGCCTTAGCAACCGTTTCACCGGGGAGGTACACCTCGATATACTTGAGTGCCGCAAGGTCGGTCTCGTTGGGGTAGTCTGCTCTCCAGTGATCCTTGGTGTAGAACACCGCCGCCGTGCCAAAATCAAACTTCAGCAACTCGACATAATACTCCTGCTTGTTTTTGGTGCCGGTGGCTGCACGCACCTCCTTCAGGATCCCGTTCTCATTCTCATAGTTGCAGAAGATCGTAGCGGCCAGCACTTTTTCCACGCTGCCGAAGGTGCCGCCCTCTTTGTAGGTATTGGTTTTATAATTCACCGTGTAAAGGCCCGGCTGGATTGCATTGCTGTCCGCATCCTGACCCATATTAGAACTGATGGGTACGGCTTTCACAGACATCACGACCGACTCGTGGGTTCCCGCAAAACAGCGCACCTTGTTTGCCTGTCCGGCATAGATTTTTGTGCCATCCTTTTCGTTGGTGCATTCCAGCTCATAGGCTTGATAGATCCTGTCGGTGTGCTGAACAAGCCGATAGCTTGCACTGGTATCGAAGGAGATGGTCTCCCCCTCGCTGATCACGCTCCCGCTGCGTCCCCCTCCGCTGCATCCAGTCAACAGGGTCAGAGACAGTGCTGCAGCCAGAACACCGGCGGCAATTTTTTTGGCCCACATCATATTGATTCCTCCTGTATCGTTAGTCGGCTCCCGCACCCTGCGGGAGCTCTAAATGAATTATACCCCCCCCCCATATTTGCAATAGAATTTCGCAAATCGGCATATTTTTGGCAGGTGTCACAGCTTGCCGTCTGAGTTTTTTGGCACTTTGACGAAAAAAAAAAAAAAGACGCCGTCCCGGCTGGGGCGGCGTCCTTTGCGATGCAGCTATGATACAGGCAAAAAGCAGGGGAGGGGGCATCAGCGGCCAACGATGAGGTCGCGGCGGCCGCGGAAGCCCACGGTGAGGTGAGCGCTGCTGCCGAGGTGGCGCAGAGTGACCCGGGTGCCGGGCTTCTGGTCCTGGCACAGCAGAGTCAGGTTCAGGGTGGTGGAAGTCTTGTCGGTCTTGAGCACCAGAGTGCTTACGCCCCGATTCATCAGGGTCTGCATGTCGAGGATGGTGGTGCGGAAGGTGGCGTTGTCATCGGGGACGTCCAGCGTCAGCACGCGGCCTTCCTGACGGGCAGTGTAAAGCACCTGCTTGCCCAGCAGGCCCTTGACGGTGTAGCGGGCTTCGCTCTTCTCCACCGGCGTGTCAGAGGGCAGGGGAGTCTCGTCGGAGATCATCATCACGTTGCCCTGAATGGGGTTCTCCACCGGGGAAGCGTAGCCGCCGTAGTTGGGGTCTACCTCCCCCACCGGAACGTCAGAGTGGAGGGCGATGTCACCCTGAACCATGACCTCGGACGACTGAGGGGGCAGATAACCGGCAACGGTCGTGTCCTCGGCGTCGGCAGCAAAGGCACCCACGCTCATGGCGGCGGTCATGGTCAGCAGCGCGGCAGCAGCGGCAGCGCGGCGGGCAGTGTTCTTGTTCAGCAGTCTCATAGTAGTATCCTCCTGTAGTTGTAGGGAGTCAACCTCTCCGTCAGCGCTGATGCGCTGCCACCTCCCCTATCGAGGGGAGGCTTTGGCATATCGTAAAGCCTTGCCTCTTCGCCAGAGGCTCCCCTACCAGGGGAGCTGTCTGCGAAGCAGACTGAGAGGTTGTACGAAGACGGGGCGGCCCGTGAGCCGCTAGGTGTGATACCCAATTTTACTTATTTTATCAGCGGTACGGCGTATCAGAAAACCGCCGTATCTGTAATGAATACGGATACGGCGGCTGGATTATTGCAGAGATCCTATTTTAATTTTCGCTGGGATCTTTTTCCTCAAGGATAGCCATGAACTCGTCGCCGGTGATGGTCTCCTTTTCATAAAGGTACTTCGCCAGCTCGTCGAGCTTTGCACGGTTGTCGGTGAGGATCTTGATGGCCTTTTCGTGCTGGGCCTTTACCAAGTCCACGACCCGCTGGTCGATCTCGCGCTGGGTCTGGGCCGAGCAGGCCAGCGAGGTGTCGCCGCCCAGATACTGGTTGTTCACCGTCTCCAGGGCCACCATGTCGAACTCTTTGCTCATGCCGTAACGGGTGAGCATGGCGCGGGCAAGCTTGGTGGCCTGCTCGATGTCGTTGGACGCGCCGGTGGTGATGGAGCCGAACACCACTTCCTCGGCAGCACGTCCGCCGGTGAGGGTGGCGATCTTATTTTCCAGCTCTTCCTTGGTCATCAGGTAGTGGTTGCCTTCTTCGACCTGCATGGTGTAGCCCAGTGCGCCCGAGGTGCGGGGGATGATGGTGATCTTCTGCACGGGTGCGGAGTGATTCTGAAGCGCCGCCACCAGTGCGTGGCCGATCTCATGGTAGGCCACGATGCACTTTTCCTTGTCGGTGAGGATGGAATTCTTCTTCTGGTAGCCTGCAATGACCACCTCGATGCTCTCCTCAAGGTCTGCTTCCGTGACCGACTTGCGGCCGGCGCGCACAGCCCGCAGGGCGGCTTCGTTGACGATGTTGGCCAGCTCTGCGCCGGAGGCACCGGAGGCCATCCGGGCCACGGTGTTGAAGTCGATGCCGGGGGCAAGAGCGACTTTCTTGGCGTGGACCTTCAGGATCTCCTCGCGGCCCTTGAGGTCGGGCAGTTCCACAGGAACACGGCGGTCAAAGCGGCCGGGACGGGTCAGAGCCGGGTCGAGGGAATCCGGACGGTTGGTGGCCGCGAGGATGATGACGCCGCTGTTGCCCTCGAAGCCGTCCATCTCGGTAAGCAGCTGGTTCAGGGTCTGCTCACGCTCGTCGTTGCCGCCCAGCTGGCCGCTGTTGCGCTTCTGGCCGATGGCGTCTATCTCGTCGATGAACACGATGCAGGGGGCCTTTTCCTTGGCCTGCTTGAACAGATCGCGGACTTTGGACGCGCCCATGCCCACGAACATCTCCACGAACTCCGAGCCGGAGATGGAGAAGAACGGCACGTTGGATTCGCCCGCCACAGCCTTTGCCAGCATGGTCTTGCCGGTACCCGGAGGGCCGACGAGCAGGATGCCCTTGGGCATCGAGGCACCGATCTCTTCGTATTTCTTGGGGTCGTGCAGATAATCTACGATCTCCTGTAAGTTCTCTTTGGCCTCGTCCTCGCCGGCCACATCCGTAAAGCGGATGCCGTGGGTGGATTGGACGTAGACCTTGGCGTTGGACTTGCCCACGCCGCCGAACATCATCGAGTTCGCGCCGCCGGCCTTTTCTATGAGCTTTTTGTTCATGAAATTGCCCAGCCAGACAAAGAGGACGATGGGCAGCACAAAGCTCAGCAGAAAGCTCATCAGCGGCGAAGCCTGCTCGACGATCTCGCTGGAAAACTCGGCCCCCGCGTCGTAGAGGCGCTGGGTCAGGTCAGGGTCGTTCATCAGGCCGGTCTTGTAAATTTGCTTTTCGTCTTTATCGGTAAAGATGATCTGGTTCGATTCCACATCCACCCGGCCGATGTCTTTGTCCTCGGTCATGGACATGAAGGTGCCGTAGTCCACTTCTTTTACCTGCCGTTCGCTCATCCACGGCACGAGCACGAAGTTGAGCAGCATCAGCACCAGTAATACAATGGCGTAGTAAATAGCCAATGGCTTTTTGGGGGTCTTGACTTCTTTCATGGGGGTCCCTCCTTACGTTGCAAACAGCATACCACGACGCCATTTCAGAAACCAGCGTTTCGAGGTGAACTTTGCAAAAACTTCGCAGATTCTTAACAAAACCGAGGAACAAGGAGGCCGTCCGCTTGACAAATCGAATCACTTTGACTATACTGAACATACAAGAAGGTGCTGTCCGCAATGGTCAGCTTCCCTCGGCTAAGTCAAACAATAAGAATGACCGCTTTGCTTGGTAGGCTGGGGCGGTCATTTCTTATTGTTATGTATCTCTTTGAAGATAGCCCATGAGATCTGAAAGGTAACAAAGACTGCTCCGCCCAGCAGGCCGAGCAATGCGATAGTTTCCGTCAGGGTCATAAGTCATCCCCCCTTTCGCGTTTGCGTCCGGGGGAAGCAACAATAAGGTTTCACACCCCCGGAAGCTTGCCGGGGAAGCTAGACCACCTTTTTATGCAGACAGCACCTGGATACCGCCGCTTCGGGCGGTATTTTTATTTTACCATAGTTGGTGATATAATACAACAAAAATAGGATCCACCCGCAAATTTTGAAAATTTATGCTACTATTTATGTGAAATCGTTTCATTTTCAATGTGAGCCAAACTTCTTGACAGGGGCGGCGGCTTTTGCTAAAATGAAACCACTTTGAACAAAGCGCAAATGCGTTGACGGGGAAAAAACGATTTTCTTCTGCGTACAGAGAGCCGCCGGATGGTGCAAGGCGGTGCAGAGGGTCTCGGTTACTGGCCCCTGAGCGGCAGGACTGAAGCAGACAGTAGGTCCTGACGGAAGCCCACCGTTATAAGGGCAGCGATTCGCCTCAAAAAGCCGATCGTGCAGAGCGGCTGTGCTTTTGGCACAGCAAAGAGAGTGGTACCACGGGTGCCCTGTAACAGAAATTACAGGCTCTCGTCTCTCAGGGGATTTCGTCCCTTGAGAGACGGGAGCCTTTTCGTTTGTTAACAGGAGTCAACCTCTCCGTCACGCCTACGGCGTGCCACCTCTCCTATCGAGGAGAGGCCTTGGCATTCCGTAAAGCTTTCCCTCTTCGCCAGAGGCTCCCCTCGGTAGGGGAGCTGTCGAGCGATAGCGAGACTGAGAGGTTGATACAGAAAAATGGAGGACAAGAATTATGATGGACGCTACCAAGTACGCACCGGGATATTACCCGG
>ERZ772855.3865-NODE-3865-length-10861-cov-10.670461_pt1 | contig 10861 bp, 8 predicted proteins | sample MGYA00511900_ERZ772855 | MGnify/ENA primary metagenome ERZ772855 (study PRJEB29015, sample SAMEA2737701) | human gut metagenome | biome: human gut; feature: human-associated habitat; material: faeces | place: China | collected 2012 ...
CGGCCTCTTGAACCCCATTCAAGCGCGCTACCAAAACTGCGCTACACCCGGATATTTGTTGTGGCTCATCGCTCACAGCTCCATTAGTATACCCGCTGCAGGCCGTTTTGTCAAGCGCTTTTTTTATTTTTCTTGGATTTTTTCTGGATTTTTCGCTCATCGTCCAGAAGCTCTCGATGGTGCGTCCATTTCATTTTCGGTGACTGCCATTGCCACGGCAAAGACGCTGTGGGCGCCCGCATCCAGCAGTGCCTGCGCACAGGCTGCGGCGGTAGCGCCGGTGGTGATGACGTCATCCACCAGCAGCACCCGCTTCCCTTCCACGAGCTCCGGCTCCTGCGCCCGGAAGGCACCGGCCGCATTTGCCAGACGCTCGTCCAGCGAGAGTCCTGCCTGATGGCGTCCGGCCCGGACGCGGCAGAGCGCCTTTGGCAGCAGCGGGAGGCCCAGTGCATGGGCCAGAGGCTGCGCCATCCGTTCCGGCACATTGTAGCCGCGCCGACGGCTGGTGGCAGGCACCGGAACGATGCAGTCGTAACCGATGGCCGCACCGGAGACTAGACCCGGCACCGGCTCTGCAAAGTGCATCTCCACTTCTGCTCCGAACAGCCGGGCCGTCATCTCCACGCCAAGCTCCACCGCCGTCCAGCTTTCGCCTTCGTATTTGGCGCGGAGGATGGCGCTGCGGACGATGCCCTCGTACCGGTAGGGCGCAGCCGCCCCGTCCAGAGCGCCCAGATAGTGGCGGCTCGCGTCCAGCCGCATGACCGGGCCGCGGCGCAGCTCTTCCAGCCGCGGTGTACACACCTCACAGAACGGCAGCGTTCCCAGCACCCTGCGGCAGCAGGGACACCGCCTCGGGAAAAGCAGCTGGCGCATCTGCCGGGCAAGCTGCGCGGGGCAGCTGTAGTAGCCCGTCATCAGTCTTTCTTGACGGCGACGATGATACGCACCTTTTTGCCAGCGGCGCAGCCAAAGTTGTCGTACCAGCCGGTAAGATAGTAATCATCGGAGTTGACGGAAGTGAGCTTGGTGTAGTAATACTGGCCCTTGTACCACAGGTAGACCTGCGTATCATCGGCCATTTCAAACCTTTCGCCCTTGGAGGAAAGGACGCTGGCCGCACCCACCTTGTCGATCTTCATGGGCATCAGCTGCACCATGTTGCGGACAGAGCCGGTCGTCTCCTGGCAGACCGCGATGCCGCCGGCCAGCACAGGATACTTGATGGAAGTGCTCAGACTGACCTGCTGGCCGCTGACGTAGCCGATATAGGTCGCACCGCTGCCGATGAAGTTGAATATCTGGCTGAAGGGAGTGCCGGTGATCTGGGCGATCTGCTGGAAGCCGAGGCCCAGAAGTGCGCCGGTGTTGCTGGTCAGGCGCTCCCATGCCGTGCTGAGGATGTCGCCGGAGATAACGCCCCACAGGATCTCTGTGGTGGTGGGTACCATGATGCTCTTCACCTGACTGACGACTGCATCGGTATCAATGGTGCCGTCACCCGGCTGAGCCTGGATGGCACTGAGAAGGGTGCTGTAGTTGGCGGCGACATTCTTCACATCGTCCAGCACACCGTAGTACCACAGGTCGCCGGTCACATCGTTCAGAATAAGCGTGTCGATCTGCCCCTGCGGATTGGTGGTGTAGTAGCGGACATCGGAAGCCTTTAAGTTTACCCCCGATAGGCGGCTGGGACGAACCGTCCCAGCCACACCCCCTGTACTCGTATCAAGGATCTGCACGTCATCCGCCAGAGCTCTATCGCCCAGCGCGGTGGCGTTCTCGTTCACAGTGCCGCTGACGGAGCGCTCATCGATCGTTTCCACGCTCTCGCCTTCGGGGCTGACCCGCACTTCCACCAGCCAGCCGGTGGGAAAGTTCAGGCTTTTGTCTACGTTCACCTCGCGGGCAAGGCCGTCGGTACACAGGACCTTGACGGTCTGAAGCACATCGGCACTGTTGTCCTCGTCGATAAGGTTGCGGGCGGACGACTGCACCACGCCGTAAAAGACCTCGTCGGCCTCCTCGCCGGTGATGATGCCTGCGGCCACATTGTTCATGCCCAGCAGCAGAGTGACCACCTGGCCGACACCGCCGCCGTTGAGGGAGGACACCTGGGAAGCAATGGCCGTGCTGCCCAGCGTGTAGGACGTGCCTGCCACCGTGATGGAAGCGGGAGCGCTGGCCGTGGGAGACACCTCGGTGATGCGGCCTGCGGCACGGCGGGTATAGACCCACAGGGTCTTGAGGCTCTCGCTGTAGTAGTAGACGTCGTATTTGTTCAGCTCTGCGGAGCCGGAGACCTTATCGTTGCGGTAGACGCTGGCAGGGACGAAGGGCAGTACTGTGCTCTCCGAAGCCACGAAGGGACCTTCCAGGCTGCTGAGCAGGATGGTGGAGCCGTCCACCTGACCATTGCTCACGGTAAAGCCCAGGGTCGTGCCGTAGGCCGAGCCGCTGGCGTTGTTGGCGGTGAGGGCATTGTAGAGCAGGACGGCGCAGTCCTCGTAGTTCATCGCTTCGCCCTGACGGCGGTCGAGGCCGGCACGCAGGCCGATCTCGCTGGCCTTGTTGAGCTGGGCGTTGGGAAACGCGCCGCTCAGGTCGGTCATCTTATAGCCCATCAGCTTGAGCACTGCAGTGCATGCTTCTTCCAGCGTGACGGCGTTGTTCGGGCGGAAGCTGCCATCGGTGTAGCCGTTCATCCAGCCCTGCTGCACGGCGATGCGGACATAGGGCGCCCATGCCGAGGAGCCGGGCAGGTCGGTGTAGAGGGTCCCCACTGCCCCCTGGGAAGAGACGCTCTCCCGGTAGGTAGAGTAAGAGGTCAGCATTCTGGCAAATGCGCCGCGGGTCACGGCTGCATCCAGTGCGCCGGACTGCTCGGAATCCATGGCACCCAGCGTGATGGCAAACTGGACGGCGGTGTTGTTGCCCGCAGCCGATGCCGGCATCACCAGCATCGACACTGCGATGCTGACCGCCAGCAGAAATGCGAGAAGACGTTTTTTCATTGTGATCTCCTTATAAAAAATGTTAAACCTCTCAGTCTCGCTTCGCTCGACAAGGCCGGGTTGCGGCACCCAGCATCCGCTGCGCATTGCGCGCGTCTTGCTGGCCGCTGCCCCAGCAACGACTCCCTGTTTCCGCCACTGGCGGTGGTCGTCGTTGTTGCCCCTACCGAGGGGAGCCTCTGGCGAAGAGAGAAAGCTTTCCGTACTGCCAAGGCCTCCCCTCGTCAGGGGAGGTGGCTGCGCCAAAGGCACAGACGGAGAGGTTAATCATATCTCAACGCGTCAATGGGGTTGAGCCGCGCGGCGCGTTTTGCGGGCAGATAGCCGAACAGCACTCCGATGAACACCGAGATGCCGAAAGCTGCCACGATGGAGTTGAAGGACGGACTGACCGTGACGTCCATGCCGTCGGTGAACATGGGAAGCACCTGATTGGCGATGGCCGACACGATATAGCCAAGGACAATGCCCAGCGTGCCGCCGAGGGCCGAAGTGGTAGCTGCCTCGGTGACGAACTGGGCCAGAATGGTCCTTTCCTTCGCGCCCATTGCCTTGCGGATGCCGATCTCGCGGGTGCGCTCGGTGACCGACACCAGCATGATGTTCATGATGCCGATGCCGCCCACCAGCAGCGAGATGCTGGCGATGCCGGTGAGGATGACGATGACCATGTTGATCATCTTATTCATCTCTTCCAGCCACTCGCTGGCGCTGTAGACATAGTAAGCACTGTCGCTCTTGAAGATGTCATACAGTCCCTGCTCCACCGCAGCCTTGGCCTCGTTGGCCTGGCCCTCGTCCACCATGATGGCGGAGTAGGAGTCCGGCGAGCTTTCGTTGGAAAGGCGCATGGCCGTGGTGTAGGGCAGGTAGACGGCATCGTCGTCACTGCCCTCCTGCTGGTCGAAGTTGGAGATCTTGGCCTTCAGCACACCCACGATGCGGAACTTATAGGGGCCAAGCTTGATGGTCTGGCCCACCGCATTGCCGCCGTAGGCCGTGCGGTTGATGTAATCGCCGATGACGCAGATCTGCTTGTTGTCTGTGATGTCCATATACTGGATGTTCCGGCCCTTGGCGAGGGTGTAGCCCTTCGACTCGATGTAGTTCTCATCCACGCCGTACACCGTACCGTAGCGGTAGTTCGTCGTACCCACCTTGGGGGTGTTGTCGCTGAAATCCAGCTGCGGCGAGATGGAGGAAAGCAGTTCTGGGTTCTTTTTGACGATGTCGTACAGATCATCCACCGTCGCGGTGCGGGAACCATAGCCCCATATCTGGATGGAGAGGGTGTTGGTGCCCATTGCGGAAAAGCTGTCCCGCATACTTCTGGTCATGCCGTTGCCCAGACCGACGATGACGATGACCGCCATGACGCCGATGATGATGCCCAGCATGGTCAGAAACGTGCGCAGTTTATTGCTCCAGACGTTCTGCAGTGCCTGACGGAAAGTCTCTAATACCATTATTTTGCTTCCTCCTGTGCCGCTTCGCCGGACAGAGTGGGCTGCACGACAGCCTCAGGCGCGTGGGCGTCGCCGTCGTACACCACCTGACCGTCTTCCAGACGGATGATACGCTCCGCCTGCACGGCGATGGAATTGTCGTGGGTGATGAGCACCACGGTATGCCCCTCCCTGTGGAGCTGCTGGAGCATCCCGATGACCTCGCGGCCAGTGTGGGAGTCCAGAGCGCCGGTGGGCTCGTCGGCGAGGATGACCGCCGGGTTGCGCACCAGAGCACGGGCAATGGACACACGCTGCTGCTGGCCGCCGGAGAGCTGGTTGGGCAGGTTTTTGAGCTTATCCCCCAGACCCACCTTTTCCAGCACTTCCTGCGCCATCCGGTGGCGTTCGGCGCGGGAGATATTCGCGTAGATCAGCGGCACCTCCACGTTCTCCATCAGGTTGAGGCGGGGCAGAAGGTTATACTGCTGGAAGATGAAACCCAGCATCTCGTTGCGCACATCTGCCAGCTCGTCTCGGTTCATCTTGCCCACGTCCCTGCCGTTGAGCCGGTAGGTGCCGTAGGTGGGGACGTCCAGACAGCCGATGATGTTCATGCAGGTGGACTTGCCCGAACCGGACTGGCCCACGATGGCCACGAACTCCCCCTTCTCGATCTTCATCGTGATGTGGTCGGCGGCCTTTACCAGCGTATCGCCCATCTGATAATACTTGCACACCTGCTCAAATTCGATCAGAGCGCTCATGGGACACCTCCTTACCAGATACTGTCGCTGTAATAGTCATCCGACACAGAGCTGGTGTCGTAGGCCACCGTGTCGTCCTCCTGCAGGCCGCCCTTGATCTCGGTGTAGCTGTCGTCGCTGACGCCGGTCTCGACCTTGACATAGACATAGCCGTCCGGTGCGTCCATGTCTTCCACCGCATTGGCTGCGCTGGGAGACTTCTTGCTCACCAGCACATAGCCGCCGCGGATAACGGCAGCATTCGGCACGACGAGGGCGTTGTTGGCCTCGGCCACGACGATCTCAGCGTTGGCGTTCATGCCGGGGCGCAGGCCGTCGGTGTCATCGATGCGGATGGTGATGGGGTAAGTCGTGGTGCCGCCGCTGGAGCTGCCCTTCATGGACACACGGGTAACTGTGCCGACATAGGTCTTGTCCGTCACAGCGTCAGCGGTGAGCTGGACTTTCTGACCCACGGACAGTGCGCCGATCTGCAGCTCATCCACATTGATGACCATCTCCAGATAGCTCAGATCGTAGATGACGCAGAGGGTGCTGCCGGAGGTCAGGGCGTCGCCCTGCTTGGCGTCCTTCTCAATGATGGTGCCGCTGATGGGCGAGGTGATGGTATAGTTGGACATATTGTCCTGCTGGTTCTGCATCGAGATCTCGGCGCTGCGCAGGGACTCGGAAGCAGACTGGATGGATTCGGTCAGATCGTCGCCGGTCAGCTCGATGAGGATGTCGCCCTTGGAGACCGCGTCGCCCTCCTGCACATTGATGGCGGAAACGGTGCCGCTGGCCAGAGCGGTCAGGGTGCGCTCTGCCTGATAGGCAAAGGTGGCGGAGGCGATGGAGCTGACGCCGTTGATGCTGGCGGTAGCGGCCTGAGCGGTGGTCAGACCGCCGGCATTGTTGACCCGGATGGTGACGGTGCGCACCAGCAGGTTGCCGGTGCTCAGCTCGTCGGTGCCGGTGACGGCGGTGACGGTGCCTTTCAGCGTCTCAAAGGTGCCGTCCAGCACCACGTCGGCGCTCTGGCCCACCGAGAAGTTGGCGGCGTCGGCTGCCGGGAACAGTAGGTTCAGCAGCATCTTGGAGCTGTCGCGGATGACCGCCACCTCCTGGCCGCTGGTCACTTGGTCGCCCTTTGCGACCTTGAGACTGCTGACCGTACCGTCCACCTCTGCGCGGACATACTGGAGGTCTACGGTCTTGTCGTAGCTGCGCTGGGCCTGCTGCAGGGCGATGCTGGCCTTTTCCAGATTGGTGGAGGCGTCCGAGCTGTCGATGGTGTAGAGCACATCGCCCTCCTCCACCTTGTCGCCCTCTTCAAAGCCGCCGGTGAGGATCTTGCCGTCCACCAGAGACTTGACGGTATATGTATTGGCCGGGTTCAGCGTGCCGGTGCCGCTCAGGGAGTTGGAGACATCCTGACGGACGGGCGTCGTCTCGGCGTAGGTCACATCGCCGCTGGCAGCTTTATTCCCGCCGCCTATGAGAAAGACAGCGCCCGCTGCCGCCACGACGACCACCGGCACGAGCCATTTCCAGTTCTTTTTGGCAAATGCGCCTGCACCGGTCCTACCCTTGGCTCCGGTCATTTCCCCGGCAGCCTCAGCAGACTGAGCCGCTGCATCCTTTTTCTTTTTCCAGATCATGCTTTTCCTCCTATGGTATGCAAAAGGGCAGCGTGACCCCTTTGCACGAAAAATCCGTTATTGGTAGTGTATCGCATTTTTCTGAAATACACAAGCGTCCAAATTTCATTTCACCTTTTATTTACAAAATTATTTCCGGTTTTTATGCAAAAAAGACACCCGCAGTGTCCTTTGCAGAACATTGCGGGTGTCTCGGATGATCTTGTCTTGTCAGGATGCGGCTTCGGCCTCGCTCAGCGGAGCCAGCTTCACATACACCCCGGCAGGGACGCAGGCCGCCCATGCACCTTCCTCGCTCAGCTGGCCGAACTGCTCACAGACATGGTCCGGGCATTGGCTGTCCTGAAACGAGATGGTGCCGTCTTTTACCTGTAAATGAACGACATAGCTGCCCACATCGTACAGGTAATCGTAGTCCTTATCCAGCGGCAGCACCTCGGTGATGCCGTCGCCGAAGTCCACGACTGCTGCCAGCGGTTTCGCCTTGCTGCGCGGACGCAGCAGAAAGACCAGCAGGGCAGCTGCCGTCAGGACGACGGCTGCGAAGAGGAGGTTCGCCTTCCAGCTCAGGCGTTTTGCGCCTTTTGCCGGTTGAGGCTGCTTGCGGGTGCTCATGCGGCGTAGTCGCTGGCAGCAGCACCGGCAATGCGGCCAAAGACGGTGAAGTCAGCAACAGCGTTGCCGCCCAGACGGTTTGCACCGTGGACGCCGCCAGTCACCTCACCTGCTGCGAACAGGCCGGGGATGACCTCGCCCTTCTCGTTCAGCACCTCGGTGTTGGCGTTGATCTTCAGGCCGCCCATGGTGTGATGGACACCGGCGGTGACCTTCACAGCGTAGTAGGGAGCGGTGTTCAGGGGGTTGGCGAAGCTGGTACGGCCGAAGTCGGGGTCATTCTTGGCCTCAACGTAGCCGTTCCACTTCTCCATGGTCTCTGCGAAGGCAGCGGCATCGACGCCCATAGCCTTGCCCAGCTCCTCGTAGGTAGCGCCGGTGACGGTGTAGCCCTTCTTGATGTAGCCCTGGATGACGCTGGAAGCATCGGCCATGGCCTGATCGACGACCAGCCAGCTGTAGCTGCCGGTCTGAGCGATCTCAGCGGCGGAGACGACATCGCGGGTGCCGACCTCGTCGATGAAGCGCTGGCCTTCCTCGTTGATGAGGATCGCGCCGTCGCCGCGCAGGCCCTCGGTGATGAGGGCAGCGGTGTTGGCCTCAACGGTGGGGTGGATCTGGATCTGGTCCATGTCCACGGTAGCAGCGCCGATGGCCTGTGCCATCTCGATGCCCTGGCCCTGGATGCCGGGGGCGTTGGTGGTCATGAAGCCCTTCAGCTCGGGCTTGTACTTGACGACCATGTCGAGGTTTGCGCCGAAGCCGCCGGTAGCCAGAACGACTGCCTTGGCGTTGACGGTGACGGTCTCACCGGAAGCACCGGTGGCCTTGACGCCCACGGCAGCGCCGTTGGCATCGGTCAGGATCTCCGTTGCGGTGGTGTCCAGCATCATCTTGACGCCGGCCTTCTCGCAGTTCTCCTGCAGCAGGGGGATCATGTAGGAGCCGACGGAAACGGTCTTGCCCTCTGCGTTCACAGGGCGATGGATGCGCTTGACGGATGCACCGCCGAAGCTGGAGACGTTGTGCAGGGTGATGCCGTGCTCGTCCAGCCAGTCGATGGCGTCAGCGGAGTTTGCGCACAGGGTCTCGACCAGCTCGGGGTCGTTGATGCCCTTGCCGCCGATCATGGTATCCAGCTCCATCAGCTCGACAGAGTCGAAGTAGCCGGTGGGGTTGGCCTGATAGGCAGCCCACTGCTCGGAGACGGTCTTTGCCAGAGCGGTGATGGTCTCGTTGTCGGCGTACTTCTCGGCAGCAGTCTTCAGGGTCTTCTCGACGCCGGCAGACTCGCCGAACTCGTTCTCATCCTGATAGACGGTCTTGCCGGCGTTCATGCCGCCGGTAGCGCGGACGGAGTTGCCGCCCACCATGGACTGGCTCTCGAGGATGACGACGCTCTTGCCCTCAGCGGCAGCGGTGATGGCAGCAGTCATGCCTGCGCCGCCTGCACCGACGACGACGACATCTGCGTCAACAGTGGAGTCCTCGGCGGCAGCGTCCTTCTCCACAGCGGTCTTGTAGTCATCGGGGTTCAGGCCGGCAGCGGTCAGGGCAGCTGCAGCAGCCTCCTGGATGGCGGTAGAGGTGATGGTAGCGCCGGACACGCCGTCCACGGCGATGCTGCCGCTCTCGGCGATCTCGCCGGGCATCTTGGCGATGGCCTGAGAGCCGACGCCCTCAGTCTCGTCCTTGCCCTCGGCGGTGCAGCCGGTGATGGCGCCGTCGGTCAGGGTCAGGGTGACGGAAACGTCGCCGCCGAAGCCCTTGGCAGTGGCGGTGAAATCACCGGACACACCTGCGTCAGAACTGGTAGAGGCAGACTTTGCACCGCAGCCGTAGCCAAACAGGCTGACCGCGATGACCGCTGCCATAGCCAGTGCAGACACGCTCTTCTTGATCTGAGCTTTCTTCATGTTTTTCCTTCCTTGATTGCTTCGTGGTTTGTGGTTGCGAACATCTATCAGCATAAAAAGGGAGCCGCTCTTTTACAAGCGGCCCCCTCTGCCGAACTTGGGAAAAGGATTTAGGCGTTGGCCTGTGCAGCAGCAACAGCGCAGGCGACAGTAGCGCCGACCATCGGGTTGTTGCCCATGCCGATGAGGCCCATCATCTCGACGTGTGCAGGCACAGAAGAGGAACCTGCAAACTGAGCATCGCCGTGGACGCGGCCCAGAGAGTCGGTCAGGCCGTAGCTGGCGGGGCCGGCTGCGACGTTATCGGGGTGCAGGGTACGGCCCGTGCCGCCGCCGGAAGCGACAGAGAAGTACTTCTTGCCGTTCTCGATGGCCCACTTCTTATAGGTGCCGGCGACCAGGTGCTGGAAGCGGACGGGGTTGGTGGAGTTGCCGGTGATGGAGCACTGGACGTCCTCCTTCTTCATGATGGCAACGCCCTCCATGACGTCGTTGGCGCCGTAGCACTTGACCGCTGCGCGCTCGCCCTCGGAGAAGGGGATCTCCTTGACGACGGTCAGGGTCTGAGTGGGGATGTCGTACTCGGTCTGCACATAGGTGAAGCCGTTGATACGGGAGATGATGTAAGCGGCGTCCTTGCCCAGGCCGTTCAGGATGACGCGCAGGGGGGTCTTGCGGACCTTGTTTGCGGTGCGGGCGATGCCGATGGCACCCTCAGCAGCGGCGAAGGACTCGTGGCCTGCCAGGAAAGCGAAGCAGGTGGTGTCCTCGCTCAGCAGACGAGCGCCCAGGTTGCCGTGGCCCAGACCGACCTGACGCTGCTCAGCGACAGAGCCGGGGATGGTGAAAGCTTCCAGACCTTCGCCGATGGCAGCAGCGCACTCGGCAGCATCGGTCAGGCCGCGCTTGACGGCGATGGCGGTGCCCAGGGTGTAAGCCCAGACAGCGTTATCAAAGCAGATGGGCTGCACACCGCGGACGATCTTGTCGCAGTCGATGCCCTTAGCGAGGAGCATCTCGTTGCAGGCGTCCAGAGATTCGAGGCCGTTGGCCTTCAGGCATGCCTCGATTTTCGGCATGCGGCGATCCATAGATTCAAAAGTTGCCATGAGTTGTTCCTCCTCTCTTATTCCTCACGCGGGTCGATGTACTTCACAGCGCCCTGCTCCTTGCTGAAGCGGCCGTAAGTACCCACGTTCTTCTCGTAAGCCTCGTTGGGGGTCTTGCCGTGACGGATGTCCTCCATCATCTTGCCCAGCTTGACGAACTGATAGCCGATGACCTCGCCGTTGGCATCCACAGCCAGCTTGTTGATGTAGCCCTCGGTCAGCTCCAGATAACGGACGCCCTTCTCCTTGGTGGAGAAGATGGTGCCGGTCATGGAGCGCAGGCCCTTGCCCAGGTCATCCAGACCTGCGCCGATGGGCAGACCGTCCTCAGAGAAAGCGGTCTGGCTGCGGC
>ERZ772855.3868-NODE-3868-length-10850-cov-3.546642_pt1 | contig 10850 bp, 10 predicted proteins | sample MGYA00511900_ERZ772855 | MGnify/ENA primary metagenome ERZ772855 (study PRJEB29015, sample SAMEA2737701) | human gut metagenome | biome: human gut; feature: human-associated habitat; material: faeces | place: China | collected 2012 ...
TGTATAAACCAACACATCATCTGCATAAATCTGCATCACACCATCAAATGTACCAGAACTATAACATGCAACATCCCCCTCCAGATACTGATATTTACCATCCAAGAAATATGTCAATACTTCTGTTCCCTCATAAGAAGTACTTATATATAATGCGTTTGTATAATTTCTCCCTAAACTATCTGTTACCGTTGTATATCTTCTACTACTTCCAATTTTCCCATAATACTCCTCCAAATCATACAACGCCTGCTTCGCCACCACATAAATCTGTGCCACCGATTTATTTCCCACACGGTCTACCGCCTGTACCGTATAGTAGCCATTCTGTGTCACTATAAATTTCCGGGTTTTTGTAATATTAGATGCCTGATTAAACTTTGCACTGGATGCATCACTGATTGCACCTTTGATCCATTTCACACTCTTGATTCCACTGGCATCGGAAGCAGACACGGATATCTGCACTCCGCCACTGACGACTGACTGACTCAGTTTTACAGTCGGTTTTTTCTTATCAATATTCGTGACCGAAATTCTTTTGATCGTTACATTTCCCGCTTTGTCAGTAACTTTTACAGAATAGGCAGCATTTGAAGTCACTTTTTTCTTTTTTGATCTCGTTATATTGTCCGCCTTTTTCCAATAGCGCGCTGCGCTCTTTGTAATCTTACCTTTTTTGATCAAAATGCTTTTAATTCCGGACTTGTCTTTTGCCTGTACCTGAATGTATACATTTCCTCTTGTATAGCCTGTCTTATTCAGATATAAAACAACATTCGGTTTTGTCTTATCCTTTTTTGCCGCTTCCACTGTTGTGGAACTTCCAGGTCCGAAAACAACACCAAACAGCAGTATGACTGCCAGCATTCCTGCGCCAAATCTCTTAAAAATCTGTCTCATAACCAAATCCTCCTCTGTTTTCCGAAGGAAAATGCAACTACCTTTGCAGGAGCAGAGGATTTTCCTCCTTTGTTTTGTGACGTTTGTACTATATGAATTATAATACTATTTGCTAGTATTGTAAATACTTTAAATACCAGTATCTAGTATCAATCAATTAATCAAAACTATCAGTCTATATAATAACTTTATTAAATATTTCATAAAATAAGGGGATTTATCAGAATGACATTTGGAGAAAATCTACAATTTTTACTTGAAGAACGCGACATTACTCAAAAAGATTTTGCTTCTATGCTAAACATCGCAAAGACAACATTAAATGGCTATATCAAAAGTAATCATGAACCGGATTTTGAAACTGTAAAAGCCATGGCCGGTGCCCTGCATGTATCCACAGACTGTCTTTTAGGCTACTCTTCGCCAGATGCTCCTACCTCCAAAGAATTTATGTTAATAGAAAAGCTTCGCCAGATGACTCCGGAACAGCGAAATATCATTTATGATCTTGTTTTCGTCATTGACCGTCGTTCCGGAAAAAAATAATTTTCAGATTTGGAAACTATATTTTATATAGAAAAAACTCCTGCGCACCACAAGCACAGGAGCTTTTTACTGTCTGATTCGTTTTATAAATATTTCTCTACCAGTATCTCCCCGATCGCCCGGTTTCCCGCCACAATATCGGAATTTCCGGTGATATCCACCGGTTTTCCTTTATAATCCGTGACTTTTCCACCCGCTTCTTCCACAAGGAGCATTCCGGCTGCATAATCCCAGGGTTTTAAATTGCGTTCGAAGTATGCATCAATCCTTCCTGCCGCCACATAGGCAAGTTCTAATGCCGCGGAACCAAGTCTTCGGATATCCGCACAATCCGTAAATACCTTTTCAAAAATTCTAAAATTATCTTTTGCAAGTTCGCGGTAATATGGACTTGTTCCTATGGAGATCAGACACTCGGAAAAATTCTGCCTTTTGCTGACGGAGATTGGACTGCCATTTAACAATGCTCCCTTTCCCCGTTCTGCCACAAATATTTCATCAGAATACGGATGATATATGATTCCAAGCGTTAGTACACCCTTTCCTGCAAGTGCCAGTGAAAGTGTACTGTTTCGGAAATCATGGATCAGGTTGGTCGTCCCATCCACCGGATCTAAGATCCAGACATCACCGTCAAAGTCAATATCGCTGTTGTCCTTTTCCTCCCCCATAAACTGAATTTCCGGGTACAGTTCATAGAGTGCGGTTTTTACCTGCTCCTGCACTTTAAAATCGATCTGTGTCACAAAATCCGCAACACCCTTTACCTTGATCTGTGACGAGCCCTCACGGTCTAAAAATAACGGTTTGACCTGTTTTACGATCTCTATGATTTTTTGTGTATCAACACTCATGCTACTGCTCCCCTTTTATTTTTACAATTTCCTTTTCATTTCGCACAATATCACTTATTTTTGCAGTTTCCTTTTCATTCCGCGCAATATCTCTTTATCCTCCGCCGATATCCGGTAAGATTCGATCATTTTCTGGATCGCCTTATTGTATGTTTCGTCATCCAAATGATTCTCCAGTAAAAATGCATGTGTTTCCTTTGGGTACTTTGCATATGCAGTTGCAACGCCCCACGCAACTCCCATTTTCCTGTAATATCCCGGATGGTCGAGTCTGTCCCACACAGACAGCACGCGCGCAATATATTCTTCTGTCAGAAAATGATCCATCAGCATGACTGAAACGACGCGCTGCTCAAATTCCTGATCCGATTTCGCATACGGCATCAGAAAATTCCAGACTTTTTCGCGGTGTTTCTGCGCAATTTTAAAAGTTGCACAAAAGCAGTCATTGACCGACCAGTCATGGATCTTCGGGATAAATGCCCGCACATATTCCAAAAGCTCATCGATCTCTCCTTTTGCATATCCGAGTACGAGTCCCTGCAGCATGATCTCCTCATAAGTATCGCAGGCAGCGTGTTCTAAATACCCGCGCCAGTCCTCTTTTGCAATCTTTTTTGCAAGAGTGCGCAGCTTTGGGATACGCACACCTATGATCGGATCTGTTCCGGGGATCAGACCGGATGTAAACTTCTGAAATTTTGGCTCTGCTTCTGCCTTTAGCCATGCGCAGATCTCTTCGTTTGTCATGTGCGGCTCTCCTTGTTTTTATTGTAAACCAAATGCCTTTTATATTAACATACCACACAGGACAGATGAAAACCACCTCTAATTTTCATAGAGTTCCCCATCCACGATACGAACCACTCTCTTCGCATGTTCGGCAACGCTTAAATCATGCGTGATCATGACGATGGTATTTCCCATATCACTCAGACACTGAAATAGTTTCAGCACTTCTTTTCCGCTGTTGCGGTCTAAGGCTCCGGTCGGCTCATCTGCCAAGAGGATCGCCGGCTGTCCGACTAAGGCACGCGCGATTGCAACACGCTGCTGCTGCCCACCGGAAAGCTCATTCGGTTTATGGTCGATACGCTCTGCAAGCCCTAACATTGCAATGGTATCCATGCTGGCATCCCTTGCGTCCTTTAAGGTCATTCCACGCATCAGAAGTGGCATGACAATATTCTGAAGTACATTGTAGGTCGGAATCAGATGATATTTCTGGAAAATGAATCCGATCTTCTGGTTGCGGATATTAGTCAGTTCTTTTTCCTTTGCCTTTTCGATCTCCACACCGTCAAGGTTATAGGTTCCCTCGTCTAAGACATCCATGCAGCCGATGATATTCATCAGGGTACTTTTGCCGGAACCGGATGGCCCTAAGATGGCAAGGTATTCTCCCTGTTCGACACTTAGGGATATGTCTTTTAATACATGCAGGGAACCAGATCCCATTTTGTAGGACTTGTTGACGTTTTTCATCGTGATGATCTCGGATGTGTGTTCTGCTGCGGCAGTTTCTTTTGTGTCTGCCGGTATATGTTCATTTGCAAATGGTTTTAGGATTTGTGCTGCGTCCATGTGTGCTCCTTTCTGTGTGTATGGCTCGCGTGACTGATTGTAAAACTCAGCTTTACTTTTGTGATATTGTGAAACTGGCACTGGTTTCACAATTATTTTCAGTTTTTGATGAGTTTTACAATCAGCCATGCTGCCGTTACGTTACTGTAACATCCAGATTTCTTCGATTATTTCATTTCCGTCACTATCTGTTTCTACCAATATTTTTAGCAGATCACCTGAGGCAAGGCGTGAGAAGGTGGTCGTAGTGTCTGATGTTGTATGTACGGTTACGCCAACAGGTATCATAGTTGTGACTGTCTCGCCTGTCATATCGGACATGCCGCCCGGTGCGCCCTGCGGCATCTCGGTGCTGTCCATGTCGGGCGGCATCTGCATCTGACCGGACTGCTCTGTACTGTCCGAACCGGCATCATCTTCCGCTTCTGCCTTCTCCTTCTCCTTCGCCCGTTCTTCCGCCGCTTTCGCCACCGACTCATCCACTTCCATATAAGTAACTTCATTCCCCTCAATCAACGAAACATACGCATAGACATACTTCTGATGATCCCCCAGCGCACTTTCCGTCTCAACTCCACCTATCCGCCACATCACACATGCCGCAATAAGTACAATCACTAATACAATTACAACCACAATCGTTACTTTCTTCTTCATCAACCGCCTTAAACCTTTCCCTCTTTTACTCTGCCCCCAGCGCCTCCACCGGCACCAGTTTCGACGCCTTATACGCCGGATAGAATCCAAACAGTGTTCCCGTGATGAGTGCAAACAGCAGTGCAATCAGGAATGCTGCCGGTGTCAGTTCAACACGCACACCAAGATACTGTGCCACCGGAGTGACGAGCAGGCTTGCCACAATGCCAAGCACGCCGCCGATCAGACTGATTGCAGCCGCCTCCGCTAAAAATTCAAACAAAATATTCCTCTGGGAGCAGCCGATTGCCTTTAAAATACCGATCTCATTGGTGCGCTCTTTGACAGATACAAACAATACGTTCATGATGCCGATACCACCAACCACAAATACAATGGCTGCCATAGCGATCAGAAGCATCGTCAATATCTCATTGGACGCCGATGCAGCTTCCATCTTGCTTCCCGCATCCTCAAAGGTGAATTCTGCATTCGGATAGGAAGTTGCAAGCACTTCCGTGATCTCCTCCGTGACACCGGACACATTGCTTACGTCCTCCGCGATCACGGTGATAGTCGGACTTACATTTGTTCCCACTAAATATTTCACCCCGGTCGCATACGGAATGAAAACGGAATCATCCGGGCTGATACCGGAAGCCACCGTACCCATAGAAGAAAGCACCCCGTTTACCACATAAGATCGGTCATCGATATAGATCACACTGCCATATGCATCGATTGCACTTCCAAAGATCTCTTCCGCAATAGAAGCGCCTAGCACGCAGACTTTTTCTTTATTCTCATCATCGGATTCTGTGATAAAATCTCCGACTGCAAGACTGAGATTACTGATAGCTGCATAGTTGTCCTTGACTCCGGCGATCGAGTAGGTCTGTGCCTCATCGAGATCACCGCCATCCACGGCAGACCTTGTCGTATAGGAGATCGTTGCCGCTGAGATCCCGGAGACAAAAGTTTCAATATCGTCCACGTCATCTTCATCTAACGTGATATTTTCCTGGTTCATGCGGTCTTCCATATCACTGCCGCCGCCAAAGAAGCCACCCATGTCACCCGGCATGCCGCCTCCGTCACCACCATTTCCACCTCCGGGGCCACCCGACGGTCCACCGCCGGAAGAGTCGCCACCGCCCGTAAATCCTCCCGAAGGTCCACCGGAAGCCCCTGACCCTCCCGATGAACTGCTGCCGGATGGTGCACCGCTGCCGGAAGGCATCATCATCATTCCTGAGTCTGAGGAGTCATCGGAACTTTGATTTCCACCACGGTTTTTATCACCACCGTCATAGGAAATGTCGATTGCACCTGCATTTAAGTTTTTAAACTGGTCTGCCACATCCTCCTGACCGCCTTTTCCGATGGCGATCACCATCACGATCGTAGCCGCGCCGACAATAATACCGATCGACGTCATGATCGTTTTAAATTTATTCTGGGTAATATTGATCCAGACAAGTCTTAATAATTCCGATGGTTTCATTCGCCCGTCACCTGACTTTCTATCAGAACCGTCTCTCCCTCGGAAAGTCCCTCTGTGATCTCCACATTGACGCCATCGGAAAATCCGGTGGTCACCTCTTTTTTCTCAATGGTTCCATCACTGTCTTTGACTTTCACATAAGATGCCGTTCCCTCGTTGATGATCGCTTTATTAGAAACATAGACAACGTCTGCCACCTGTTTTTCAATGATTGTCACATTTCCGGTCATATCCGTGTAAATACCGTCCACGTCACCATTTATTTTTACCGTCACATTATAAGAGACTGTGGAAGAACCGCTCGATACGGAAGTATCAATACTTTCAACTTCACCGGAAAATGTCTGGTCCTCATAAGCGTTGAGTTCGATCATGACCTCGTCTCCGATTGCGATCTCAGAGATATCCTCCTCGGACACAGATACTGTCATCGTCACTGCATCTGTGTCCGCAAATGTCACAATGCTCGTGCTTGCAGACAGATCATCTCCTGCCTCGTATCCGACCGACATGATCGTGCCGTCATAATCCGAATAGATCGTGCCATCTCCGACAAATGCTTCAAATTCAGATAAAGCCTCTTTGGCATCTGTCAACGTATCCTGCGCCGTATCCACTGATACATCCACGCCTGTCACATCTGCGGAATACTGGCTGTCTGCATTTTCGTAGGATAACATTGCCTCTTTGTATTTTTTCTCTGCCTCCACGGATTTTGTGGTGTATGCACTCTTTGCCGCTTTTAATTTATTGTACAGTTTGTCATAATTTTCCTGCTCATCTGCAAGTGACTCACTTAAATCCATTCCACTGTCGATCATTTCCTGATAATAGGTAAGAAGTGCCTGTGACTCATCCACTGCCTCCTGGGCTTCATCTACCGCATCCTGCAGTTCACTGATGGTTGCCTCATATTCTTCCTGTGCAACACTTCCCTCCGCCACACTTAAGTTATAAGAATAGTTCGCACTTACCTTTTCTTTTGCCGAACTGAGTGCTGCAGAGTTATAATCTGCCGAAGCCTCCGTCACAGCTTCCTTTAATTTTTTCCTGTATTTTTCAATGCTCTCATCTGTCAGCTTTAACAGTGCATCGCCCGCTTTTACCTGCTGTCCGACTGAAACATACACTTCCTCTACCTCCAGTACCACCGATGAATTATTGGTGGATGTTCCTGTTGTCTGGGTTCCACTTGTCTGGCTGCTGCCAGAATTTGAAGACGTACTGATATCTTCATCCATATCCTGTGAAATGCTTCCGATTGTCACACTTCCACTCTCTGTAATCCCGACGGTAAGCGTTCCATATTCTGCTGTCGTTTCTTTATAAACCGTTTCTGATTCGCCGCTGTCCGAAGTCTGATGTGCATATACGCTGATCCCTCCGATCAAAAGAAGTGCTGCTGCGCCCAATGAAAGAACTACTGTCACTTTTTTCTTTTTCATTCTGTTTTTTCCTCCTGCTCTCCCTGAAATGTAACGGTTGCGGAAGAACCAGAACCAAGTCTTCCATCCGAATTATCAATTGAAATGATCACTGCATAAGTAACATTCGAAACACTGCCTCCGGTCGTTGCCGAAGATGCGATCGATGAGACAGTTCCTGTCACTGCTCCATCCCGGTTTCCTGCTATCATGACAGATACCTCATCGCCGACACCAACCTGTGCGATATTCTCCTGTGGCACTTCCACGGAAATCATGATCGTCTGTGTATCACAATACAGCGCAAACGCAGTACCTGACTGCAGCGTATCTTCTGCCTCATAAGGCACTGCCGCGATCGTTCCATCTTCATCCGCCGTAACAACACCATTTTCTAATGCAAGAAGTGCTGTCTGTTCCTCTTTTAATGTATCAAGTGTATCCTGCGCGGACTCCACTGCACTCTCCAGTTCCGAGACGGTCGATTCATAGGTACTTCCCGCATATTTTCCTTCCACCACTGCAGTGTCATATTCATTTTGCAGTTCTGCTTTCTGCGTTGTCGCATCACGCTCTGCCTGTTCATAGTCAGATTTTAAATCATCCAGACTATCCGTCAGTTCCGTAATTTTAGCGTTGGTTTCTTCCACATTTTTATTGTAAGTTTCGACCGCGGAGTCAAATTCCTTCTGTGCCTGTTCGAGTGTACTCTGTGCAGCATCTGCAGACTGCTGTGCCTGTGTCAGCGTATCCTGTGCCTGCGCTAATGCTGTTGTCGCTGCATCAACTGCAGCCTTTTTTTCATCAATCGCACACTCCACATAGTAATCATTGTTATCGATCTTCGTCTGATATTCCGAAATCTGCTCTACCGCCTCATCATAGGCTTCTTTTTTTTCTTCCACTGCAGCATCTAGCGCATCTACCTGTGCCTGATAACTGTCCGCTGCGGTCTGAGCTGTCAGATCGGCGTCCTGCTTTGTGCTCTCCGCAGAAAGTTTTCCGCTTGCAAGATTCGCCTCTGCTGTTTTTAATGTATTCTCGGCATCACTGATGGCATCTTCGTAATCTGATTTTGCCGCTTCCATGCTCTCATCCGTCAGTTTAAACAGGGCATCCCCTTTGCTCACGGTATCCCCGGATGAAGCATAGACTTCTTCCACGGTCATTGTGACTGCATTTACCGTAAATTCCGGCATCTGGCTGACCGTACCGATCTGCGTGGTACCTTCTTCCGAAAAAGAGCCGTCTGTACTCTCCTGCTGGTCTGTATTCTGAGCTTTTACACTATTTTCCGTACTGTCCGTCTGTGCTCCGGATACTGCAGCCTGATATCCGATTCCGCCGGTCATCACACAGACTGCTGCGATGCTGGCGATCACACTTGCCATTCTTTTTCCTGGTTTTCTCATTGCCTTCCTCACTTTCCATACTCATGCGCTCCGTTTTGACAATACAAAAATAACATTGCAACCTAAAGAACAGCTGATTGCAATGTGATGGTTATGTGAAGAAAGCGTTAAATAAGTGTGTCATATAAAAATGCCGGAGTGGCACACATCTTTTTGCACCACTCCGGCATTTTTCGTTTTTCGTGATATTCTTTTTTATGATTGCCGGTTGTCACACACTCACGTTGTCATGTGCACCAGGTCAGTGCGTCTCCCCACTGATCGTCTTCACATCTGCCTCGTTCTCAACGATCGCCCGGATGCCGCACTCTAATGCCTTTGCGATCATCTCCGCCGGCATGCTCGGTGTTCCCTCCGGCAGATCAAGCGTCTGCTCAGGTAAGTATGGGACATGGACAAATCCACCCCTCATATGTGGATATTCCTTATCGATCATGTAGAGGACACGGTACATGATATCGTTGCAGACAAAAGTTCCGGCTGTATAGGAAACGCGCGCCGGGATCTTTGCCTCTTTCATATACTGTACCATGCTCTTGACTGGAGGCGACGCAAAATATGCATTCTCTCCGTCTTCCCGGATTGGTGTATCGAGCGGCTGCTTTCCCTCATTGTCCGGGATACGCGCTTCCATCAGATTGATTGCGACTTTTTCCACTGTGATCCCGGATCTTCCACCAGCCTGTCCGACACATAAAACTGCATCCGGATGATGTTTCTCCACTGCAGCCCTGACCACTTCCTCATCCTTTCCAAACACGGTCGGGATTTCAATTTTGATCACTTCTGCCCCCGCTATCACATCAGAGAGAAGTTTGACTGCCTCGTAGGCAGGATTGATCACTGCTCCGCCAAACGGTTCAAAGCCTGTCACTAATATTTTCATTCGTATGCTCCTTTTATCTCCGGTTATTTGTTCAGGAAACGATCCCACTCTTGTGTATCCCCGGAACCGCTGACGCGAAGCAAAAAGGTATGATCCTCCGTATCGATGGAAATAACATAATTTCCGTTTTCCTGCTCAATGGAATACACTTCACAGCCCTCTAATTCTTTGAATTTGTCTGCATACGTCTCCGGTGCGATCGTAATATCCTCATTTTTCTGTTTTAAATTGCCGTTCGCATCATAGACTTTATAGCCTTCCTCCACCAGTGCTTCAATTTTCGGTTCACTGATCTTTAAAACCAGTTCATTTGCACGCATCTCCCGGATATCGCGGTTGCAGGAATTCTCCGGCAGAATCGTCACATTATCAAATACGATCTCAAACATCCCGTTTACCGCGCAGATCTGCGCAATGTATGCCTCCTTAAAACAAAAATGATCCAGTTCATTTATTGTATGATATTTCATGGTAATCCTCCATTCCCACGCTGTTTTCACAGTATTTTCCTGATCATTATACCATTTCCCATTTCATTTTGACAATTCGAAAAAAATACCGTACAATTCTTTCGGTTAAAAATATTTATCATCATTATTTTACGGAGATCAGCCTATGAAAAAAATTGCTTTTTTTGATATTGACGGAACCTTAACCTCGGAGATCGACGGTTCCCTGCCGAAGAGTGCCATAAATGCCATTAGACATGCGCGCACCTTTGGTCATCTGATGTTTATTAATACCGGCCGCTGCTTTCAGAACGTGGAACCACGTTTCAGACGGATCGGTTTTGACGGATATGTCTGCGGATGCGGCACAAATATTTTCTGTTCCGGCACAGAGGCACTGCACGTTGCACAGACACACAGCATTACCATGCAGCTGTTAGAGGCGGCACGCAAAACCAATGTGGATATTCTTTTCGAATCCAGAAAAGAAGTTGCCTTTGATAAAAGCAGATCCCTCACACACCCGGATGCCATACACCAGTATAAAGCATTTTTAAACCGCGGCTATGATATGCCGGAGAATTTGGAAAATCCGAATTTTTTCTGCGATAAATTTGTGGTCTGGTATCAGACTCCTGACCAGTTAGAAGAA
>ERZ772855.3895-NODE-3895-length-10798-cov-9.938658_pt1 | contig 10798 bp, 6 predicted proteins | sample MGYA00511900_ERZ772855 | MGnify/ENA primary metagenome ERZ772855 (study PRJEB29015, sample SAMEA2737701) | human gut metagenome | biome: human gut; feature: human-associated habitat; material: faeces | place: China | collected 2012 ...
GGCCTGCCCGCCGCAAACGTCCTCATCTACACTCTGGACAACGGCGCTACCGTGGTCGTCCGTCCCTCCGGCACTGAGCCGAAGATCAAGACCTACTTCACCACGCTGGGCAAAGACCTGGCCGAGGCACAGGCTCAGAAGGATGCTCTGGCCGCTGCCATCGAGCCCATCCTCGCATAACGCAGAAATTTCATAAAAAATTTATGCCCCCGTACAGCGCCAAAAGTGCTGCACAGGGGCATTTTTGATGGGCGAGGGCTGTTGCAGTTTGTGGGTGGATACGCTATAATATTCAATGAATAATAATACGCTCTGTGCAGTGCGGCGCAGGGCAGGAATAAAATGGGGCAGGTGTAAGAAATTGGAATGTCGTGTGACGGCAGTCCTGGTGGCGGCTGGTTCTTCCACCCGGATGGGATTTGATAAACTGAGCTTCGATCTGGGCGGTGAGACCGTCCTGGAGCGGAGCGTCCGGGCCTTTGACGAGTGTCCAGAGGTGGACGAACTGGTGATCGTGACCGGCGCGTCCGGTGAGAATGCCCAGCGGGCCGCTGCCCGCTGCAAAAAGCCGGTGCGGCTGGTGAAGGGCGGCTCGACCCGCGCCGAGAGCGCCCGCAGCGGTGTGGCTGCTGCCCACGGCAAACTGGTGGCCGTCCACGACGCGGCCCGGCCCTTCGTGAGCCAGAGCGTTATCGCCGATACGATAGCGGCCGCTGCCCGCTGCGGTGCCGCCGCCCCGGCGGTGCCGGTGAAGGATACCATCAAGCAGGCGAAGGGCGGCGACGGCAAGACTGTGTCGGAAGGCTGCATGGTGGAGAACACCCCCGACCGCAGCACCCTTTATGCGGTGCAGACGCCCCAGTGCTTCGACCGGGCCGCCTATCTGGCGGCGCTGGATGAACTGGACGAGGCCAGCGCCCGCCTCGTCACCGACGACTGCAGCCTGTTCGAGCTGACGGGCCGTCCGGTGGAGCTGGTCCAGGGCGACTACGCAAACATCAAGATCACCACCCGGGAGGACCTGCCCCGGGCCGGGAACGGAGGAAAGAAAATGCGCATTGGTCATGGTTACGACGTCCACCGTCTGGTGGAGGGCCGCAAGCTCATCCTGGGCGGCGTGGAAGTGCCGTATGAAAAGGGCCTGCTGGGCCACTCGGACGCCGACGTGCTGGCCCATGCGGTCATGGACGCCGTGCTGGGCGCAGCGGCGCTGGGCGACATCGGCCAGCACTTCCCCGATACGGCGGAAGAGTACGCCGGGGCCGACAGCCTCATGCTGGCCCGCCGTGTGGCAGAGATCATGACCGAGCACGGCTGGCGCATCGAGAACATCGACGCCACCATCCTCTGCCAGCGCCCGAAGCTGGCCCCCCACATCCCGGCCATGCGGGCAAAGCTGGCCGAGGCTTTCGGGATGCCGGTGGACGCCGTGAGCGTCAAAGCCACCACCGAGGAGCATCTGGGCTTTACCGGCGAGGGGCTGGGCATCGCGGCCCATGCCGTCGCCCTCATCGAAGCAGTGTGAACGGGAGAATGTGACCCATGACTCTGAACTCTATCGTAGCAAATTTCCAGACCTTCAAGCTGGTAGACCTGCTGGACATCCTCATCATCGCGTTCCTCATCTACCAGCTGCTGGGCTTCGTCAACCGCACCCGCGCCGGCCAGCTGGCCAAGGGCGCGCTCATCGTGATGGCGGTCTATCTGGTGGCGAACATCCTGAATATGCGCACCGTCACCTGGCTGCTCAACTCGCTGCTGCAAGTCGGTCTGCTGACGCTGGTGGTGCTGTTCCAGCCCGAGATACGGCGTGCGCTGGAGCGGATGGGCCAGACCGACCAGTGGGCCTATCGCTTCTTCAATAAAAACCGCTACAACGACACCAGCCTCAAGGGCGCGTGGCGCAGCGCCATCATCGCCATCTGCGACGCGGCAGAGCGCTTTTCGGAGACCAAGACCGGCGCGCTCATCGTGCTGGAACGGAACACCAACCTTTCTGAGATCGTCCGCACCGGCACGCCCGTGAACAGCGCAGTCAACCTCGAGGTGCTGGGTACCATCTTCTACGAGGGTACCCCCCTCCACGACGGCGCAGCCATCATCGAGAATGGCCGCATCAAGGCCGCAGGCTGCGTGCTGCCCCTTTCCAACAACCTGGATCTGGGCAAGGACATGGGTACCCGCCACCGCGCCTGCCTCGGCATCGCCGAGAACTCCGACGCCATCGCCATCGTGGTCAGCGAGGAGACGGGCATCATCTCGATGGCGAAAAACGGTGTGCTCATGCGCCACTTTGACCGTCAGACCCTTTACACCCGGCTGGTGGATGAGATGATACCCAAGGAGACCGCCAGCGAGAAGAGCGCTGCCGAGGGCTGGAAGGCCCGGGGCAAGCGCCTGCTGAACTGGGTGAACAACAAGGAGGAGGATGAGCAGCAATGAGCACTGAGCAGAACAACGGCAAGCCTGCCGTACCCCCCAAGCGCAATCTGCTGAACGACCGCCGCATCCGGCTCCTGCTTTCTTTGCTGGGTGCGGTCATCGCGTGGATGGCTGTCACCATCGTCGTGCAGCCCGGCACCACCACCACCATCTATAATGTTCCGGTGGACTTTAGCTATGATTCGGCTGCCTACACTTCCCGGGGCCTGAGCATCGTCAATGCAGAGGAAAAAACGGTCAACCTGAAACTTTCCGGCGACGGCTACACCATCGGCAGCCTGTCAGCCAACGACTTTGTCGTCTACCCCGACTGGTCCAGCGTCCGCGACAGCGGCGAAAAGAGCCTGCGCCTTCAGGTGCGGAGCCAGAGCACCCTGCTCACCGGTGTGTCCGTCTCCATCGACGGCGACAACACCGTGGACGTGGTGTTCGATGTGGTGGAAGAAAAGACCCTGCCCATCCAGGTGACGACGAATTACCTGAAGATAGCAGACGGCTATATCCTCTACGGCACCGACATCTCGAAGGAGACGGTGACTCTCTCCGGACCCAGCACCGAGCTGAGCAAGGTAGAGACCTGCACCGCCGAGGTGACATACAGCGGCGAGCTGACCAGTCCCGTCACTCTGGACACCGGCCTGCGTTTTTACACCCGCAGCGGCGGAGAGGTGAAATTTGAGTATACTACTCTGGAAACGGACAGCGTCGAGGTCACGCTGCAGGTGTATAAGCTGGCCACCCTGCCGGTGGAAGTCAGCTTTATCAACGCGCCCCGCGACTTTGACCCCTCGGTGCTGGTCTACTCCCTGAGCAAAAAGACCCTCAATGTGGCCGGCCCGGAGTCCCAGATCGACCGTCTGTCCACCCTGTCGGTGGGTACCATCGACCTTTCCACCTTTGCACTGGATAAGGTGTACGAAATGCCCATCGAGCTGCCCAGCGGCATCCGTCTGCTGGACAACATCTCCAGCATCACGGTCAGCTTCGACAGCTCCCGTCTGGAAACCAAGACCATGAACCTGCCCGCCAGCTGTGTGCGGGTCATCAACCTGCCCTCCACCTACACCCTGACCGTGGAGACGGAGCGGCTGATGAACGTCACCCTCTGCGGCCCGGCCGGTTCGCTGGAAGCACTGAATCCGGAACAGGTGGTCATTGAGATCGACGCCGACGACTTCTATGTCGCCATCGGCCAGCAGAACATCGCCTGCCGCCTCTATGTGCCGGCCAACGACAAAATTTTTGCGCTGGGCAGCTATGTGGTGCAGTGCAAGATAGAAAGTAACTGAGTATATGATCCTGATCCATGATATTCGCCTGCCCCTCTCCGCCGGGGAGCCGCAGGCCTACGAAAAAGCCCTCCGCCTCGCCCGTATCCCCCGGGGAAAGGTGAGCCATCTGGGCATCGCCCGGCTCTCGGTGGACGCCCGCCACGGCCAGCCCAAGCTGGTGTACACCGTGGCCGTGACTCTGAAAGAGGAGGGGGAAGAGGCCGCCTGTGCGGGTACTTCCCGCAGCGTCACCGTCCGGGGAAAGACCGATCTCTCGGTGCAGAACGGCACTCTGCCGCTGATGCACCGGCCAGTGGTCTGCGGCCTCGGCCCGGCGGGCCTCTTTGCGGCGCTGCTGCTGGCCCGTCAGGGCTACCGGCCCATCGTGCTGGAACGCGGCCCTGCGCTGGACGAGCGTGTCAGGGCTGTGGAGCATTTCTCCGCCACCGGTGAGCTGGACGAGAACGCCAACATCCAGTTCGGCGAGGGCGGCGCCGGCACATTCTCGGATGGCAAGCTCACCACCCGCATCGGCGACGAGCTCTGCGGCTTCGTGACCGAAGTGTTCCTCGAGCACGGCGCGCCCAAGGAGATCGCCTGGCAGCAGAAGCCTCATGTCGGCACCGACCTGCTGCGGGGCGTCATCACTTCGATCCGAAAAGAAATCGAGTCGCTGGGCGGCGAGGTCCACTTCAACACGGCCCTCACCGGCTTCGAGCAGCGGGACGGCCAGCTCGTCGGCATCCAGACCACGGACGGTGCGTTCCCCTGTGAGGCGCTGGTGTTCGCGGTGGGCCACTCGGCCCGCGACACCTTCGGGATGCTGATGGACAGCGGCCTCGTGCTGGAGTGCAAGCCCTTCAGCGTCGGCTTCCGGGCAGAGCATCTCCAATCGGAAATCGAAAAGAGCCTCTACCACGAGGCGGCGGGCCATCCGGCCCTGCCGCGCGGCGAATATCAGCTTTCGCAGCACGTTGAAAAACGGTGCGTTTATACCTTCTGTATGTGTCCGGGCGGCCAGGTGGTGGCTTCGGCCAGCGAAAAGGGCCGCGTCGTGACCAACGGCATGAGCTACCACGCCCGCAGCGGCAGGAATGCCAACGCGGCCGTGGTGGTCAGCGTGGGCGGTGAAGACTTCGGCAACGACCCCCGGAAGGCCATCGCCTTCCAGCGGGAGCTGGAAGCCCGGGCCTATGCGGCAGGCCGTCCCGGCGGAGAGTATGCCGCCCCGGCGGAGAACATCCAGAGCTTTTTGGAGGGCAGGGGCCGGCTGAACATTGGCCGCGTCCAGCCCACCTATGACCGGGGCGTCGTCGCTGCGGACCTCGGCGCGCTGCTGCCGACCGAACTGGCCGACACCCTGCGGGCCGGTCTGCGGGCTTACGAGCGAAAAATTGCGGGTTACACCGCCCCCGAGGCCATTCTGACCGGCCTCGAGACCCGTACCAGCAGCCCGGTGCGGCTGAAACGGGAAGAAAATTTTGAATGCGCCCAGCTGGCAGGATTGTATCCCTGCGGCGAGGGTGCCGGATATGCGGGCGGCATCATGAGTGCCGCCGTCGATGGCCTGCGGGTGGCCCGCGCCATCATCAGCCGGTACAGCCCGGCAGAAGGGTGAGAAGTTGAATGACTGATCGTGAAGACGATTTTAACCGCACGGCGAAGGACAGCGAAGGCCGTAAGGTGCAGCAGGAGCTGGAACGCCAGCTCCGCGAGCTGGGCGACACCATGTCCGACTCCTTCCGCCACGGCTTTGAGGGCCGGGGCGAGGAGATCGGCGACCGTGTGTGGGATGTGGGCCGCGCCGCAGTGAACGCCGCCGGTTATGGCATCTCGGAGGCAGGCCGGGCCTTTCAGGCCGGAAAACAGGAGTACCAGAAGCGGGCCGAAGAGGCCAGAAGCAGCGCCGGCGCCAGCGGGATGACCGACTGGGCGCGCAATTTCTTTGCGAAGAAGCCGGAACCGACGGCCATCGAGAATATCCGCACCAGCGCCAAAAAACGCCACAGCGCAGGCGTCGCCATGCTGGCGACCGGCATCACCTTCGCCGTCATCTTCGGCATCACAGCCATCGCCTGCTTTGGCACGGCGGGGGCGTTCACGTCCGGCGGCGCGGCGGGGGCGGCTGATATGACGGTCCTCGGTGCCATCGGCGATCTCGCACTGGGTGCTATCGCGGTGACGGGGTGGTGCTCTGCCGCTGTGACCGCTGTGTTCGGCTGGCTGACCGCAGCGGGCGCGTCCCGTATGAAGGCCGCCAAGACCCTGGAGCTCTACGCCGATACCGCCGAGGGCTTCGACTGGCACAAGGGCCTGTCCCTCTCCATGCTGGCCGACCTGACGCATAAAAAGAAGACCAAGGCTCTCAAGATGCTGCGGAAATTCATCCACAAGGGCTGGCTCAGTGCCTGGCTGGACGAGAAAAACGACAAGCTCTACCTGACGGCAGAGGACTACCGCGCTGCACAGGAAAATCAGCCCCAGCCCGAACCGGAAAAAGCGCCGGAACAGGCCGGAGAAGTCCCCCTGAACCTCGAGACGACCCGCCGCTTTGCGCAGGTGCTCGAGAAGGAGCAGGAGCTCATGGAGGATGAGCGGGCTGTGGAGGAGCTGCAGCATATGCAGAAGACCACCGAGTCCATCTGTGCCTGGCTGGAAGCCCACCCAGAGAGCCTGCCCAAGGCCCGCCGCTTTGCGGAATACTATATCCCCACCACCCTCAAGCTCCTGCACACCTACAACGATGTGCAGAGCCAGCAGGGCGAGAACGCGGAGGCCATCCGCCGGGATATTGCGGGCATCCTGCACACCCTGAATCAGGCGTATGATAACCTCTACGATAAACTTTTGTCGGACGTGGCACTGGACGTTTCCAGCGAGATCGCTGCGCTGCAGGGGATGCTGGCGAACGATGGTCTGGCCGGGGAGGGATTGCGATGACCTACCGGGCCTGGAACACCAAGACCGTTGACCGCGCCGCCCTGAAAGAGCTGACAGCGGCCATCGCCCAGCAGAACACCGAAGAGCTGGAATACCAGAACATGGACGAAGAGTGGAGCGAGGAAAAGTACCGCTCTGTCCTCGCGGCCCAGCAGAAAGAAGCCGGTCTGCTGGCCGGCATCCTCGCTGCCCGGGGCATCACCGACCCCGCCGAGGCGCTGACCCTTCTGGCGGGCGAAGAAGAGCTGAGCGACCCCATGCTCCTGACCGATATGGATAAAGCCTGTGAGCGCATCCTGCGGGCCATCGACGAAGGGGAGACCATCGTCGTCTTCGGCGACTACGACGTGGACGGTGTGACCGCCACGGCCCTGCTCTATCAGCACCTGAAAGGGATGGGCGCCGCCGTCAAGTGTATGCTGCCCAGCCGGGAGGGCGACGGCTACGGCCTCTCGAAGAACGCCATCCAGTCGATCTACGATAAGGGCTGCCGCCTCATCGTCACGGTGGACAACGGCATCTCTGCCGTAGAGGAAGCCGCATTCGCGGCCAGCCTCGGCATCGACCTCATCATCACAGACCACCATCTGCCCCACGACACCCTGCCCCAGGCAGTGGCCATCGTGGACCCCCGCCGTGCCGACGACCACAGCCCCTTCAAGGGCCTGTGCGGCGCGGGCGTGGCCTTCAAGCTCTGCGCCGCGCTGGATGGCTGCCCGCCGGAAGAGATGCTGGAATACAGCGGCGACCTCGCCGCTGTTGGCACCGTGGCCGACGTCATGCCCCTGACAGGGGAGAACCGCACCATCGTCAAAGCAGGTCTGCGCCAGCTGCAAAATACGGACAGACCCGGCTTCTGCGCCCTTTTGGAAGAAGTGGGCCTTGCAGGCAAGCCGGTGACGGCAGAGAACATCAGCTACGCCATCGCGCCCCGCATCAATGCGGCGGGCCGGATGGACAGCGCTGTCACCGCTTTGCAGCTGGTGCTCTGTGAGGACGAAGACCGGGCGGTCGAACTGGCGCATAAGCTGAGCGACATCAACATCCAGCGGCAGGAGACGGAGATGGAGATCGTCAAAGCCGCGCAGGAACTGCTGGACGCTGAACCGGAACGCCTCGAAGACCGGGTCATCCTGCTCTGGGGCAGAGACTGGCACCCCGGCGTCATCGGCATCGTGGCCTCCCGCCTTGTGGAAAAGACCGGACGCCCGGTCATCGTGGTGTCGGTAGATGAGCACGGCGAGGGCAAGGGCAGCGGCCGCAGCGTGCAGGGCTTCAACCTGCACGAGTGCATCGCCTCCTGCGCCGACATCCTGCTCCGCTTCGGCGGCCACGCCATGGCAGCGGGCCTCTCGGTGCGGGAAGAGGATCTGCAGACGCTCCGCCAGCGGCTCAACGACTGGGCGGCCCGGGAATGTCCCGTGCTGCGCACCCCGCCGCTGGAATGCGATCTGTCCGTCCACCTCGACCGCCTGACGGTGGAGAGCGTCCGCCGCCTCGACCAGCTGGCACCCTACGGTGCCGACAACCCCAGCCCGGTCTTCGTGCTGGAAAGGGCTGTCGTGGAGGGCGTCTACGCCGTCTCGGAGGGCAAGCACTGCCGCCTGCGTCTGCGGCAGGGCAGTTCCAGCATCTATGCCGTCTGGTTCGGGATGCACCCGGAACAGGTGCCTTACTCGACGGGCGACGTCGTGGATGCAGCCATCAGCCTTTCGGTCTACGATTCGCCCCGGGGCGCACAGCTGTCGGGCCGCATCATCGAGCTGCACCCGGCGGGCCTCGGCAACACAGCTGCAGAGCAGGCCGCGCTGGTGCAGGCGCTGCGCCGGGGTACGCCCCTGACGCCGGAGCAGAAGGAGAGCATCGCCCCGGAGCGCAGCCATATCATCACCGTTTATCGGGAGCTGCAGGCGCGGCGCTGGCACGCCGAAGACCTGCAGCCCCTGTTTGCAAAACTCGGCGAGGAGAACACCGGCCGGACGCTGGTGGCCATCTCCGCGCTGGAACAGGTCGGCCTCATCACAGCGGCTGACCGGGGCGGGGCAAAGTTCTGGGAACTCGTGCCTGCCACCGGCAAGAAGAACCTTGCCGATGCGCCCATCCTGAAATGTCTGGAGGAACGATAAAGATGCCTGAGGGAAAGAAACCTGTCACCCCCGCGCCCGCAGCATCGGCTGCGGCGAAAGAGGACAGCTATTCTGCAAAGACCCATCTCCATCAGCCTATGCCGGTGACGGAGATGGCTACCGTGGCCGCAACGGCTCTGCCGGCCAACGCCCCTGAGGGGACCCTTCCCTCGGAGGTGCGGCCCGAGATCGTGACCTGGGAGAAGCTGGTGGAGGCCATCAAGGCCAGCGGCAAGGCCTACAACATGGCCATGATCGAAAAAGCCTACAATATGGCCAACGACGCCCACAAGGGGGTCTGCCGCCGCAGCGGGGAGCCCTATATCTGCCACCCGCTGGCCGTGGCCCGCCTCGTGCTGGACCTCGGCATGGACAGCGAGAGCATCGCCGCCGCCCTGCTCCACGACGTGGTGGAGGACACCCCCACCACACTGACCGACCTGACCGCCGCTTTCGGCGAAGAGGTGGCCGCGCTGGTGGACGGCGTCACCAAGCTGACCAAGATCCAATTTTCCAATATCGAAGAGCTGCAGGCCGAGAACCTGCGCAAGATGCTGCTGGCCATGAGCCGTGACGTCCGCGTCATGATCATCAAGCTCTGTGACCGCCTGCACAATATGCGCACCGGCGACGCATGGCCGGAGCAGAAGCGCCGCGACAAGGCCCGTGAGACCATGGAGGTCTACGCCCCCATCGCCAACCGTCTGGGCATCCTGAACGTCAAGGAGGAGCTGGAAGACCGCAGCCTCCACTACCTCGACCCCGTGGGCTACGAGGAGATCAACAAGATGCTCAGCGAGCGCGCGGGCGACGAGTTTCTGGCCAGCGTGTCGGGCGTCATCAAGAGCCGCCTCGAGGAGAGCGGCATCGAGGGCGCGACCATCAAGCGGAGAGTCAAGAGCATCTACGGCATCTACCGCAAGACCATCATGCAGAACAAGTCCTTCGATGAAATTTACGACATCTACGCGGTGCGCATCATCCTGGACACCCTGGCTGAGTGCTACAGCACCCTGGGCCTCATCCACGATATGTACCACCCGCTGCCCAACCGCTTCAAGGATTATATCTCCACCCCCAAGCCCAACGGCTACCAGAGCCTGCACACCACCGTGATTGGCCGCGAAGCCATCCCCTTTGAGGTGCAGATCCGTACCCGCGAGATGGACCGCAACGCAGAATACGGCATTGCTGCCCACTGGAAGTATAAGGCCGGCATTACCGCCGCCAGCAGTGATAGGCTGGACGAACGCCTGGCTTGGGTGCGCCAGCTGTTGGAAAGCCAGCGTTCCAGCATTGATGCCACCGACCTGCTCAGCGATATCAAGTCTGACCTGCTGCCGGAAGAAGTGTTTGCCTTTACCCCACGCGGCGATGTGATCAACCTGCCGGCCGGCGCAACCGTCATCGACTTTGCTTACGCCATCCATTCCGCCGTGGGAAACCGGATGATCGGCGCCAAGGTAAACAACCGCATTGTGCCCATTGACCATCAAGTCGTTACCGGTGAAATCATTGAAATCATCACCGGCTCGGAAAACCGTGGCCCCTCCCGCGACTGGCTGAACATTGTAAAAACCAGCGAAGCAAAGAACAAGATCCGCAACTGGTTCAAGAAAGAGCGCCGGGACGAAAACATTGCCGAGGGCAAGGATGCCTTTGAAAAAGAGCTGCGCCGCAACCTGATGGTGATCCCGCCGGAGCAGTATGACGAGTTCATGTCCAACCTGGCGCGCCGCAACCACTGTAACTCGGTGGATGAAATGTATGCGGCCATCGGCTATGGCGGCTTGCAGCTGGCGCGCATCCTGCCCAAGCTGAAGGAAGAGTACACCCGCCTGAAAGCAACGGAACCCAAGCCGCTGCCCACGGTGGATATCAAGCGTGTTCATTCTTCGGACGGCGTTGTGGTGGAAGGCATTGACAACTGCCCCATCAAGTTTGCCAAGTGTTGTTCGCCGCTGCCGGGGGATGACATCATCGGTTTTGTCACCCGTGGGTTTGGCGTGTCCATCCACA
>ERZ772855.3903-NODE-3903-length-10789-cov-17.805198_pt1 | contig 10789 bp, 10 predicted proteins | sample MGYA00511900_ERZ772855 | MGnify/ENA primary metagenome ERZ772855 (study PRJEB29015, sample SAMEA2737701) | human gut metagenome | biome: human gut; feature: human-associated habitat; material: faeces | place: China | collected 2012 ...
CAATTGCCATGAACAGATAGCAGCCAAGCTTCATCATACGGCTTGCGTATTCTGCGGTTTGCAATTCTGCGTGATAGGTGTTCAGCTTGATATGAGAAGTATCGGAGAGCAGGTCATTCAGGCTTTGCTCTACAGATGCCACATCTTTTTTAGCACAATCCACCCACAGGTATCCATAAGATGTCCCTTTCGGATTTACAGAGCGGTATACTTCTTCCGGAATGACCAGATAAGTGTCCGCGCTTACAAAGGAGCCTGCGATTTTTCCATGATAGGTATAGGTTCCGCTTCCGTTATCAAAGTTGAATGTAATCGGTGCACCCGCAGAATACCCGTCAGCTTCCATCCACATGGACCAGCCAAAGAAAACATCCCCGTTTTTGACAGCCTGTGCATAGTCCATGGAACCGATATCGCCATCCCCGCGCATCATTTCAAAATCCTCTTGATTTACGATTGCAACCGGAAATTTTGTTCCGTTCAGATCTGCAGAGACGATTTCTCTCGTCAGTACATCCGTTACACCGGGGATGGATTTGATTTCTTTAATCAAAGAATCATTCAGTGGGTTGTTCTGTAGGATTGTGTCCAGATTATTCTCCGAATAGGCTTCATCATAATTCTGGGAATAATCCAGCTGCAACTCAAATTGTCCATGGTTGATTGCAATCCGCGCCTCGTGCTCCGTGTCAATATTCCCAACATAATTAGAGATAATTACAAACAATACACAGGAAAGCCCCATGGTAAGAATCGTAGCAATGGTTCTTTTCGGATTGCCTGTCACATTTGCCATTGCCATGGAGAAAACGGTGACATCTTTTCTGCCTTTTCGTCTGCCCTGTTTTTGCGTTTTGGAGCCGTCAAGATACCGTGTCGCTTCGATGGGTGAAATCCGGGAAACAATTTTCATGGGTTTGCGCAGAGCCAAAACGACCGTAAGAAACGATACAAAAATGCAGATGAGCATAATTGTCAGTGAAAACAGAGGCACCTGATGGTTCTTGATTCCGGACGATACCAGATTTCCCTGCTCCACCAGCCAGTTGAAGCTGACTTTTGCAATCAGGAAACCAAACAGCAGCCCCAGCGGTATCGAAGGAACCGCCAGAAGAATGCCCTCACGAAAGATCAACTGCTTCATCTGCTTTCTGGTTGCACCCAGCGCCTTGATTTTTCCGTACTCCTGAACCTTCTGGGCGATCCCGACCTGGAAGATATTATAAATGACCACAACGGAAAACAGCACGATTCCGAGGATCAGGGTTCCACAAACCACAATCATTTCATAGCTCGGCTGCAATACCCACTGCAGGTAGAGGTCATTGATGATCACGTTTTTCTGGTCAATGCCGCAGGAATCCGCGATTTCTTTTATAACAGGCGCAACATTATTCATAGATACATTTGCAGAATCGCTCAAGGTAAAATAGATATTATATTGCCTGTCACCCTCCGCAACACGCTCATTATAAAAATCCTGCGAACCGAATACAACATAGGAAGCCTCGATGGTATATTCATCCCGGTCATATAAAATCCCGCTGACAGTAAATTCCACCGGTGCGTATTCCGACTGCATGCCGGAACGGTACTCCAATGTTACGGTGTCTCCGACCTTTACATCATGGTATCCCACTGCATCAAAGAAAGCGCGTCCTGCGGCAATTTCCTGTGCCTTTTCCGGATAGGTACCTTCCTTCAACACATATTCCTGATTATAGGGAAGCATTTTCCTGACCGTTTCATCCGCACTGACAAAGCCGCCATTTTCATTTCCTTTCAGGATGCCCTCCGTACACATGATGCCGATATCAGATATCTCAGCTCTGCGTTCCACTTCTTTTAATTGCGTACCATCTGCGGCGATAAACAGGCCGTAGTTGCTTCCGTATGAGCTTGCAGCCTGACTTTTCTGTAAACGAATTACCCCATTTCCCACAGTACTGATGATAACAAGCAGCATCGTGGTCAGACAGATTGCCGTCATAATGAGGACACTTCTTGTCCGATTTCTTTTGTCGTTGCTGAATGCAATTTTGCTGATCGTCCTCAATTGAAATCCACCACCTGTCCATCCTCGATGACTAAAATACGGTCAGCAACCTGCGCGATCTCATCATCATGGGTAATCATTACAATCGTCTGTCCATATTTTTTTGCGCTCATTTTCAGCAGCGCGATCACCTCGTCACTTGTCTTGGAATCAAGATTTCCTGTCGGCTCATCTGCAAATATAATTTCCGGACGATTCACCAGTGCTCTTGCAATTGCTACTCTCTGCTGCTGTCCTCCGGATAACTGATTTGGCAGATTATAAATCCGGTGTTCAAGACCCAGTGTGGTGATAATATCATTGACATAAGCTTTATGCACTTTTTTTCCGTCAAGCCCCAACGGAAGAACGATATTTTCCCACACATTGATGGAGGATACCAGATTGAATGCCTGAAAAACAAATCCGATCTTTCTTCTCCGGAAAACGGCAAGCTGATCCTCCTTCATGGAATACAGGTCCTTGTCAGACAAGATCACGCTACCGCTGGTTGGTGTATCCAGCCCGCCCAGCATATGCAGCAGGGTACTTTTTCCGGAGCCGGATTTTCCGACAATGGCGACAAATTCTCCCTGTTGAATCTGGATATTCACATGATTGACGGCTTTGACCTGATTTTCCCCCGTCCCATAAAATTTGCAAAGTTGCTTGGTTTCTAATATCACACTCATGTGTTGCCTCCTTTTTAATTCTGCAAAGTGTACCTTTTCAACCAACATCCAAATTGTATCAGGACAATCTTTCATTTCACTTTCAAAAAGAGAGCAGAAGTCTTACAGATTTGAAAGACTTCTGCTCATCATCTCTACGAAAGTCCATTCTCCGGCAGCTGAATCAAAAAGGTACTTCCTTTTCTGACTTTGCCGGAGGCTACCGTGATTGTCCCACCATGCTGCTCAATAATCTGTCTGGACAGATACAGACCGATGCCAGTTCCGCTCTTTTCGCGGACTTCCGGCGCAGTCCCTCTGTAAAACCGCTGGAATATTTTATGGTATTCACTCTGCGGGATTCCGATTCCCTGATCCTCGATCTCAATTCTCACAAAGCCGGTTCTTTTTTGTAGACGGATCGTGATTTTTGAATGTTCTGGGCTGTATTTGATGGCATTGTCCAAAACGTTAATGATTGCTTCTCCAAGCCAACGTTTATCCTGCATAACCATGCATGTTTCCAGCTCTTTTGCATAGTCAAAAACGAATTCAATTTCTTTCTCATCCGCTTTAGGATAAGTGCGGTTCACAGCAGATATGACAGTATCCATAAGCGGAAGTTTTTTCTTATTAATCTGAATCAGTCCAGTTTCCATCTTGGATATTTCAAGAAGCGACTGCAATAATGTCTCCAGTCCATCCAGAGCACTCCGGCAGCGGATGCGAAATTCCTGTTGCTCCGTCTCACTCAGATTGTTCCGCAGCAATATGCTAAAGCAGGTATCCAAGGCTGCAACCGGGGTTTTCAGCTGATGGGAAATGTCGGATACCATTTCCTTTGTGCTTTCCTTCTCCGCTCTGGCTTCCTCTTGCAGCAGCTGGATATGATGTCCGATTGCTTCAAGCTGAAATTTCAGTCTTTCCTGCCCGACATGATCTTCTGTGTCCGGCACTACCTCAAAGTGATTTTCCCGAAATGCAATCAGGATTTGCTCTAGCTGCTCCAATCGTTTCCGACTTTCTTTCGCCTCAGCTTTCTTCCGGTAAAACAGGAACGTTAGCAAAGACAGACATAGCACTGCACTTGTACAGCCGGTTATCATGATATTCTGCCGGAAGCGCACATAAAACGAAGTCCCTTTGTTTTCCCAGTACCCGTATTGCTCTAATAATTGCTTACCTTGTTCATTGGCTTGATGGTCGTTTCCTTTCAGCCATCCTGCGGCAACATCCATGCCGGTGGTCTCTGCGCCCGCCGCAACTTCTGTCAGGATATCCATTTTACATTGATAATCCTGATAATATAAATAGGTGGTAAAGCAGTTCAATACCGCAAAAAAGAGTAGAACCGGCAGCACCAGTGACAAGGCATCAACCCACTTTTTACGATGTCGTTTCGTCACTGACTTACCTCCTGATTCCATATATACCCAAGCCCGCGGATATTTTTAATATAGACCGGAGCCGCCGGATCCTCTTCGATTTTCTCCCGAAGCCTTCTGATGTTCACAGCTACCGTATTTTCATCCATAAAATCACCATCCAGATCAAACACGTTTTCTAACAGCTGTGTTTTTGAAAGAATCTGTTTCGGGTTTTGAAGAAAAAAGGACAGCATTTTCAGTTCATTCTTCGTAAGGCTTATTTCTCTTTCCTTTACGAACGCCCTCATCTCTCCGGGGATAAATACGATATCCTTTGAATGAATTTCTGGAGTTCCGGGTTCATTCTTTCTGCGGCGGAAATGAGCCTCGATTTTCAGAAGAAGTACGGAAAGGCTGAACGGTTTCGTCATATAATCGTCCGCACCGGCTTCATATCCCATGACCTGATCTGTCTCCTGATCCAACGCGGTAAGACAGATAATATATACATTTTGACAATTCCGCATCCATCTGACAAGCTCTAATCCGTTTCCATCCGGAAGATTCACATCACAAATGGCAACATCCACATTATTATCACTTGCAATTCTTTTCGCTTTTTTCACTGATTCTGCTGAAAAAACCTCATATCCGGATTTTTTCAGTGAAAATGTAATTCCACGATTCAAGTTTTCATCGTCCTCAACCACAAGGATATTTGGCATAATTCAAACCACCCTTCCGTCTTAGCTATATAATCTGCGGCTCATTTTTCGTTTTCGGTGGGCTTCTTGATATACTTGCCGTTCTTGATTCTCGCGTCCGCTGGCTTCTCTGCGTCCTCTGGAATTCCCCAGACCGAGCCAATGCGGATAGCACCGGGGACGCGCCCCTCGCCGCACAAAATCTGAATACGGCGGGTGGAGATACCCCAGCGTTCGGCGGTTTGCGCGATTGATAAATACTTCATGGGCAGCACTCCTGTTGCAGTTCAGTTCTGCGTCTGCTTATAAAATCACAGTATAATTATAATCGCCAAAGCGAATAAAAGCAAGGGCTTTTCGGAAAAGTTCAGGAAGTATTTTCAACTCAAAAATCAAGGTTTTGGGGCTTCCCCAGAAATCAAAATGGGCGTATCGGCTGCAAGGCTGAAACGCTCATTTTTTCGGTGTGTACGGACACCGGATGTGCTTGCTACTCTCCCAAATCTCATATCCGCAGATACAATGCGCTCCCGCTTTCGCAAAAGCGGGAGCGCATATTTTTTGAAAATTTTCTGTTTCGATACCTGTGTTTCGACGAAGAAATGTCCGTTGTAAAGTGAGGGGCAACGAATCGCCAATGCCCTCGTCTTCAAAATTTTCTTTTCGTCACTACCAAGTTTTTGAGAAAAAATGTCCGTTGTATTGTGAAAGGAGTGTTTCAATATGCCAGACCGCACGCGACCCATCCGCAAAGAAATCTGCCTGAATGAGCAGGAGTTGAGCATGGATGCCAACGAAGAATTGCGTATCCAAGCGCGCAACAATTCTCAGGAGCATTTCCGTTTCCCGTTTAACGACGCTTTTATGGATGTTGTCATTGGACGTATGGCACAGAATCAACAGTTCTGCGAAAGAGTTCTGGACGATGCAAAATTCGGTGATACAGTTCGAGATCTTCTGATCGGCGTTGTGTATGATTGCTTAAGGCGACCGACAGATGCCCAGCTGTAAAAATTATTGCCAAAACACAGATGCGCATCTTGAGAATTGCAGCGCGGATGCGATCACGTAACGCACGAATTCTCTCAGAATACTTATGAGTGCGTTATAATAAAACGCTACAGGTTTCATCAGATTGTTGGATGAAATCTGTAGCGTTTTTGCGTTTTCTGAGCAGGTGTTCCAAGCTGCATTTTTACAGTTTGGCGACACTGCGAAGGAAATATGGGGAGTTCAGAGGGGGATCACCCCCCCTTTGGCGCTGGGTTTCCAATAGGGGCGCGAGCATCCCTATTGGCACACGATTTTCCGCAGGAAAGTCTAGTGTGTTATACCTTTGCTTCCGGCTGACGCGGGAAAGGGGGCGGCGTACTCTGCAACAGGGCAGAGTGTGGCGGCAAACACTATGGGTAGGGCCCAGCGGGATGCTGGGGGGTGAGATTCCCGTGGAGCTGCTGTGGGGCATCCCACAGGCCAAGCAGCCGTTTGTCCTGCTGCCCAATCGCAAAAAACAATCATTTGAAAGGAAATTATGAAGCAAGAAAATATATCGAAAAACCAAACTGCTCTATCTAAACAAGATCCTCTTGACGCACAAACGACCTACCACATTGCTGGCAGGTCGTTTGTCGTTCAGCCGGTATTCAACAAGCCTGGAAATAACAACACCCTTGGTGAAGTTCTGCTGCGCCTCATGCAGGCGGACTGCGAAAAAAGTTTGTGATTTTCAGAATATCAGCTGACAATAACAGTTAAGCGCAGTATAATTGTTGTGTGAAAAAGAAAACACAATTCGTTGCTCGACTGTTATAGAAGGAGGACTTATGAAAAAGTCGAACAACAAGAAAACACGCGACGTTACCGCGTTCATCTACCCCCGCCTGTCCCGTGACGACAATCTGGAGGGCGGAAGCTACAGCATCGGCAACCATGATGTAATTTATAAAGGGTGGTTTCCACCAAGTATTACATCATGACTGCGGCTCATTTGTGGTGGATGGAAAACAGTTATGATTTAGGAGGGATGCTTCTCTTTTATTGTAGCTGTCAACACACATTCACACAAAGGAGTATCATATGGAACTGACTTACAGAAAATGCGGAGATTACTACATTCCAAACCTGACGCTGCGGGACACCAAGGAATACAGCATTGGAAAGTACGGCTGGATGCGCCGGACGTATTTGGAAAAGCATCGCCCTTTCCTTTACCACGAGCTTCTGGTTACGGAGCGGCTTATGGCGCATTTGGAGGAAATCGACACTGCCTGCCGGGAACAGCTGGAGGTTATGGAAAAGGACATGATGGCCCAGGAAGGTGTTACGGAGGCACTAAAGGCGGCTGATCAGATGGAGTGGGTACGGCGTTGCAACTCTATTCGCAGCCGTGCGGAAGAGGTTATTTTGCGGGAACTCGTATACGCATAAAACCATAAAGTAAAAGGAGACCTCGCGGTATGCTGATTACGCTGCCGTGAGGGCTTTTGTACTAGTCTTCGGATTTTGTACTTTTCCTCTGGAATTTCCTGTTATACTGATTCCTACATCTGGGGCTGCAAAATTCCGCATTGCCGCGATTGCTCAGAAACACCCGCTGGCAATGCTTGCACAGCTTTAGCGGCTTGGAAGCATCCACCAGCATAAAGCTGAACATCATTTGAATGCCCAAGAGCAGCGAATGAAAGTCCCAATAAAGTGTGGGCTTGTCCAGAAGCTCGATATGGTAGGCGGGCGCGATACCTCCAAAGACTTTTATGGATTTCTGGAGAAGCTGCCTGCTGTCCTTGTCCAGAGGGTCATTGTAGTAAAAGAAAGTCGTTGACAGGTTAAAGGCCCAGTCCTTGAGCTGCTGGGCAATCCAATCGTAGGGCTCGGCGTATTGACGTTGGAAGCTCATGTTCTTTGCCATGGGCTCGTCAGCAAAAGTCATGGTCAGGGCCATCATTGCCCGGTCTTCGGAAACACTCCAGCAGGATTCCACCCCTTGCTTGACCACGTCCAGATTTTCAAAGGGAAAGAACGCAGAAAGATAGTCCTCTGTGGACATGGTTTCTGCTCTAATGAAATGATTCTTTGGAAGATAGACCGCCTCGTATTCCATAAAAGACGGTGTTGTCGGCAGGGCGGTCATAAAACCCAAAAGGCCATAGCGGGTGACAAATTCCAAAATAGCCGCCTGAACTTCACCTGTAGGCTTTCGCCCCATCATCAGCATCCCCACATTCAGCGCATCCAGGACGATTGCTGGAGCCTTTTTCAGCGGGTTATAAACTTCCGGCTTGGCATCTTTTCCCGGCGTAATATAGCACTTGCCGTCTGCTGCTGTTTTCAATTCATATCGGTCATACCGCACCCAGCAAGACCGGGACTGTTCAAAGAAATTCTTCATGATAATCTCTGGGCTGCTCGTCCTGCACAAGGGCCTGTTCAAATTCGCCCCGCCGTTCCAGGGAGACGGCATTTTCCAACGCTTCCGTTTCCGAAAAGTCTTCTGGCGCATCGGTTTCTTCCTGAGTGCTAAAGAAATCCTCAGACGGCCACTCCTCATACCACATCTTTGCCATAGTGTTACCTCGCAAGGAATTTACTTTTTCTTTATTAAAATTAGAACGTATGTTCGTGTCAATCATTTTCTTTGAAATGAATTTGCGGGCAAGCTGCTGTCAGCCTGCAACTTATTCACAAAAAGTTAATATCACAATTCTTACAAATGGTTCCGATTTACATACCGGAAATCTCCTATCTGTAGAAGCGGCAACCGAGATTAAGCCTTGTCGGTTGCAGTGCGACAGGCATTCATGGGGAAAGGAGGATAGGGCTTGTGAATGCGATACGGAAAGACAGGCTGAAAAAAGAGAAACAAAAACATTCTACAGCTGCGCTTGCGACGCAGAGAAAGTGAGGTCTATGACAGAAAACAAGGAAGTATTTTTTATTTGACACATCGGGCACACCACCTATAAAGTACGCGTCCATCTCAGCGAAAATGCCAAGGAAACCATGGAAGAAAAAATCCTGCGGTTGATTCGCAATGATGGGGTGACAAACGGTACGGAATGTGGTATACTGAAGCCACCACAAATGAGCCGTCAGTCTGAAAGGAGCGCCTGATATGGCAGCCAGACAGACGGAAGAACAAAAAATCACCGCTCTCTACGAGCGCCTTTCCCGCGATGACGATGTTGCGGGAGACTCGAACTCCATTCTGAACCAGAAACGTTACCTGGAATCCTACGCACAGCAGCGGGGCTACAGCAATATCGTCCACTACACGGACGATGGCTGGTCCGGCGGCAACTTTGAGCGTCCCGGTTGGAAAAGGCTTATAGCCGACATTGAAGCCGGGAAAGTTGCCCACCTGCTGTGCAAGGACATGAGCAGAATCGGCAGAAATTATCTGCAAACAGGATTCTACACAGAGGTCATGTTCCGGCAGTATGGGGTTCATTTTGTTGCTGTCGCCAATAACATTGACAGCGATATTCAGGAAAGCAGCGAATTTGCCCCGTTCATGAACATCATGAACGAGTGGTATCTGCGGGATCAGTCCAGAAAGGTAGAGGCAGCTTTTGCCATCAAGGGAAAGTCCGGGAAGCACACCACAAACCGGCCTGTTTACGGATATCGGAAAGACCCCGCCGACAAGGATCACTGGATAATCGATGAGGAAGCGGCTGCGGTTGGAAGGTATGACAAGGGCCGGGTGTCCTTCAATGATGACATCTGCGCCACGGCCAAGGGGTATGAAATGCTGACCACCCGCAGAATTCAGAAAGAGGGCGGTGTGGTTTGAAGCAGGTCTATACAACCACCCTCCGGCTAAACCTGGAAAAGGAAGCAGACCGGGAAGCCTGGGAGCATTTGCGGCGGGTGGATCGCAAGCAATACCACTCTGTGAACAGCGCTGTGATTGCTGCCGTCAATGCCTACTTTTCCAGAAAAGAACAGCTGGAGGCCGACCCTTATCTGGAAACCCGAGAGAAGGAGGATGCCTTTCTTGAGAAAGTTATGGAAACCCTCCAGGAGGGGCTGCGACAAGCTACAGTAGAGGATTTGGAAGAACTGCGTTCCGAAAAGGCGCTCCTTTTGCAAAAATTTGAGTATGCGGAGGATGCAGGCGCAGAGGAATTCCGCAAGGATATTGCCACCATGGAGGCCGGTCTGAAAAAGCTGGAGACGCAGGAACAGAAATATTCCGCCGAGTTGGATAAGGCTTTGACCGAATACGCTGAACTGAAAGCGCAGGCTACGGAGTTTGACCCGGTGGAGTTGTATGAAGCACGGCGGGCCATCCGTCCTGTACAGGAAAAGGAGTCGGAAAAGCAGTTAGAGGATGCCATGCATGAGAAGCCATTTCTTATTATGCTGCTCGGTGCCAAACAGGAAACATCCAGACTGCTCGGAGAGGATGCAGAAGAACGGCAGGTGCGACAACTCATTGCTCACAAAAGGCAGGAGCAGCATCGAAATTCAATCAGCAAACGAAAAAGAAGTGACCCCGAGCGGTAATCATGTAAAAGGCGGCGGCTCTTACGAGTCGCCGTCTCTATACATGGGGCATGTCGTTGAGCGTTGTGCAGATCGTTCCCCAGGAAGATTATTGCAGATATCATATGTCGTTCATGTTGTGTTAATTCCTGCTTTTTTCTTGTAATCAACCCATCTGTGCAATATGAAACAAAATGGGTATCAGAACGCAGCGTTTGGATGCTTCGTTCTGATGCCCTTTTACGATATAGTTTCTTTTACAGCGGCGACAACGATTACCGGAATTCCGTCGTCTCTTTCTGCAACACTGCACTCCTTTTGATTAGCGATTTTTTCCCCACACCCCTTGCAAACCAGAAAGAAGCGCGGTATAATATGACCAAATAAACTGAAACGGTCATATTTAAGGAGGCGCGGGCTTGGCTTTTACCGATTACGAGACTGAGCAGCTCCGCAAGGCGTTGCTGAAAGAAACGAGACATTGTGCTGTCACGCTGGGGATGAAGAAAACCTCAGTGGATCAAC
>ERZ772855.3904-NODE-3904-length-10785-cov-5.439236_pt1 | contig 10785 bp, 10 predicted proteins | sample MGYA00511900_ERZ772855 | MGnify/ENA primary metagenome ERZ772855 (study PRJEB29015, sample SAMEA2737701) | human gut metagenome | biome: human gut; feature: human-associated habitat; material: faeces | place: China | collected 2012 ...
GCGCCCGGCGGGTGGAGTCGAAGGTGTCCACGGCTTTCATCAGGCCAATGGTGCCGATGGAAATCAAATCGTCCTGCTCAGAGGGGGAGAGCATAGTATTTCTTTGCGATGTGCGCCACTAAGCGCAGATTGTGGCGGATGAGCTTTTCCCGGGCGGATGAATCGCCGGCCCGCAGGGCGGCGAAAGTCCGGATCTCTTCCTGTGGGCTGAGCGGGCGGGGGAAACTGCCCGCTTCCAGATGGAGCGCAAGCACGAGGAATTTGGATGCAAAAAATTGCAGCAGGGTCAACAGCATACGGAACACCTCCAAAACCGTTCTCCCATACAATATGAACGGGGAAAGAGGGTTCAGAATCGTTTTCTGCTTGTAGAAAAAGGTAGTCTGTGGCAGGATGAGTATATGACAGGGGAGCAGTGCTACCCAAAGGCTCTCCGGGGGCTTTTTGCGTTTCGGCATCTTTTCGGCAGGGAAAAGCCCTCGTCCTCAAAGACGACCGCTTGCTGTGCAGCGGCATCGCCGTAGTGAGTGCGGATATATTCGCGGCAGAGGTCGATCTGGTTTCCGATGCTCTCGCCCTTGCCGGTATAGCGGGATTTGCGGGAATAGATGGCAACGGTGTCGGCAGTTTTGGCCATGAGATACTCCTTTCCTGTTGTCCGGTGGCCGTAGATGCGGCTATTGTAGCATGGCAGGCCATCTTTGTAAAGAAAAATAACGATAGTCATACATATTTCATCATACTACGAACGGAGGTGTCAAGGATGTGACAAGGCAGAACAAGCGAAGAAGTCAGGATGTTTGACTATTTCTATGGGCAGTCGGGCGAGATGTTCTCGTATTTCCGGGTGCCCCAAATTTTATTCCGGGACATAAAATTCAAGGACCTGTCCACCGATGCCAAAACGCTGTACGGCATCCTGCTGGACCGCATGGGGCTGTCGGTGAAAAACGGATGGCTGGATGAGCAGGGAAGGGTGTATATCATTTTTCCTGTGCAGGAAGTGATGGATGCACTGGGCTGCGCAGACAACAAGGCAACCAAACTGTTCCGGGAATTGGAAAAGTTTGGTCTGATTGAGCGCAAACGGCGCGGGCTGGGAAAACCCAATCTGATTTACGTCAAAAACTTTGCAGACCCGCGTTTCCGGAATCGTGAAAAGAACGGTTCCGGTGCCGCGGATTCAGCGCAGCAGGAAACGGCAAAATCACGAGGAAATAAGACTGAGTGGAATAAAACCGAGGGGAGTGAACCTGATCCTTTCTCTTCCGACGCGGAGGACGAATCGGATGAGCGCACACGGCTGGAAGCGTATTTTATGCAGTCGTTGGAGGTGGACTTGCTGCTCCGGGCCTGCCCGGATGAGGAGGACACCATCCATCAAATCGTGAATCTTCTGGTGGATAGGTAACCTGAGCTGTTTTCAACTGCCAATGCAAATCTTATTCGGTATGCCCGAAGATCGTCGCAAATGTATTCCTTCAATGGTAACAATCATGGAGATTAGTGTTTATCTGGAGATTACCAAAGGATAAATACCAGCACGCATTCTACCGCAGTGAACTTCAGAAACACGGAATCATTCAATCCATGTCCAGAAAAGGTAACTGCTATGACAACTGTATTATGGAGACCTTCTTTGGTAGATTGAAAAATGAAATGTTCTATGGTTTTGAGAAAGATTATCCTTCCTTTGAAGCATTCTCCAAAGCTATTGTTGATTATATCGACTATTACAATAACAGCAGGATTCAAGCGAAAACAAAATGGATGCCTCCCTCTAAATTCAGGGAAGCATCCATGATGGAAGCTTAATTATTCAATTTTGAACCGGTGTCCAGAAAACCGGGTACATATCATTTCATAGAAAGCTCTTTTGCATTTTCACAGTCCAGCTGTAAATATTTTTTTCCGTCTTTTTGGAAAAGCATGCTGCTTTGTTCCATAAATACCCTCCTTGCTGCAAGTAATAAAACCATCTCTATATGGTGATATTCTCAGAATTTCATCTGTCTGCATATTCTGGCACCATTGACATAAATGTCATTTGCCAGTTCTGTAACAAGCCGCATATCCTGCCAGGTTTCACACTTATTCCCCATAAAAGTAATGTTATCAAAATGGACATCATGGACACGTACTTCTTCTGTCGGTGTCTGATACCCCCGGATCATGGAGACCGGGATATCTCCGTTCAGCACCTGGATATTATCAAAATAGATATCATTAATCTCTCCTTTGGCAAGCTGTTCCGTATATCTGCAGAGCAGAACCTTAATATCGAACAGTTTCTGTTCTGCCTGCTCTACTCTGATATTTTTATAATGTATATCATGAACATGGCCGCCATCTGCCTGATGGATGGAAAGCGCCGCACCACCCATGTTTCCTTCATACTGGCAGTGTATAATATCACAATCCTCAAATACTAGGTCGTGGATTTCGCTCTGGAGGGCATAACCAAGCTCTATGGCATTACCGGGTTCTGCATTCCAGATCACGTTATTGTGAACACGCACTTTTGTTACGTCACGTACCGTTGACGGATCTTCAAACAATCTTTGGGATTTGATGCAGATACTGTCGTCTGTGGAACGGATAAAGCAATTTTTTACCTCTACGTCCTGGCTGCTCGTAATATCAATACCGTCTCCCGTTACAATCCTCGACATAATATTCATATCATCAATCACAACATGGTCACACGCCGCAGGAACTACATGCCAGGAAGGACCGTCTACAGCAGTAAAGCCTTTTAAGAGTACATTATTACACCACTTGGCATAGATAAAGAAACGGTCTGCATTACTGTCCGGCAGATGCCAGCAGGCTCCGTTGATAATTCCGTTTCCTACAATGGAAATATTGTCACAATGGTCTGCGTATACACAACCTGATACAACAGCACCTTCCTCTATGTAAACCGTATCATTGGACTTTAAGGTAAGAACTCCTACATTATATACCTTGCCCTTTTCAAAGCAGATGGTGGTATCTGCCGGCTTCTCAATCCTGTGCGAGCAAAGCACAAACAATGCATCATGAAGACCACCATCTGTCTCTACAGTAAACTTTCTCGGTTCATCAAGATGGATATGGACTGTTTCTCCTTTTACAAAAGGAACTATGCCAAAGCTGGACGGACGGATTTCAAGTTTTTCATATGGTGTATGGATTGAAATCTCCAGATCATACGCTTCGTTATCTACTACTACAACATAGTCAAACGAATCTGTATGGTATACCACACGCTCTGTTCCATTGCAGGTAACACTGTATTTTGTTGATTTTTCCAATTCATCTACAGATTTTAAAATAAATCTCGGTTCCTTGACCGGGTCCGGATTAGGATAATAAATCAAATCATTTTCAAAATCCTTCATGTCTCTTTTTTCCTATACTTGTATAATGTTCTCAGAAACAAGGTGGTCACTACTGTTTCCAATACTGATACGCAGTTTCATTCCGCTGCTGACGGTTTCCATGTTTTTGCCATAATATGAGAATTCTTCCTGGTCAATAAAGAAATCTACATCCTTCTTTTCCCCCGGCTCCAGGAAAACCTTTCGGAAACGGACAAGTTCTTTCTTTGGACGTACTACAGATGCATATAATGTTTCATAATAACACTGGACTACTTCTGCTCCCGCAACATTCCCTGTATTGCACACATTACAATGTATATGTACTTTTTTATCCTGTCCTGTCTGCACATCAATGTCCGAAATATCAAACTCTGTATAGGACAATCCATAGCCAAATGGATATAACGGCGTATTTGGGATATCCATATATCTGCTGGTGAAACGGTTTTCTGAATTATCTTCTGTAAGTATATGTCCGGTTTTTACATCCCAGTAGCTTATGGGCACCTGTCCCACACACCATGGAATACTCACAGATAATTTGCCGGAAGGGTTTATTCTGCCATACACAATATCTATGATTGCTTCAGCTCCCATAGTGCCGGGTCTCCATGCCATAATGACAGCCTTGGATCTTTCTGATATCCTCCGCAGGTCCAATGGTCTTCCTGTAATTACCACAGTCACAATATTACTTGTACGTTCTGCTATTTTTTCAAATAACACCTGCTGTTCTTCCGGCAAAGTCAGAAATGCCCTGCTGGCAGTCTCTCCTGACTGGGACTCATGTTCACCCAGTACACATACAACCGTATCTTCATGGGTTATCGTTTCCAGCCACTGCTCATCCCTTGGCTTGTCAGACAATTCCTGTTCCACCTGCCATACCTTACACTCTGCATCAGAAAGAATATTGCATCCTGTAATACATTCTGCTTCTATCTGCTTTTTTTGTAAAATATCTTCTATTGTTTCAACTGCCTCATGTTCTCCAAAAATTGACCAGCGGCTTAATAATTCTCTTGACGCTGTATAAGGACCTGCCCAGATAACTTTCTTCTTCATGCTTAATGGAAGTATCTTATCATTTTTCAAAAGGACACAGCTTTCGCCGGCCAGCTGATATGCCTTTTCCCGGTTATGCAGAGTCAGTTTTCCACTCTTTCCAAGACCGGCAAACGGATTTTCAAAAAGCCCCAGCTGATTTTTCATCATCAGGACCCGGAATGCACTTTCATCAACAAACGCTTTCGGGATTTTTCCGCTTTCTACCAGTTTTTCCAGACACAGCATATAAGCAGGACTCATCATATCAATGTCTACACCGGCTTCTGAAGCCTGGATTGCTGCTTCTTCCATATCAGCTGCCACTCCCTGTTCTTCCAGCTGGCCTATGGAGCCCCAATCTGAAATTACAGTTCCCTCAAATCCTTCCTTATCCCGCAGAAGCCCTTTAAGAAGTTCCTTATTTCCGCTTATCGGTTTACGGTCAATAGCATTAAAAGCTGTCATGACCATAGCAGGCTTTGCTTTTAATGCCATACGGAAAGGTTTTACATACTGTTCCAGAAATGTCCGCTGGGATATTTCAACATCATTATATTCCCTTCCTGCATTCACTGCCCCATAACCCGCAAAATGCTTCAGGCATGCCGCTATTCCGGCATCATCTTTCTGCTGATAGCCATCTACCATTGCTTTTCCCATGATCCCATTTACATATGGATCTTCTCCAAAGGATTCCATCATCCTTCCCCATCTGGGATCTCTTGAAACATCAATCATAGGAGAAAATGTTGCCCTGAGCCCTTCTGAAGATGCCTCCAAGGCAGCTATAGAAGCCGCCTCAGACACCAGTTCCGGATGAAATGAACACGCCTGCCCCAACGGAATCGGATAAATTGTCCGGCATCCATGGATAACATCTGCCATAAAGAGAAGCGGAATATGATGGGGATGCTGTTCCATATATCTGCTCTGAATATCATAAATTTTATCTTTACCGATCACTCCAAGCACTGAACCGGCATATTGAATGATCCATTCCGGTGGTAACTGTTCCCCAACAACACCTGTGAGTACCGCCTCTTTATCGAAGTATACACCAGTGAGCTGCACCATCTGTCCTATTTTTTCCTGTAATGACATTTCTGACAGCAATTGCTGTAATTCATGTATTTCCATAAATACTCCTTATGTTCAATCCGTTTATTTCTAATGTTCATTTCTCCAAAGAGCACCTGAGCTGTTTTTCTGCTTTTTCAATATAATTGTATCATGCAAGCGGCCTTACGGTTCCTTCCGTAATTCCATTTTCATTAAACGCATCGACTCTCACATACACCGTTTCGCCTTCTACCAGCGCTCCAATATTTTGCTCCGGCATAAAGGTCATGCAGCTGTGATACAGCTTGTCCGGTGCAAAACCCCAGAGGACGTTGTATCCGACAGCGTCTGTCTGTGGCTCGATGGTGATGCGCATATCCATAGTTCCGGTCCGCTCTGCCTGGTACTGCGGTGCGGATGGTTTTTCGCCGTTGCCGAGGCCGAAAACACGAAGACCGGAGATGCATGGATTCTGGTTGTACGGCACTTCAAAAACAGTGAGTTTCAGATAACGGATCTGTACACCCTCTTCTTTTACGATGAAATCGTGCGGCAAATTGGTTTCTGCGTCTGATTTATCTGCCAGAACAAAATAGTTTGTTCCATCGGCGGATGCCTCAAGCAGCCATCTGGTCTTATGCTGGCTCGGGTCGATATATCGTTCGCCCTGACGCTCGCCCGGCAGAGGTGCATCGATTTTGTCATCTGCAAAATTGATCTGTACGGCGCGGACATCTTTTACCTCACCAAGATCCATCGAAATCCACTCACCCGGCTGATTTCCGGCTGCGCGCCACCAGGTCTGGATATTTTCATCTGTCGCAAACGACGGTTCTCTGCCTTCTTCCGAGGACGATGCCGTCATTGCTTTCTGATAGCTTAAGAGATACCACTCCGGTTTTGCCCATGGGTCTTCTTTTGCCTGCTCCACCGCCATCGGCCAGTCGCCGAACTGCTGATTACAGAACAGGACACCATCTTTGTCGAAACCTGCCCGCCAGATGCCGACGCGACGCTCCATATCGTGGTTTTTGCTGATCTGCATTGTCGCGGTATGCCACCAGTTTCCATAGCGGTCTTCCATCGTCGAACCGTGGCCTGCACCGCGCAGGAATCCACCCGGTTTATAGGAATATGGATTGTTCTTTGCCAGACGGAACGGGCCAAGCGGGGAATCACTCTCGTAAACACCGTCACCGTAAACGTTGTATTCCGTTCCCGGGCCGGCATACTGGAGGTAATAGGTTCCGTCATGCTTCGTCATCCATGCGCCCTCGATGAACGGTCTCTGACTGAACATAATTTTGGCAAACCCGATCTGCTCCTCCGTCAGATGATCCGCATCTTTTCCCTGTGCTTTCAGAAATTCTTTGAATTTTTCAACAGCTTCTTCTTCACTCAGCGGCATTTTGGAATGATTTTCTCCGACGCGCTCGTATCCGATTTTTTCCGGCTGACCGTAGATCAGTTCTTTTCTCTCGGTCTTTGGAACCATCGTCTCCGGTTCAAGCTCCACACCCCAGATCGGAGTCACGTTATTGCATCCCCAGTAAAAATAGAGCTTTCCGTCATCATCAAGAAACAGGTTCGGATCCCAGAAATCGAAGGTTCCCGGAATACGCTCAAACGGACCGTTTAAGATATCTTTCGTGCGGTAAAAATCGCAGATCGTGCCACGACGGGATGCGCTGAAATACACGTAATCGCCGACCACGCGCACATCCGGCGCATAGTCATACAGCGGCAGGCTGTCCGGCAGACGGTGGCTCTCCCAGTGAACCATATCCTCCGAAACCCAGACGCTCAAAGTCATGGATGCAAAAATATAATATTTTCCCTGAAATAAAATCATCGACGGATCGGCGGCCTCGCGGGAAATCTTGTCCTCGCCGCTTCTCATATCCTCGATAAACTGGTAACGGTAGTCCATGTTTAATGGATTGCAGTAATACTGTTTCTTCATGTTTCCTCTTTTCCGGATTGTGCGTAAAAACCCCTGCAACATGCTTTCGCACATCCTGTCTTTGTCTTATAAAAAAATTTTAGCATACTCCGGGATGAAAAAAAATGTTCTGATTTGACTTTTTACTTTTAGAAAACTGACTTTCACTTGATTTTGTATATGTTCCTTCACATGTTTTTCCTGTTCTTTCTCTCGTTCTTCATGCTTTTTGAACATACCCTTCTTTTTGCATCAAGTATTGGACAAATCTGTATTCCGATTTTACAATGGAAGTATCTTAGAAAAGCACGAAATCATGTACTCTGGGAGTACATCATCGCACAGGGAGATTTTTTCATGGAATACACAAAACTTGGAAATTCGGATTTAAAGGTATCGAGAATCTGTATGGGATGTATGGGATTTGGAAATGCAAAAAGCGGCATACATTCCTGGACACTGGACGAGGAGCATTCCCGCGCGATTTTAAAACGCGGTCTGGAACTTGGTGTAAACTTTTTTGATACCGCTGCCGGTTATCAGAGCGGCACCAGCGAGCAGTATCTGGGACGCGCGCTGAACGATTTTGCAAAACGTGATGAAGTCGTTGTCGCAACAAAATTTTTCCCGCGCAGCCCGCAGGAAATTGCAGACGGGGTGAGCGGAAAAGATCATATTTTAGGTCTTCTCGATCGCAGCCTTACGAATCTTGGCATGGACTATGTTGACCTTTATATCTGCCATATGTGGGACTATCACACACCGGTAGAAGAAATGATGGAGGCATTAAATTCAGCTGTCGTTGCAGGAAAGGTACGCGCCATCGGTATTTCTAACTGCTTCGCATGGCAGCTGGCAAAAGCAAATTATATTGCGGATAAGAACGGCTGGGCCAAATTTGTTTCGATTCAGGGACATTACAATCTGCTATTCCGCGAGGAGGAACGCGAGATGGTTCCGTTCTGCAAGGATCAGAATATTGCACTGACACCGTACAGCCCGCTGGCTTCCGGCCGCCTGGCAAAAAAACCGTCGGAGCTTTCCAAACGGCTGCAGGAAGATACGTACGCAAAAGGAAAGTATGATGCGACGAAAGAAAAAGACGCCATCATTATCGACCGCGTCGGTGAACTTGCAAAGAAGAAGGGGCTGACGAGAATCCAGATTTCGCTCGGATGGCTGCTCACAAAAGTAACTGCTCCGGTTGTCGGGGCGACAAAGGTATCGCATATTGAAGAGGGCGTCAAAGCCATCGGTGTACAGCTGACACCGGATGAGACTGCTTATCTCGAAGAGCCATATGTCCCGCATGCACTGGTCGGCGTAATGCGCGAGAACCCTTGATAAAAAGTAACTGCTCCGTATCTTCACCGTTATGAGTCAGGCGGATATTACGGATGCTTCACGAGAGAAACACAGACGAAGAAGACTTTATGCAGGAAGCAGAAAGCGCAGTTTCTTCTACCCTGGAGCCTTGTTCGATTCGATATTGTATTGCTCTGATGAAGGAATTGAAAATGGAGCTTCAAAAAACTGCATTTGCACAGATAAGCGATTGTGTGCTTGCCCTTTCTATACCGGAAATTATAACGCAGAAAAATGTACGGACCGCCATGGAAAAAGCAGGCTTTCATGTAATAAGGGTTATGACTGCGACAGATGCTTGTGCCCTTTCAAAAGCACAAGATATGAAACATGACCAGCAATTTGGGGTTCGTGTGATTTCAAATTGTAAAAAGCAAAATCTGCTGGCAGAATTTTCAGCATGGACAGATCAAACTAATATGCTGGAAGGATTGGAATATACCATCGGAGAGAATACTCCAGAAATGATTCCAAATATGACGTACTATTATCTAAGTGATACGAAATCGAGAGAAACACTGGGTCAGGAAACAATCGGATACGAGGATCTTTCCGTTGTGGCCGCGGATAGAACTGCAGCCCAGGGAGCCAGACTTACCAATCCTACCGCGAAGCCTATTACCATGCTTGTACTTTTCCCATGGACCGCCGGAATTGAAATTTCAACCATCCAATGGGGAAAGGAATGCATTCCATTAACCTGGCTTAACGAAGAACGACACATGATTCCCATGCGAACAGATGGTTTCGACATTTTGCTGGATTCCGGAATCAAAGGAAAAGGTCTGAACCTGTATCTGAAATCAAAGGATTCTAAAAGGAAAGTCAGAACCTAGAAAATGGAGGAGATCTGTCCTGAATTTCCAAAGGATGCAAGCCGGCTGAAAGCATGGATCGAGGTTGGAATGGAATGCGGCGATTTTACCCTGATACTGCAATCAGGAGAGAATCTTGCAAAGATAGATTTGAGTCAATTCACAGAAGAAAAGCCGAAACGCTTCCCGATAAATACCGTTTTCGTACCGGAACAGCTTCTCGCAAATGTACTTCAGGCCGGAAAAGAGTTTTGCCTGGGGGCGGAAAATCTGAACCCCACAACGAAGGCTTCTGCAATTGGAAAGAGAATCCAGATGATCGCCAGACAGACACAAGAAGTATTTGCAGACTGTCATGACGGAGATACAAATATCCGAGTCAGCACATGGATTGAAAAGCTGCTGGCTGTAAAAGACAATCTCGAATATGGAATTGTCAGTTCGGAACGAACGACGAATCGCTGGGCCTATATGGATGAAAAGCTTCTTATGATGGATTTCCGTACAGCTTTGGCGCAGAATTTATATCAGCTGAATGTCTTACCGATGGAAGCAAATGGTACAATATTTGATCCTCATATCCATGATGCAGTGCACATCGAAGAAACCGACCGGGTGGAAGAAGACAGAGTTGTCGAGGAAATACAGAAAGGCTACTTCTTCGGAGAAAAACTGTATCGACCGACAAAGGTTATTGTTTCTAAAAATTCCTGTGAGAGTATGAAACTTTTTCTGTAAAATAATGTTTGGAAGGTTCTTCTATGATACAATAAATATCATTAGGAGGACCTTTTATTATGGCAAGACAAAAGAAACCGGTACATCGAGTACAAATGACCGAAGGAAAACGAAACATCATCCATCAGCTTCTGGAAGAGTATGATATCCAGTCTGCTGAAGACATCCAGGATGCGCTCAAGGATCTTTTAGGCGGTACCATTAAGGAAATGATGGAAGCGGAAATGGACGATCATCTCGGCTATGAAAAATCAGAACGTTCGGATCATGATGATTACCGCAATGGGTATAAGCGCAAACAGGTCAACAGCCGATATGGATCGATGGAAATCGAAGTGCCGCAGGACCGAAAATCAACATTTGAACCACAGGTGGTGAAAAAACGTCAGAAAGATATTTCTGATATTGATCAGAAGATTATTTCTATGTATGCCAAAGGAATGACTACCCGACA
>ERZ772855.3907-NODE-3907-length-10777-cov-11.441895_pt1 | contig 10777 bp, 7 predicted proteins | sample MGYA00511900_ERZ772855 | MGnify/ENA primary metagenome ERZ772855 (study PRJEB29015, sample SAMEA2737701) | human gut metagenome | biome: human gut; feature: human-associated habitat; material: faeces | place: China | collected 2012 ...
AGCCGTGGGCGATCTCGGCCAGCTTCTCAAAGTCGATGGCGCGGGGATAGGCCGACGCACCGGCGACCAGCAGCTTGGGGCGAACCTTCGCGACCTGCTTGGCCAGTGCGGCGTAGTCGATGCGGCCATCCTCGGCGGAGACACCGTAGGAGACAAAGTTGTAGTTCTTGCCGCTCATATTCACGGGGGAGCCGTGGGTCAGGTGGCCGCCCTGGGACAGGTCCATGCCCATGACGGTGTCGCCGACGTTCAGCAGCGCAAAGTAGACGGCCAGGTTGGCTTGTGCGCCGGAGTGCGGCTGGACGTTGGCATACTTCGCGCCGAACAGCTTGCAGGCGCGGTCAATGGCGATCTGCTCAACCTGATCGACGTACTGGCAGCCGCCGTAATAACGGTGGCCGGGGTACCCTTCCGCGTACTTGTTCGTCAGCACGCTGCCCATGGCCGCCATGACGGCGGGGGAAACGATGTTCTCGCTGGCGATCAGCTCAATGTTCTGCCGCTGGCGGCCCAGCTCACGCTGCATAGCCGCGCCCAGCTCGGGGTCGTAGCTCTCCACAAAGCCGATGGTGTCGATGATGTCCTTGTACATACTGCTTTCCCTCCTACTGTATATGCTGTCCACGGCGGGAAACGGCCGCGGGCGGATTCTTTATGCGCCCGTCGTTCCCGCCGCCGAGCATCTCCCTTACAGCGTCCCCTTGGTGGACAAAACGCCGTCGATCCGCGCATCTCTGCGCGTCGCGGCGTCCAGCGCCTTGGCAAACGCCTTGAACATGGCCTCCAGCTTATGGTGGTCATTCTCCCCGTAGAGCACCTTCAGATGCAGATTCATCATGGCGCTGTACGATACGGCGTAGAAAAACTCCCGCGCCATCTGGGTGTCCATGCCGCCGCAGCTCTGGCCTGCAAAGCTGGCGTCGTACACAAAGTAGGGCCGCCCGCCCAGATCGACGGCGCAGAGTGCCAGCGTCTCATCCATCGGCAGCATGCAGCTGCCGTACCGCACCAGCCCAGCCTTGTCGCCCAGCGCTTCTTTTATGGCCGTGCCCAGCGCAATGCCGATGTCCTCAATGGTGTGATGGCAGTCTACGTCCAGGTCGCCGCGGCAGGTGACGCTTACATCAAACAGGCCGTGGCGGGCAAAGCCGTCCAGCATGTGGTCAAAAAAGCCGATGCCCGTGTGCAGGTCGGCCCTGCCGGTGCCGTCCAGGTCAATCGTCAGCGTGATCTGTGTCTCCCGCGTATTGCGGGTGACTGTCGCGGTGCGTGCCATAGAAATCCCCCTCTTTAGTGCTTTAAACTAACTATAGCACGTTGGGGCGTGTGCGTCAACATTTTCTTAGCCTTCCCCCTGGGGGGAAGGTGGCCCCGCAGGTTTATAAAATTCGCCCCAATTTATTTACGAAATCGCAACACTTTTCCCGGCAGCAGGCGCTACAATAGAATTATGATTCAAAAGTGTCTTTTTTGAAAGGACAAGCACCACCATGGCAAAAATAATCGGAATTGACCTGGGGACTACCAACAGCTGTGTGGCGGTGGTCGAGGGAGGCAAGCCCGTCGTCATCCCCAACGCCGAGGGGCAGCGCACGACGCCCTCTGTCGTCGCGTTCACCAAGGTGGGAGAACGGCTGGTGGGCGAGCCCGCCAAGCGCCAGGCCGTGACGAACGCCCCCCGCACCGTGTCCAGCGTCAAGCGGCTGATGGGCAGTGAGACCCGCGTGCCCATCGACGGAAAATGCTACACGCCGCAGGAGCTGAGCGCCCTCATCCTGCAAAAACTGAAGGCCGATGCCGAGGCGTATCTCGGTGAGCCTGTCACCGAGGCGGTCATCACCGTGCCCGCCTACTTTAACGATGCCCAGCGCCAGGCCACGAAGGACGCCGGGCGCATTGCCGGGCTGGACGTGCGCCGCATCATCAACGAGCCGACAGCCGCGGCGCTGGCCTACGGGCTGGACAATGGCCGCACCCAGACCGTCATGGTCTACGACCTCGGCGGCGGCACATTTGACGTGTCGCTCATCCGCATCGGCGACGGCATCGTGCAGGTGCTCTCGACCTGCGGCGATAACTTTCTGGGCGGCGACGACTTTGACGAGCGCATCGTCAACTGGCTGGCAGACCGGTGCAGGGCCGAACACGGCGTGGACCTGACGAATGACCGCGTGGCGATGCAGCGCCTGCGCGAGGAGGCCGAAAAGGCGAAAAAAGAACTTTCCAGCGCGAAGCAGACCGACATCAATCTGCCGTTCCTCACGATGGCGGCAGACGGTGCGCTACACCTGCAAACTACGCTGACACGCGCTAAATTTGAGGAGCTCTGCGCCGATTTGATCGAGCGCACCGCCCTGCCCGTGCGCAACGCCCTGAGCGACGCACGCCTTTCGGCCAGCGACCTGGATCAGGTTTTGCTGGTCGGCGGCTCGACCCGCATCCCGGCGGTGCAGGCCAAGGTCATGCGGATGACCGGTCTGGAGCCGTCCAAATCGCTGAACCCCGACGAGTGCGTTGCACTGGGCGCGGCGGTGCAGGCCGGACGTCTGGGCGGCGAGATGCTCTCCGGCCCCGGCGAGGATCTGCTGCTGATGGACGTGACCCCGCTGACCCTTTCCATCGAGACCGTCGGCGGCGTGGCAACGCATTTGATCGAGCGCAACTCCACGATCCCGACGCGGTTCAGCAAGGTATTCACCACCGCCGCGCCGTTCCAGAACACGGTGCAAATTAAAGTGCTGCAGGGTGAGCGCGAGTTTGCCAGGGACAATAAGCTGCTGGGCACCTTCACGCTGCGCGGCATCAAGCGCGCCTGGGCGGGCGTGCCGAAGATCGAGGTCACGTTTGACATCGACGCCAACGGCATTGTCAAGGTCAAGGCGCGCGACATGGACACCGGCAAGCAGCAGAGCATCACGATCTCGGGCACATCGAACCTGACCGAGGACGAGATCAAACGCGCCAAGGAGAACGCCGCCGCCTTTGCCGGGCAGGACAAGGAGCGCAAGGCCGCGCTGGAGGCGCTGAACGCCGGCGAGGCCGCGCTTTACCGCGTGAACACCGCGCTGGGCAGCAAGGCCGGCAAGGCGCTGGACCGCGAGACCCGTACTAAAATCAAAGAAGCAGAAAGAACGCTGGAGCGCGTTCTGAAGCACAAAAAGGCCGACAAGCTGACCCCCGTGGACGTGAATGCCATCAACACCGCACGGGAGGCGCTTTCCGCTGTGGCTGCCCCGCTGGTGGCCCGGTGGGAGAGCGAGAAGGCGTAAAACGAGGCGGCAGCCGCAGGGCCCCCGGGGCGATGCAGGCATCCGCCCGTGCCCGTTTGCGGTACTATTGAACAATGCCTTTTCCCCGCTTGCGCGGGGATTTTTTTGTGCTATACTACCCAACATAGCACTTTAGTAGGTTAAAGGGGAAAAGGAAAGTGAAAACGATTCGTTACGCCTTTGTGCGGTCCCTGCCCATTATGGCGGGGGATATCGTGCTGGGGCTGGGCTTTGGTGTGCTCTTGCAAAGCAAGGGCTACGGCGCGGGGTGGGCGCTGGTCATGAGCGGGCTGATCTACGCGGGCAGTATGCAGTATGTCGCAATTGACCTGCTGGCGGGCGGCGCGTCGCTGATCTCGGCGGCGATCATGACACTGATGGTCAACGCGCGGCATCTGTTTTACGGAATTTCGATGCTGGAACGCTATAAAGACACCGGCGCAGCCAAGCCGTACCTGATTTTTGCGCTGACCGATGAGACCTATTCCGTCGTGTGCAGCGGCGGCGTGCCCGAGGGCGTGGACCGGAAAAAATACTATTTCTGGGTGTCGCTGCTGAACCAGCTTTACTGGATCGCGGGCGGCGTGGCGGGCGCACTGCTGGGCAGTGTGCTGCCGTTTGACACGACGGGCATCGACTTTTCGATGACCGCGCTGTTCCTCGTCGTTATGACCGAGCAGTGGAAGGCCAGCCGCGACCATACCCCCGCGCTGGTGGGGCTGGGTGTGTCGCTGGTCTGTCTGCTGATTTTCGGCAGCAGCGATTTCCTGATCCCGTCCATGGTGGGCATCACGGCAGCCTTGACGGTGCTGCGCGGTTTTATGCAGAAAAAGGAGGCCGACCATGCCGTTTGATGTACACGGTGCGCTGCTTGTGGCCGTTGTGGCGGGCGTGACAGCGCTGATCCGGTTCCTGCCGTTTGTGGTGTTCGGCGGCGGGCGGCCCACGCCGAAATTTGTGGTGTATCTGGCCGGGGTGCTGCCCTGTGCCATCATGGCGATGCTCGTCGTCTACTGCCTGCGCGGCGTGGACCTGCTCGGCCCCACTCACGGCCTGCCGGAGCTGCTTGCCGGGGCCGCCGTGGTGGGGCTGCACCTGTGGAAGAAGAACACGCTGCTCAGCATCGCCGTGGGCACCGCCCTGTATATGGTGCTGGTGCAGGCAGTGTTTGTGTAACCAGAAAAAATGCGCGTCCCCAAAACCTCTTGGCCCCCTCTGCGAGGGGGCTCCGCCCGCAGGCGGTGGGGGAGAGAACCTAGCGGCAATCCGAAACATTTCGGGCTGTGGCAAGGTTCTCTCCCTCCGGCCCTACGGGCCACCTCCCTCGCAGAGGGAGGCAAGAAAAAAAGCCGGAGCTTACGCTCCGGCCTTTTGGGTATGCCTGTTTTTGACCTCATGTGCCCACGCGATGAATTTTGTGCGGTTGAAGAACAGAATCCCCACAAAGCTGAACAGCACAATGCCGGTCAGCACGGTGAACAGCCAGTTGCCCTCCAGCATAAAGCTGCCTGCCGCGCAGGTCAGCAGGGTGGGGAAGGGCAGACTGATGAAGATGGCCGCTAAAAACTGCTTCGGGCGCATACCCGCGTTGGCGGCGGCATAGGGAATGATACCGTTGGGCAGCCCCGGCGTGATGAACGCCAGAATTGTGTAAAACCAGGGGTCCTTGCTGCTGCGCACGCTGTCCAGCAGCTTCGCAGCCTTGGGGTTGTCGGCGACAAGGCGGCGGATGACCGGCACGAGCCGCCGTGCAATGAGGTAGACGCTCATGTTGGCGACGGCGGAGGCCGAGAAGCTCGTCAGAAAGCCCATCCACGGGCCGTAGGCCAGCCCTGCCGCCAGCTGCACCGGCATGGCCGGAATGACGAGCGACAGCACCTGCACGACGGCTAGGAACCACAGCGTCAGAAAGCTGCGCAGCCGCCCCTGGCTGGCCAGGTATTCGCTCAGCGCCTGCTCATCCCCGGCAGAAAACGCGGACCAGAGCCCGGGCAGCAGCAGGCGGAACGTCTCCACGATGAGCAGCACCGTGACCAGCACCACCGCCGCCACGACCAGCATCGCCAGCCGCTTTTCTCTTTTATTGGCATGTTCGGACATGAAATAGTATCTCCTTGTGGTTAAAAAACAGAGAATACTATACCAAAAACAGCGGAGAAAAGCAAGAAAATTTTGGGGCCCCTTCGCTGGTCATGTGTAGGGGAGGGATTCATCTCTCCCGTGAACGCTGCGGCAGCCGTGAACGACCCGGGAGAGTCAAGACCCTCCCCTACAAACCGACACTCACGGCTGCTTTGTAGGGAGCGGTCTTGACCGCTCCGGGGCGATTACGGCGGACGGGTGTTTGTGGGTAGGCCCCGGGCCGGGCATGCCCGGCCCCTACTGTGCGCAAAAAAATCCCGGTGCATACTTGCACCGGGAAAATACCGATCTTATCGCTTCTCCAGCGGAACGTACTCCTGCGGCTTGCCGAGGTACTTGTAGGCGGGGCGGATGATGCGGTTCGCGAACTCGACCTCCTCGACGCGGTGGGCACACCAGCCGGGCACACGGGCAATCGCAAACAGCGGGGTGTACAGGTCCTCGCTGATGCCGAGCATACGGTAGATCAAGCCGCTGAACAGGTCCACGTTGGCGCAGACCTTCTTCGGGCCGTGCTTTTCCTCGGCAAAGACCTGCGGGGCCAGGCGCTCAATGCTGCACAGCAGCTCGTACTCCTCGTCGTAGCCCTTCTTGTAGGCCAGGCTCTTGGCGTGGGTTTTCAAAATCTGTGCACGGGGGTCGCTCATCGTGTAGACGGCGTGGCCCATGCCGTAGATCAGGCCGCTGCCGTCGCCGCGCTCCTTGCGGAGGATCTTGCGCAGGAACTCGCGGACCTCGTCGTCGTTGGACGGATCCTCGACATTTTCCAGAATGTAATCCAGCTGGTGCATGACCTTCAGGTTCGCGCCGCCGTGCTTGGGGCCTTTCAGCGCACCGATGGCCGAGCTGATGGCCGCATAGGTGTCCGTGCCGGAGCTGGACAGCACGCGGCAGGTGAAGGTCGAGCAGTTGCCGCCGCCGTGGTCCGCGTGGACGAGCAGGCAGAGGTCGAGCAGACGCGCTTCCTCGTGGGTGAACTTCTGGTCGGCGCGGTAGGTGCTCAAAATATGCTCCGCCGTGCTCTGGCCCTCGGTGGGCAGGTGGAAGTACATGCTGGACCGGTCATAGACGCGGCGCTTGATCTGGTAGGCGTTGACCATCATCGTGGGCAGCTCAGCGATCAGGTTGATGCTCTGGCGCAGGATGTTGGGCAGACTGTTGTCCTCGGCGTGCTCGTCGTAGCTGTACATGGCCAGCACGCTTCGTGCCATCTTGTTCATCAGGTTCGGCGACGGCGAATTTAAGATCATGTCGTCGGCAAAGCCCTGGGGCAGCTCGCGGTGATGCTCCAGCAGCTTGCGGAACTTGGCGTACTGCTCCTGCGTGGGCAGGGAGCCGAACAGCAGCAGCCAGATGACCTCCTCAAACATGAAGCGGTCATGGGCGTCGGCCTCGGCGGCCAGCGTGTCAATGTCGATGCCGCGGTAGACCAGGCGGCCCGGAATGGGCACGATGGTGCCGTCCTCCTTCTTGTCATAGCCGATAACGTTGGAAACGTTCGTGATGCCGGCCAGCACGCCGGTGCCGTCCAGATTGCGCAGGCCGCGCTTGACGCCCATCTGATCCGCCAGATGCGGGTCAAGGGTGGCGTTGTGTTCCATATATTCGTGGCAGAGCAGCTCAAGCTCATCCGGCTCCAGGGCCGGGACGTCCGGGTAATACATCATGCGGACCCCTCTCTTTGACCAATTTTATATACTTTGCATACTTATACAGGCGCATATCACTGCTGGCTTCCCTTACCAATATGCCTGATAGATTGATTTTATAGCATTTCCGCAAATTCGTCAAGAAAAACTTAAAATTTTTCTAAATTTATCAGGAGAATGCTTTAAAAAATTAAGCCGGCGGCCCAAAATGTGCCTATTGTGTAAAAATGCGGATTGACAACCGGCCCCAAACCGGGTAGTATGTTAGGTATACCGCAGAAAATGCAGAGTAAGACAGGGAAAGGGGAAAAGTATTATTTATGAAAGCAGTTCTGATTCCGGGCGACGGCATTGGCCGTGAAATTGCCGAGAGCGTCCGCGAGGTATCCGCCGCACTGAACACCGGCATTGAATGGCAGGAGTTTGCTGCCGGTGCCGAGTACGCCGCCGAGAGCGGCGAGCTGATCGCCCCCGGCACGCTGGATGCGATCGAAGCGTGCGGCTGGGCACTCAAGGGCCCCACCGCCACCCCCATCGGCAAGGGCTTCCGCAGCATCAATGTGCAGCTGCGCCAGCGCTTTTCCACCTATGCAAACCTGCGCCCGGTGCACACGCTGCCGGGCGTACCGACCCGCTTTGACAATGTGGACCTTGTCATCGTGCGCGAGAACACCGAGGATCTCTACAAGGGCATCGAGTATATGCTGAACGACGAGATCGCCAACGGCGTCAAGCTCATCACCCGCCCCGCGTGCGAGAAGATCTGCCGCTTTGCATTTGACTATGCCCGCAAAAACGGCCGCAAAAAGGTCACGGCAGTCCACAAGGCCAACATCATGAAGCTGACCGACGGCCTGTTCCTGCGCACCTTCCGCGAGGTCGCCGCGGAGTACCCCGAGATCGCTGCGGACGACTGCATCATCGACGCTTTGTGCATGAAGCTGGTGCAGAAGCCCGAGCAGTTCGACGTGCTCGTCGCGCCGAACCTCTACGGCGATATTATCAGTGACCTGTGCGCCGGTCTCGTCGGCGGCCTGGGCTTTGCGCCCAGCGCCAACATCGGCGACAGCACCCGCATCTATGAGGCCGTCCACGGCTCTGCCCCCGACATTGCCGGGCAGGACAAGGCCAACCCCAGCGCCATCCTGATGGCCTTTGCCATGATGCTGAACGACCTTGGCGAGACCGATAAGGCCGCCAAGCTCAATGCCGCCATCCTGGCCCAGGTCGAGGAGGGCAAGGTCGTCACTGCCGACATCGGCGGCACCGCGGGAACGAAGGAGTTTACTCAGGCAATCATCAGCCGACTGGCAGAGTAAGCGGTGCTCAAATAATAAAGAATAAATAAAAAATAATAAATGCGGTGGATCGCGTCGCTGGCGCTCCGCTCAAAAAATGTGCATCGTAGGGGCGCATTCTATATGCGCCCGCAAGGCGGCTGCCTGTGTCCGGGCGGATATGGAATCCGCCCCTACGTTTTTGTTTTCGACCAACGGGAGAAAACTCCACAATCTTTATTATTTATTATTTTTTATTTCTTATTTGCAAAAACGGAGGTTTTCTCATGAAGCTGCACGACACCGGCGTATACCTTGTAAACGGCGTGCCTCAGACTTCCGCCCCGGCGGGCGTCACCGAGGCAGACGCCAAAAAAGGCACCATCGCCTACGGCATTTTGAAGGCCCATAATACCGGTGACTCCATGCAGGACCTGCGCATGAAGTTCGACTCGATGACCAGCCACGACATCACCTATGTCGGCATCATCCAGACGGCCCGCGCGTCCGGCATGACGGAGTTCCCGCTGCCCTACGTCATGACGAACTGCCACAACAGCCTCTGCGCTGTCGGCGGCACCATCAACGAGGACGACCACCAGTTTGCCCTGTCCGCTGCCCACAAGTACGGCGGCATCTATGTTCCGCCGAACATGGCCGTCATCCACAGCTACAACCGCGAGATGATGTCTGGCTGCGGGCGGATGATCCTGGGCTCTGACTCCCACACCCGCTACGGCGCCCTCGGCACGATGGCCGTCGGCGAAGGCGGCGGCGAGCTGGCCAAGCAGCTCGTGGGCCGCACCTACGATATGAGCTATCCCGGGGTCGTTGCCATCTACCTGACCGGCAAGCCAGCTCCGGGCGTCGGCCCGCACGATGTCGCGCTGGCGCTGGTTGCCGCGACCTACGCCAACGGCTATGTGAAGAACAAGGTCATGGAGTTCGTCGGCCCCGGCGTGGCGAACCTGAGTGCCGACTACCGCAACGGCATCGACGTCATGACCACCGAGACGACCTGCTGGTCCTCCATCTGGCAGACCGACGATACCACGAAGGAATATTTTGTGCAGCATGGCCGCCCTGAGGCTTATAAGGAATTGAAGCCCGCCGACGTGGCCTACTACGACGGCTGCATTGAGCTGGACCTCTCCACCGTCGAGTGCATGATCGCGCTGCCGATGCACCCCAGCTACGCCTACCCGATCCGCGAGCTGAAGGCCAACGCCAAAGAGATCCTGCAGGCGGCGCAGGACCAGGCCAACAGGCAGCTGGGCGGCAAGGTCGAGATGGACCTCGTCGGCAAGATCTGCGACGATGGCCGCATCTACGTTGACCAGGGCGTTGTGGCCGGCTGCTCCGGCGGCACGTATGAAAATATCTGCGCCGTGGCGGACATCATCAAAGGCAAGAGCTGCGGCAACGGCGAGTTCAAGTTCAGCGTCTATCCCGATAGCATGCCGACCTATCTGGAGCTGGTCAAAAACGGTGCTGTGGCGGACATTGTCTCCGCCGGCGGCATCTTCCGCGAGTGCTTCTGCGGCCCCTGCTTCGGCGCGGGCGACACCCCGGCCAACGGCGAATTCTCCATCCGCCACACGACCCGCAACTTCCCGAACCGCGAGGGCTCCAAGCCCGGCGAGGGCCAGATCAGCGCCGTCGCCCTGATGGACGCCCGCTCCATTGCGGCCACCGCGGCCAACGGCGGCTACCTGACCGCCGCCAGCGAGCTGACCGACGTGGAGTACACCGTGCCCGACTACCACTTTGAGCAGGGTGTCTACGACAAGCGCGTCTACAACGGCTGGGGTCATCCGGAGCCGGACTACGCGCTGAAATTCGGCCCGAACATCAAGGACTGGCCCGAGCAGCCCGCTTTGACCGACGACCTGCTGGTCAAAATTGTCAGCTACATCACCGACCCCGTCACGACGACGGACGAGCTGATCCCGTCGGGCGAGACGTCGTCCTTCCGCTCCAACCCGCTGCGGCTGGCGGAGTTCACCCTCTCCCGCAAGGACCCGGCCTACGTGCCGAACGCCAAGGCCGTGAAGGCGCTGGACGAACAGCGCAAGGCAGGTGAGCTGCCCGCCGAGGTTGCGCGTGTCTACGACGATTTGAAGAAGCTGGGCTACGCGCCCGACGCGGCCAACACCAACATTGGCTCGGCCATTTTTGCCAACAAGCCCGGCGACGGCTCCGCCCGTGAGCAGGCCGCCAGCTGCCAGCGCGTGCTGGGGGCCGGGGCCAACATCGTCAACGAGTACGCCACCAAGCGTTACCGCTCCAACCTCATCAACTGGGGTATGCTGCCCTTCCAGCTCAACGGCGCGGCTCCCTTCGGCCTGGGGGACTACATCCTCATCCCCCATGTCCGGGAAGCCCTTAAGGGCGATCTGCAGAACATCCCTGCCTATGTGCTGGGGGAGGAAGTGAAGCC
>ERZ772855.3911-NODE-3911-length-10776-cov-2.991699_pt1 | contig 10776 bp, 2 predicted proteins | sample MGYA00511900_ERZ772855 | MGnify/ENA primary metagenome ERZ772855 (study PRJEB29015, sample SAMEA2737701) | human gut metagenome | biome: human gut; feature: human-associated habitat; material: faeces | place: China | collected 2012 ...
GACCGGAGCGGTCAGCGAGAGGCATCTGCGCTTCATGGAGCGCAGACTGCGCCGCCGTTCATTTTCTATTATAGTATTATCCTACCCCGATTTCGGCGTTCTGTCAATGTCGGAATGCGGCTTTTTCCCGTTTCGATGGTCTGAATATGATGAAAACGTTTGCAAAATGTAGGTAAGCAGTACACATGGCAGTATTGCATGAAATCATGCAGGTTATGCTGATATTACGGCATATGAAAGGATAATCATGCGGGAAACCGTGAAAGAATTCCTGCAAGTATGCACGACGAGCAAAAAACATAAGGAAATATATTCAAATTTTAGCGCATTTTTATCTTGACTGCACTTTGCGGCACTGCTACAATAAAGTATGGCCTAACGTCCGGTTTATCGAAAAGGGCCTGCGGGACCTTTTCGGCAAGCCGGGCGTATTGTCATAACAAAAGAAAGGAAGGTTGATTCGATGAGAAAACAGAAGCTTCGGCAGCTATTGGCTGTCCTCCTGACGCTCTGCCTGCTGCTCGGCTGCGTTCCCGCAGTGTTTGCAGCAGACCAGACGAAGGAGCTGGAGCTGCAGCAGACGCCTGTTTCCATCTCTCCTGAAAATGAGAATGTGGAAACGGACGCAGCGGACGAGCCCGCGCCGGAGGAAACGGTGCGTGTGATCATCCGCTTCCGCAGCGATTCCCTGACCGGGCACGGCTATTCGACCCGCGGTCTCGGCAGCAACGCTGCGGCACTGGCCTACAGTGACCGCCTGCAGAAGGAGCAGCGCACGCAGATCAAGGCCATTTCGGCGGAGCTCGGCGTGACGCTTCCCGTGCGCTACCAGTTCACCATCGGCGTGAACGGCGTTGCCACGAGTGTGCCCTACGGCGAGGTGGAGGCGATCCGCGCCATGGACGGCGTTGAGAGCGTCTATGTGGAAAATCAGTACGAGCCGGATGTCGACGAGCCCAACACGGCTACGGCAGGCACGATGATCGGCTCCTATAACGCCTGGGCCGACGGCTATACCGGCGCAGGCAGCCGGGTCGCCATCATCGATACCGGCCTGGATATCGACCACCCGAGCTTTGACGAGAGCGCGTTCCTTTATGGCCTCGAGCGCTCCGCGGCCCGCTTCGGCAAGCAGGTCTCCGATTATGATCTGATGACGGAAGAGGACATCACGAAGGTCCTGCCCCGTCTGCATGCATCGGAGCGCATGAGCGGCCTGACGGCCGACGAGCTCTACCGCACGGCCAAGATCCCCTATGCGTTCAACTATATCGATGAGGATCTGGACGTCACCCATGACAACGACGCGCAGGGCGACCACGGCACGCACGTTGCCGGTATCGCCACCGCGAATACCTATGTCTGGACGAAGGACGCCGACGGCGATCTGCACGCGGCCCGCCAGAAAAACGGCGTGGTCGGCGTGGCGCCGGATGCGCAGGTCCTGCCGATGAAGGTCTTCGGCAAGGGCGGCGGCGCGTATGATTCGGACTATATGGCGGCCCTCGAGGACGCCCTGCTGCTCGACTGCGACACGGTCAACCTGTCGCTCGGCTCGTCCGTCTCCGGCCATACGTTCAGCGATAACGACGAGCTGTTTGCCAGCCTCCAGGACACGGACACCGTCGTGACCATCTCCGCCGGCAACAAGTTCAGCTATGCGCAGTACAACAATACCGGCACGAAGATGCAGCTCACGCAGGACACCGTGATCGACACGGTCGGCTCTCCCGGCTCGTTCGGCAATGCGTTCACCATTGCCTCGACCGACAACTCCGGCCTGACGGGCGTGATGCCGGTGTTCAACGGCGTCGGCACGTCCTACAACGATACTTCTGAGAACTACGGCGCCTATGCGTTCACGACGCTCGATACCTCGGCGGACAAGTCCGGCACGACGTATGACTACGTCTTCCTTGGCGACCCGACGACGGGCGAGGACATCTTCGGCGCGGACGAGAGCTTTGAGGGCCTCGACCTCACCGGCAAGATCGTCCTCATCTCCCGCGGCGGCGGTGTTTCGTTCTATGTCAAGGCGAACAATGCCGTGAAGGCCGGGGCGGCCGCCACCGTCATTTATAATAATGACAGCGCCAACAACCTCAACATGAACCTGACGGGCTATGAGTACAAGAACCCTGCCGTCCTCATCCCGATGATCAGCGCCGAGAGCATTCTCGCCGCCTCCGAGAAGGACGAGACGACCGGCCTGTACGGCGGAAAGATGGTCGTTGCCAATCAGGTCCGCACCGTGACGGATGTCCCCGGCGGCTTTGTGCCGAGCGACTTCTCCTCCTGGGGCGTTCCCGGCAACCTCGACCTGAAGCCCGAGATCACCGCCCCCGGCGGCAACATCTGGTCCACCCTGACGGACGGCACCTACGGCTCCATGTCCGGTACGTCCATGTCCGCGCCGAGTGTGACCGGCATGGCGGCAGTCGTTGCGCAGTATCTGCGTGAGACCGGCCTTGCCGAGCAGGAGGGCATGACGGTTCGCGCCCTGTCGCAGGCACTGCTCATGTCCACGTCCAGCCCGCTGAAGCAGGATAACGGCGTGGAATATTCGCCCAGAAAGCAGGGCTCCGGCTTTGCAAACGTCTATCATGCCGTGACGACCCCGGCCTATCTGCTGACGGACAGCAAGGATGTGACCGACGGCAAGGTCAAGGTCAACCTCGGCGACGATCCCGATCGCACGGGCGAGTATACCTTTGACTTCACCATTAACAATCTCTCAGACAAGGCTCTTGCCTATGTGCTCCATGCCGGCATCAACACCATGGCGGTCGAGGAGATCGAGGGTGAGAACTATATGTCCGATACGGCCCGTGTCCTGACCCCGAAGGTCACCTTCGACGTCGAAGGCGGCATGAGCTACCTCTATGACCTGAACGGCGACGGCGCCATCGACGAGAACGATGCGCTCGTGCTCCTGCAGGTCGCAAACGGCACGCATGACGCGCTGTCCGAGGCCGAGACCGCGAAGTATGACTTCGACGGCGACGGCACCATTACCACGGCGGATGCCCAGCGCTATCTGGCGGGCCTGCACAACGAGCCGGAGAGCCCGAACGTCTACGCCGCTGCCGTGACGGTCCCCGCCAGCGGCTCCGTCTCCGTCAAGACAACGGTGAAGCTCAGCGAGGCCGACCGTGCTTACTTCGCAGAATACTATCCAAACGGCTGCTATGTCGAGGGCTATGTCTACGCCTCCGATCCGACGGAAGCCGAGGCCGAGCTGTCTCTGCCGATCCTGGCCTACTACGGCAGCTGGACGGATGCCTCCATGTTCGATAAGTACATCACCCTGCGCGACAGCGTCGATCCGGATGCCGTCGGCTACACCACGACGCAGTACGCCAACGCGCTCGTCCTGCGCGGCTCCTCCTCGGCCTATTACCTTACGGCAAACCCCTACGGTCAGGCTGCGGAATTCCTCGCCGACCGCACGGCCATCAGCTCCACGTCCGGCATGCAGCTCTATGGCGCATACGCCAGCCTGATCCGCAACGCGGGCGGTGATCTGAATGCCGTCATCTCCAATGCAGAGACCGGCGAGGTCTATGCAAGCGTTGATCAGGGCGTGCAGTTCGGCGCTTACTACAACACGAGCGCAGCGGCCTGGGGCAACAACATGATCGCCATCCCGCTGAGCTGGAATGTGACGGACAAGAACGGCGGCCCGCTGCCCGAGGGCACGAAGATCAAGGTCACCGTGAATGCCATCCCGGAATACAACTGGGACCGCTCCACGAAGACCGTGAAGGGCACGCTTGGCGCGGGCGCTTCCTGGACAACAGAGCTCACGGTCGATAACACCGCTCCGGAGCTGACCGGCGCGAGCTACACCCGCGATTTCGTGACCGGCGAATCCAGCCTGACGGTCACCGCGAAGGACAACCGCTATGTTGCGGCCATCCTCGTGACGAATGCCCGCCAGACGCAGGTCCTTGCCCGTCAGGCCGTGAACCAGACCGAGCTCGGCGTGGAATCCACGGTCACGGTTGATACCTCCGGCGTCACCGGCTCCGAGGTCTGCGTCATTGCCGTCGACTATGCCGGCAACATGGCAGGCTATAAGATCAAGCTCAACGGCAGCGAGGAAGAGGAGATCGATGCGGACAGCTTCTATGCCAACAACGCCTACGATTCCTCCTGGATCGCCTTCAAGGCCGGTTCGATGGACACTGCCAAGACCGTGGCGCAGGGCGCGATCTACGCCGCCGACTGCGTCGAGGATCATGTCTTTACGATCGACAGCAGCGCCCGCTTCTGCGTCGCTCCGCTGAACGATCTGGAGAACCAGACATACATCGAAACGCTCAGCCTGCCGAGTAATGCGCTCGATATGGCCTACAACTACGCAGACGGCAAGCTGTACGTCCTGTGCACGCAGAACCGCCTGTACTCCATCGACCCGCTTATGGGCACACTGGAGATGGTCGGCACCATCCCGATGTCCGCCGGCCTGAGCTTCATGACGCTGGCCTGCGCGACAGACGGCACGTTCTATGCCGCGACCTACAGCGACTATAACTCCCGCCTGTATAAGTTCGTCCTGACGGACGAGGGCTTCACGGTCACGCCGTTCCCGAAGACGACGGGCATGAAGGTCGCATTCCTGCAGTCCATGACCTACGACCATAACACTGGCAAGCTCTATCACGCCAACTACGGCGCGAAGACGTACTACACCACCTTCATTTCCTATGACCTGACGACCGGCGAAGCTACCGTGCTCGATGAGCTCTATCAGGCAGAGCTGTGCGGCCTGTTCATCCCGCGCAAGAGCGGCTCCATGTTCGGCCCGTCCGAAAAAGTTCAGGAGATCTCACTGAGCCAGGAGAGCCTCGACCTCATCAAGGGCAGCAGCGCCACGCTGGAGGTTTCCGCGAAGCCGTGGACGGTTGTGAACCGTGACTGCACCTGGACAAGCTCCGATGAGACCGTCGCCAAGGTGGAAAACGGCGTCGTCAAGGCCGTCGGCGCAGGTACCTGCACCATCAAGGCAGCCTCCGTCCTGGACCCGAGTGTCACGGATACCTGCACTGTGACGGTCAAGGAGGTCGACCATGACCTCAGTGCCGTCATCTGGGATGCGGACAGTCAGTCCTGGTTCAGCACGTTCAACACGAAGACGATCCCGAATTACAAGAAGCTGACCGAGCAGGCCAGCCGCCAGCAGATCATGGCCGCAGCGACCGATACCGCCGGTATTACTTACGCTGCCTCCTATGAAGAAAAGGACGGTAATCTTTACTCGACTCTCTATCAGGTCGGAAAGGATTACAGCCTGACGAAGATCGGCGATTCCGAAGTTGCCTATACCGATATGACGTTCGCCGAGAAGCTCAATGGCGGCACGATGCTTGCAACCTGTGGCAAAAGCATCGTCACGGTCGATACCGCAACCGGTGCTTACACTGCGGGCTGGAATCTCTCCACACTCTTCTCCGCGAACCTCGTCGGCATTACCTATCTCAACACCGTCAACGACACGACGAATGGCGTGACTGACAACTGCCTGGTGCTTGACGCAGACGGCAAGGTCTGGGCCATGGGCTTCTACGGCGACGGCGACAACCTGCACTGCACGCTGCCGCAGCTCGTTGCCGACCTCGGCATCGAGGCAAGCAGAGCCTTCTTCTGCTCCATCGCGACCGACGGTGCTTACCTCTATGCCACGATCCTGAACGGCTCGCAGTCCGAGCTGGCCGTTCTCGACCTCAAGACCGGCGCGGCTGCCGACCTCGGCAGCTTCAACGCGGACGTCTGGCCCGTTGTCGGCCTGAGAACGGACCGCGTGACGATCGTCACCTCCGCATCCACCTCCTCCGCCATGGAAAGCACCGACTCCCTGCCTGCACTGCAGGAGGCGCAGATCGAGGCGCTTCCCGTGACGGCACGCTGAAGAAAGGATGAGGCAAGTCATGATGAAACGAATCATTTCCTGCCTGCTCGTCTGCTTCCTGCTGCTCGGGCTCTGCCCGGCAGCGCTGGCAGCTGCAGGCTCTCCCACCGCGACTGCAGCCGTAACGGCGAACGCGCAGGGCTCTGCGACGGTCGTCCTCACGGTCAAGGCGGGCAGCGGCTCGTCCCACGGCCGCGTGACTGCGACGATGCCTGCCGGCCTGACGCTGGCAAGCGCCCGCTCCCTGCTGGGCAGCAAAGGCATTGCCGACCTGTCGAGCACGAAAACGTCCCTGCGCTTTGCCTGGGCCTGCTATGCGGACCTGAAGAAGGATACCGCTGCGCTTGAGCTGAAGCTCACGGGAAAGCCCGGTGTCTATGCGCTGCAGCTTTCCCTCCCGGAGACAAAGGAGACGGTCTCCGTCTCGGTCGAGATCCCCGGCGTGTTCCGCGACGTTTCCGCTGACGACTGGTTCTTCAACGCGGTCTATGACGCATACGGCCGCGGCCTCATGGTCGGCGAGTCCTCCGATCTCTTTGCCCCGAACGACAGCATGACCCGCGCCATGCTCATCACGACGCTGTACCGCATGTCCGGCTCTCCGGCCGTGACGGGCGAGAACCCGTATTCCGACGTTCCTGCAGGCAGCTACTATGAGAAGGCTGTCATCTGGGCCATGCAGAAGGGCGTTGCCAACGGCATGGGCGGCGGCAAGTTCGAGCCGGACACCCGCGTGACGCGCCAGCAGGCCGTGACAATGCTCTATCGCTACGCCGTGAAGATCGCAGGCATCCGGACGGATGAGCGTGCCGAGCTCGGCCGCTTCACCGACAGCGCGAAGATCAATGCCTACGCGATCACCGCGATGCGCTGGGCTGTCGGCTCCGGCCTGATGAAGGGTTACCCCGACAATACGCTGCAGCCGAACGGCACGTTGACGCGCGCCGAGGCCGCAACGCTTCTTGTCTGGCTGGCTGCCAAGGTTTGATGATCCCCATGCGGGGGCTGCGGCCCCCGCTCCGGATCCCGTGTTGTAACTCACAACAGAAAGGACAGAATCTATGAGTATTCGCAAACGCGCCCTGTCCCTGCTTCTGGTTCTGGTCATGCTGCTTGGCGTTCTGCCTGCCGGCGCTGCCGCGGCGGAGGTCTATCAGGATGTGCCGTCCGGGCATTGGGCCAGCGATTATATTGCGCGCGTCGCGGAGCAGGGCCTCATGGTCGGCACCTCTGACACGACGTTCGCTCCGGAAGAGACGATCACCCGCGCCATGTTCGTAACGATCCTGGCGCGCTATGCCAAGGCAGAAACGGACAACAATGCTGAAACGGCGTTCACGGATGTCCCCGCCGGGCAGTATTACACCGGCGCCGTTGCCTGGGCTGCGGCTAACGGCATCGTCAACGGCACGAGCGCTGTGACGTTCGCTCCGAACGATCCCGTGACCCGCGAGCAGATGGCAGCCCTGCTGTATCGCGCCATGCGCTTCCTTGGAAACAAGTGCCCGCAGGACGGCAAGCTCGACGTCTTCTCCGATGCCTCCGCGCTTTCGGATTGGGCCGTTGAGGGCATGATCTGGGCTGCCGGCGCAGGCCTGTTCGGCGGCTTTGAGGACGGAACGCTCCGCCCGCAGGAGACCGCCACCCGCGCGCAGGCCGCAAAGGTCTTCTGCGTGCTGCTGGACTATTCGGAGCAGCCCGAGCCGACGGAGCCTTCTGCCGAGCCGACGGAGCCTTCTGCCGAGCCGACGGAGCCCTCCGAGGAACCGACTGCGGAGCCGACCGATCCCACCGAGCCGACGGAACCGGAGACCGGCTTCACCGTTACGTTCAAGGGCGAGGGTGGCTATGCCAAGGTCAACGGTGAGAAGGTCACGTCCGTGACGCTCGAGCCGGGCGTGACCTGGCTGAACTTCAACCTCTACGGTGATCACAGCGAGGGCTTTGATCTCGATCAGGTCGCCGCCTCCTCTGGAACGCTGCAGCGCGTGCGCTCCGAGTTCATCCTCCGCGACATCACCGAGGATGTGACCGTCACGTTTACGACGACCGGCATGATCGTCACCGTGACGTTCGTCTCCAAGCAGGTCGCCACGGTCACACCCGAAAAGGTGCAGGTGCCCTGGGGCCAGACCGTTGAGCCCGCCACGGCGGAGCGCAGCGGCTATACGTTCGTCAGCTGGACGACGGAGGACGGCACACCGTTTGACTTCTCCCAGCCCGTTCGTGAGGACGTGACACTCTATGCGACCTGGAAGGTTCGCATGTACGTTGTGACATACTATGACGGCGAAAACGTGCTCTACACGCAGGAATACAGCTACGGCTCCGTCATCGACCGCCCGACTTCTCCGAGCAAGGAAGGCTACCTGTTCACCGGCTGGTTCAAGGATCCCGAGCTGACGCAGATGTTCGACTTCATCGACCGCTGCCGCGGCGATATGAGCCTGTACGCCAAGTGGCGTGAGGACGATCGCTCCGACTATATCTACCTCGACGGCACGGACGGCGATGATGCGAACGACGGCACGACCGAGGAGAGCGCCGTCAAGACCTTCGAGCGTGCAAAGTCGCTGCTCGCAGAGAGCAAGAATCCCGTCATCCTGATCTGCGGCACCGTGACCATTACGCAGGACACGACGTGGACCATGGCCGACCTTGAGGGCGGCAAGGTCATGCGTGCAGGCTCCTTCACGAAGCGCATGATCGTCATCGAGCCGGAGGCCGAGGACGCTTCCGCGACGCTGACGCTCGAGAACATCACGCTCGACGGCGGCGCGACCATGTGGCCGGAGCTGCTGACGCAGAATATGGTCTGGTACATCCTCGATATCGAGGCCGGCGGCCGCCTTGTCCTGAACAGCGGCGCGACGGTGCAGAACTCCGCGGCATCGTCCCGTATGGTCGGCGGCGCGATCTATGTCACCGGCAGCGGCTTTAACTGCGGCACGGTAGAGATGAACGAGGGCGCCAAGATCATCAATAACTACGGCGGCTATATGTCTGCGATCGCCGGTTCCGCCGGTGCGCATATCACGATCAACGGCGGCCTCATCTCCGGCAACAAGGCAACGAACACCGGCACGACCCTCCCGCACCGCGGCTCCGCCGTTGGCGTGAGCAGCGGCGAAGCCAACGCTCCCGGCATCCTGACTATCAACGGCGGCATCATCGAGAACAACGAATCCCTGAAGGGCTGTGCCGTCAGTCTTGCCCAGCATGCGGTCGGCTATCTCAACGGCGGTATCATCCGCAACAACGTCTCCGGCACCTATGCGGCTCTTGTTGCCTACGGTAACTCCGGCAGCTCGACGTGGTACCTCAACGGCGGTACGATCGAGAACAACACGCCGGGTGCAGGCTACCCCGACGATCAGGTCGCCATGCTTGAAAAGTCTCAGGTCGTCTTTGGCGCCGAAAAGGATGCCCTGACGTTCTCCGGCCTGTATCTGAACACCAAGAGAGGAGCGCTCCCAGTCGCCATCGCCAAGCCCCTGAGCAATGTGACGGGCGGCGGCGTCCGCGTGACCCTCGACTACATGGGCACGGATATCGTTCTGGCCATCGGCTACGGCACCTATAAGCTCACAGCCGAGGATACGAAGGCCTATCAGCTGGTCAACTCTCTCGACCCGTATTACAAGGCGGAGATCGACGCGGCGAACAACCGTTACTGCGTTGTTTCCGCGCAGGTTATCGGCGCCGAGGTCTACATGAACGACAGCACGATGTCCACGAACCCCGGCAATGATGCCAACGACGGCCTGACGCCGCAGACGCCGGTCGCCACCTTCGCCCGCGCCAAGGAGATTCTGAAGGCCAACGCCAAGGAGAAGGGCGACAACATCATCTACATTATGAACGGCGGCACGCTGGAAGCGGGCACGAGTGAGGTCTGGTCCCTTGAGGGCATTCCGAACGCCATGCTTTCCCGCTATCTCAACGGCAGCACCGGCTCGGCCGTCTGGGTCGAGGGTGAACTGACGCTCGAGAATATCACGCTCGACGGCCTGTGCATGTATACCCCGCAGACGCGCTCAACGAGCGCCTTTGTCCGTGTGGATGAAGGCGGCACGCTGAACGTTAAGGCCGGTACGGTCGTGCGCAACATGCGTGGTTCCTCGCAGGTCTTTGTGTGGTCGTTCAGCCGTGCAGGCAAGACGAACACGGTCAACGTTGAGGACGTGACGGTCACGAACTGCCAGACCTACAGCTCCAGCAACAGCGAGACCGGCGGCGCTTCCGTTTTCGCCATGTACGGTCAGAGCGGCAGCAGCGTTCTGAACCTGAAGAATGGCACGTTCACGAATAATCAGGCCCGGCTGGTCCATGTGAACGGCGGCGGTACGCACACGATCAACATCGAGAATGCGACGTTTACGAACAACTCCGTCAAGGGCTGCGGTGCGATCTTCCTGATGGATCAGTCGAATGCGGGCAACGCCTCTGCGATCAACGTCTACGGCGGCACGTTCACGGACAATGCCTGCCTGCTGAGCAGCACGTCCTACGGCTCCGGCTCCATCGCCCGCCTGAAGTCTCCGGGTGCACTGCACTTCTACGGCGGCACGTTTGCCAACAACACGACTGCAGCCGGCAAGAACTATGAGGGCATCTATCTGCGCGACGTTTCCCAGAAGCTCGGCTCCAATGTCTATGTGCACAAGCTCTCTGCGGACCTGAACGTGTACCTGACGCCCTACAGCGCCAAGGTCTTCATGAGCCGCATCGTCGTCGACAGCGCCCTGACACATACGATCTCCGTGTATATCGCGGATAATCGCGTCCCGGCTAAGGGCATGCCGCTCGTCGTTGGCACGGACGAATACAAGCTCACCGAGGCTGATCTGGCCATGGTCAAATCG
>ERZ772855.3916-NODE-3916-length-10768-cov-8.303183_pt1 | contig 10768 bp, 10 predicted proteins | sample MGYA00511900_ERZ772855 | MGnify/ENA primary metagenome ERZ772855 (study PRJEB29015, sample SAMEA2737701) | human gut metagenome | biome: human gut; feature: human-associated habitat; material: faeces | place: China | collected 2012 ...
GGGAAGGAGAGCACCGCGTCGCGTTCCGCATCGTGTTGTAAATACCCTAAAGGCAGCACCGCCTGCGCTGCACCTGCCATAAAAACACAAGCCGCCCGTGTCAGCCTGACACGGGCGGCTTTGCTGTCTTATGCGCGCTTAATCCAAACGGAACACCTGCTCCAGCTTGGGCTGGGCGCCGGTCACAGGGTCCATTTCCAGCTCCAGAATGTCCTTCATGTAGTCGTTCCAGCGGTCCACAACGGGGCTTTCGGCCTGTACCTTCTCGGCGTAGGCAACGCCCTTCGCGCACTCATAGTAGCCGAACAGCTCGTCGTTACAGTAGAAGATGCTGTAGTTGCAGATGCCCGCAGCCTTCAGCACCTCGACCATCTCGGGCCAGATCTCCGCGTGGCGGCGCTGATATTCCGCTTTGCAGCCGGGCTTGATGCGGCCCTTCCATGCTATATGCTCCATTGGTATGCACCTCACAGGATGATTTTCAGACCGTCAAAAAATTGCATTCTTGCCTTGCCATAGCCCGAAATATTTCGGACAGCCGTACAGTTCTCTCCCCCACCGCCTGCGGGCGGAGCCCCCTCGCAGAGGGGGCCAAGGGGTAAACGCACCTTTTTCGACAGCCCGGATTTTGTCTTTATTGTACGGCGCGCAGCGGCGGTTTGCAACGTGGAATAGTACAGATTTCTTTGGGAAAATTCCACTTGCCGCGCCCGGCGCACAGCCCGTCACATCAGCGGGCTGAACAGCCGCAGCACGCAGTCCCAGCCGCGCACGGCCAGGCTGCGGGTGTCGGCGTACTCCTGCGTGACCTCGCGGCAGACGGGGAACAGCGCGTCAAAATCGCGGCGCACATCGGCCACGGCGCTGCAGCCGCAGAACCAGCAGGCGTTCTCAAAGTGCAGGTACAGGCTGCGGAAGTCAAAATTGATCGTACCTACAACGGCTTCCGTGCCGTCGGCTACGCATTGCTTCGCGTGGATGAACCCGGGCGCGTACTCATAAATGCGCACGCCGCTCTTGGCAAGGCTGGCGTAATAGCTGCGCGTGACCGAGAAGATCAGCTTTTTGTCCGGGATGCCCGGCGTGATGATCCGCACATCAACGCCGCTGGACGCGGCCAGCCGCAGTGTGCGCTGCATCTCGTCACTTAAAATAAGGTAGGGCGTTGTAATGTAGATGTAGTCCTTCGCACTGCGGATCATGTTCAGGTAGACATTCTCGCCGGTGGCCTCGTCGTCCAGCGGATTGTCCGCGTAGGGTAGCACCACGGCATTCTCCCGCGCGGTGTAGGGCACATCGGGCAGATAGCGCTCGACCTCGGGGGCTGCCTTCTGCGTTGCGCCCCACAGCTCTAAGAAAATCAGCGTCAGGCCGCGCACGGCGTCGCCCTCCAGCCGGATGCCGCTGTCCTTCCACTGGCCGTAAGGGTGGGTGCGGTTGAAGTACTCCTCCGCCAGATTGTAGCCGCCGGTAAAGCCGACGCGCCCGTCCACAACGGTGATTTTGCGGTGGTCGCGATTGTTCATAAAGACGTTCAAAATCGGGATGACCGGGTTGAACCGGCGGCACTGTATGCCGCGCCCCGCCAGCTTTTTGACAAATTTGCTGTTGATAAACCCGATGCTGCCCACGTCGTCGTAAAATACGCGCACCTCCACGCCGTGGGCGGCGCGCTCGGCCAGAATATCCTCCAGCTCCTGCCAGGCGGAGGCGTCCTCAATGGCGTGGTATTCCATGAAAATAAACTTTTCCGCGCTGCGCAGGGCTGCTTTCTGGGCCTCCAGCGCCTCGCAGGTGTCGCCGTAGAACGTCACATCGGTGTTGTCATAGGCGGGGTAGCCCGCGCGGTCCTGCAAATAGCGGGCGTGGTTGCGGGTGATGCGGTCCGGGTAGGGCAGGGCGCGGCGATGCTGCAAAATGGGTGCGTGATACCGGCGCAGCATCGTCATATTTTTCCCGAAACGGCGGCGCATGACGCTGACGGCCCCGCTGCGGCCAAACAGCAGATAGATGGTCAGACCGAAGATGGGAAACAGCAAAATCAGAATGATCCACGAAATTTTATACGCGGAGTTGATATGCAGCCCATATATACGCAGCGTAATCAAAAATGTCAGTACCGACGTGCATACCTGAATGGCGGTGGAGTAGTCGTTCAGCTTGAGGGCAAGCCAGAAGATCCATAAAACCTGCAAAAGTACGCCGATGCCCGCCAGCAGCATCCGGCTGACGCTGTTGGGGATGGCCTCGCGTTTTTCCTCGGTGGTGTTTTTCATGTGTGGCCCCTTTTGTGCCGGGCGCGGCCCGGCTGTGTTGATTTTTTATCCAGTATAGCACAAAATCTTGCAGTATACCACACTTTTGCACCGGAATTTGCGGTGTTTTCACAAAGGAGCGTCCCCGTGGCCGGGCAGGGGAGAGAGAACACGGGAAAATGCAAAATAGCACAAAAATTGCCCGCCTGTAAAATTGGCCTGTATACGCGGAAATCCATACACGATGTGCTCTGCTGCCCACACTTGCAGAGACAGCACAGATAAAATAGACGCAATATATGTGCGGTTTCAATGGCGGCAGTGTTGGCCGCGCTTTTTGGCGTGACGGCGCAGCTGATTTTTAAAAATGACGGTAATATGTGTAGAATTCCGCGCGGCGGCAGAGGGGCAGCCACGGCAAGGCGGTTGGAGTGCAACAGGCAAAACGGTGGGAAATCGAAAATAGAAGCAAAAAAATGTTTTTTGCTGTTTTTACATAAGGCTGTTGAAATTTGGCAGATTATGTGATATTATATTTTCACAAATGAGGACGCACGAAGTCCTTATAGAATTTAGTGGAGGAATTTATCATGTTCGAAAAAATTCGTAAAATGAAGAACAAGAAGGGCTTCACCTTGGTCGAGCTCATCGTCGTTCTGGTCATCCTGGCAATTCTGGCTGCCCTGCTGATCCCTGCTCTGACCGGCTACATCGACAAGGCGAACGAGGAGAAGGTCATCGCTGAGTGCCGTATGGCTACTATGGCTGCACAGACGGAGGCTTCTGTCCTTTATGGTAAGATGGTGAACGGCGCGGACTTGACCAGCGCGACGGCGGCTGATTTGAATACGGCAGCAGCTGAAGCAATTAAGCTGGCAGAGTATCAGAAAGATGCGAATGTTGAGGTTACAGCTACACTGGCCGCTAATGGCGCTGTTACCCAGGTTGTTTATTCTGACCGTACTTATACTTGCACCTATGAGAATGGTACTTACACTACTAAGAAGAAGGATTCTGCGGCTAATACAACCAAGACCTTTAAGATTACTGTAACTGGCGGTGAGACTGGTTCTGCCAATATGCCTGCTACAGCTAAACCGTAACTATTTATCAGAAGCTTAAAAATGCTACCGCTATAATGCGGTGGCATTTTTTGTTTTTCTTGCGTAGCAATTGCCTTATACTCTTAAACTTCGCTTCAAATTCCAGCCTTGCAAAATCCGGAAAAGTAAGAGTAGGGCGGCCAGCCCTCTGGCCGCCGTGCCCGCTTCCGGCCACAGTAAACCTTCCGTGCTATCCCCCCACCCTCACCCCGCAGACAAAAGCCTCCCTTTGACAAGGGAGGCCGGACTGTCGAAAAATTGCATCCCTGCCTTATTGCGTGTGTAGGGGCGACCATGGGTCGCCCGTCAGCTTACCGCCGCAACGCAATTTCCGGGACAGTTTTCATACATGGCAAACGGGCACGGGCAAGCAATGCTCGCCGCTACAAGAGCGTTTCGACACGCTGCTCCAACCTTAAACTTCACTTCAAATTTCACTCTTGCAAAATCCGGCAAAGTGTGCTACAATCTCATAGCATACCGTTTTAGTGGGAAATATTCCCGCAACCCCAACCAAAAAAGGAGAGTCCCGCCCCATGTCCGAACGCCTGTGGGGAATCCTTGTGGATTCCTTTGGTAAAATATTGCTGCCCGGCCTGACCGTCACCATCCCGCTGACCGCCATCTCGTTCACGCTGGCGCTTATCATCGCGGTGGCGGTGGCGCTGGTGCAGTTTGCCCATGTGCCCGTTTTGCAGCGGCTGGCCCGGTTTTATATCTGGGTCATCCGCGGCACGCCCGTGCTGGTGCAGCTGTTCGTTGTGTTCTACGGCCTGCCCGGCGTCGGCATCCTGATTGAGCCGTTCCCCGCGGCGGTGCTCGTCTTTTCCATCAACGAGGGCGCGTACTGCGCCGAGACCATCCGCGCCGCGCTGGAATCCGTGCCCAAAGGCCAGATGGAGGCGGGGCAGTGCGTCGGCATGAGCTACTTACAGATCATCCGCCGCATCATCCTGCCGCAGGCGCTGCGCACGGCCTTCCCCACGCTGGCCAGTACGCTGATCGCCATGGTCAAGGATACCTCGCTGGCCGCGAACATCACCGTGACCGAAATGTTCATGACGACCCAGCGCATTGTGGCCCGCACCTATGAGCCGCTGGCCCTCTACATGGAGGTCGGTCTGGTTTACCTGCTGTTCTGCACCGTGCTGACCCGCCTGCAGGCCGTCGGCGAGCGGTACCTCAACAGCAAGGGTGCGCAAAGGAGCTGAACTATGCTGCAAATCAGAAATCTGCGCAAGTCCTTTGGCGATTTGCAGGTGCTCAAGAGCATCGATCTGGACGTGAACAAGGGCGACGTCGTCGCCATTTTGGGCCCCAGCGGCAGCGGAAAAACAACGATGCTGCGCTGCTTGAACTTTTTGGAAAAGTCCGACGGCGGCACGATGCTGTTTGACGACCAGCGCGTAGACCTGGCCCGCGTCACCCACGCCGAGGCCAACGCCCTGCGCCGCCGCACGGGATTTGTCTTTCAAAGCTACAACCTGTTTGCCAACAAGACCGCGCTGCAAAACGTGACCGAGGGGCTTATCATCGCGCGCAAAATGCCGCGCCGCCGGGCCGAGGAAATCGCCCGCGCCGCGCTGGTCAAGGTCGGCATGGATGACCGCGCCGACTACTACCCCAGCCAGCTTTCCGGTGGGCAGCAGCAGCGCGTGGCGATTGCCCGCGCCATGGCCGCCGACCCGGAGATCATCTATTTCGACGAGCCTACGTCCGCTTTGGACCCCGAGCTGACCGGCGAGGTGCTGGCCGTCATGCGCAGCCTGGCCGGGGAAGGCCGCACAATGCTGGTCGTGACCCACGAGATGGATTTTGCCCGCCACGCGGCCAACCGCGTGGTGTTCATGGAGCAGGGCGTCATTGTGGAGCAGAACACCGCCGAGGCGTTCTTCAACGACCCGCAGCAGCCCCGCACCAAAGAATTTTTGCAGACCTACAAGCAAAGGAGCTTATTGTAATGAAGAACCTGACCAAGCTGACCGCCCTGGCCCTGACCGCCGCGCTGGCCCTGACCGCCTGCGGCAGCAGCGCCGCCGCCACCGCGCCCGCAGCGGAATCCGCCGCTGGGAGCACCGCCGAGGCCGCGTCCGGCGACCTGTTGAGCGAGATCCAGGCCAAGGGTACCATCACGGTTGCGATGGAGGGCACATGGGCACCCTGGACCTACCACGATGAAAACGACAATCTCGTCGGCTACGACGTCGAGGTCGCCACCGAGATCGCGAAGAAGCTGGGCGTTGAGCCGCAGTTTGTCGAGGGCGAGTGGGACGGCCTGCTGGCCGGTCTGGACGCGGGCCGCTATGACATCATGGTCAACGGCGTGGACATCACCCCCGAACGCGCCGAAAAATACGACTTCTCGACGCCCTACGCCTTCAACCGCACCGCCGTCATCACCAAGGCCGACGATGACAGCATCAACACGCTGGAGGACCTGAAGGGTAAAAAGACCGCAAACACGATCTCCAGCACCTACGCCGAGCTGGCCGAGCAGTACGGCGCGACGGTGACGGGCGTTGACGACCTGAACCAGACGTTTGAACTGCTGCTGAGCGGGCGCATCGACGCGACGCTGAACGCCGAGATGACCTTCTACGATTACACGAAGGAGCACCCCGACGCGAATGTGAAGATCGCCGTGCTGACCGACGATGCGAACCAGATCGCCATCCCGATGCGCAAGGGCGACGAGACTGCCGCTCTGCGCACGGCCATTGATGCCGCCATTGACGAGCTGCGCGCCGATGGCACGCTGAAGGCATTGAGCGAAAAATACTTTGGCCGCGATATTTCTACGGAAGAATAACCTTTGTAAAAAATATAGAAGGGGCTGCTGCACACGCAACAGCCCCTTTTGTTTTTGGGGAAATTATACCTTGCGAAGGATGCCGTCGGTCAATTCGACGTTGTCGCCTTCCTCCATTCCGCCGCGGCGCAGCGCTTCGTCGGGGTAGGGGAGCACGCGCCGTGTGCCGTCAGCACCTTCCAGCACTACGTCAACCAGAATCGGCTGGTCGGCGGGCGGCTCCTCGCAGCCGTACATCTGTTCCTCAATGCGGAAAATTTTGTATTTCATGCGGCTTCACGCTCTTTCCGGGGCGGTGGGGCCTGTCTCCACGGCCTCGATTTCTTTGATCAACATCTCATGGCCCTGCAAAAGATGGGTGCGCGGGCTCTGGCAGTGGGGGCAGGTGCGGCCAAACTGCACGGTGGGGTACTGTTGGCCGCAGTCCTCGCACACGGTCACGGCGGGGATGGTCTCCACGGTCAGCACCGCGCCGGGCAAAAGCTCCGATTTCGCCGCCGCCCACTTCCAGCAGTCCTGCAGGTAGCTCTCCACCACGCCGGAGACCTCGCCCAGCTGCAGCGTCACGCGCCGGATGCGCGTCACATCGTTCTGCCGGGCCACGTCCTCCACCGTGCGGATGATGTGGAATACAATGCCAAGCTCGTGCATTACTTCTCCTTCTTGGCAAAGCGGATCTTGATTTCGCGCTTCGCCATGTAGGGCAGAATGGCCTTGAACTTGTCCTCGCTCCTGACCATCTTGCTGCACTCGGGCAGGTCGCGGTACAGGCGGATGGCATCAAACTCGCACTTTGTCGTGCAGACGCCGCAGCCAATGCACTTGTTCGGGTCCACAACGCTGGCACCGCAGCCCAGACAGCGCGCTGTCTCGATTTTGACCTGATCCTCGGTCAGCGTCAGGTGTGCGTCGCGGAAGGAACGGTGCGCGTCAATGCCCGCATCCAGCGCGGCGGACTGGCGCGGTGCGCGGTCATACTCGCCCAGCGCCAAATTCGACTTGTCCAGCTCGTGGAAGTCGCGGCGGTTGCGGCCAATCGTCAGGCTTGTGTTGGGCTGCACAAAGCGGTGGATGGAAATTGCCCCCTGCTTGCCCGCAGCAATCGCGTCAATGGCAAACCGCGGCCCAGTGCAGACGTCGCCGCCGACGAAAATGTCCGGCTGGGCGGTCTGGTAGGTCAGCGCGTCGGCCACAGCGCCCTGGCCGCGGCCCAGCTGCACGGCCTCGCCGTTGAGCAAATCGCCCCACTCGATGCACTGGCCGATGCTTAAAACAACGTTGTCGCACGGCAGGGTGATGGTATCGTTTTCATCGTAGGTGGGCGCAAAACGGCCCTCCGCGTTGTAAAGGCCGGTGCACTTTTTCAGCACGACGGCGGTCACATGGCCGTTCTCGGAGAGGAACTCCTTCGGGCCGTAGCCGCAGGTGATTTTGGTGCCCTCCTCCTCGGCCTCGGCAATTTCCTCCGGTGAGGCCGGCATCTTGTCCCGCGGCTCCAGACAGACCATCGTCACGCCGTCGGAACCGCAGCGCAGAGACACGCGCGCCGCATCAATGGCAACGTTGCCGCCGCCGATGACGACGGTCTTTCCGGTCATTTTGCGGCTCTCGTCACCGCCGACGGTGCGCAGCAGGTGGACGGCGGTCTCGATACCCGCGGCGTCCTCGCCGGGCACACCGGCCCGGCGCCCGCCCTGGCAGCCGATGGCGATATAGAACGCCCGGTAGCCCTGTCGGCGCAGCTCGGCCAGCGTGACGTCTTTGCCGACCTCGACACCGCAGCGGATGTCAACGCCCAGCTCCCGCAGAATGTCGATCTCGGCGTCAATGACGTTTTTCTCGAGCTTGAACGAAGGGATTCCGTAGCGCAGCATGCCGCCGGGACGCTCGTTTTTCTCAAATACGGTGGGCTTGTAGCCCTGCACTGCCAGAAAATAGGCGCAGGACAGACCCGCGGGGCCGCCGCCGATGATGGCGATCTTCTGCGGCCACGGGCCCTGCAGCGACGGTTGGACAACGTCGGGCACGTAGCGGTGCGCGGCGTTCAGGTCCTGCTCGGCAATGAACTTCTTGACGGCGTCGATGGCCACAGCCTGATCCACGGTGCCGCGGGTGCAGGCGTCCTCGCACCGGCGGTTGCAGACGCGCCCGCAGACGGCGGGGAAGGGGTTCTCCTTTTTAATCAGCGCCAGCGCGTCGCGGTAGCGGCCCTGCGCGGCCATTTTCAGGTAGCCCTGCACGGCAATGTGCGCGGGGCAGGCCGTCTTGCAGGGGGCCGTGCCGGTGTCATAGCAGTTGATGCGGTTCTTGTCGCGGTAGTCGATGGCCCACTTGTCGGGGCCCCACTTCACGGCGTCGGGCAGCTCCTGCTTCGGGTAGGTGATGGGGCCGTCCTTCGTGCAGAGCTTCTGGCCCAGCTTGACCGCGCCCGCGGGGCAGTACTCCACACAGCGCCCGCAGGCCACGCAGTTCTCCGGCTCGACACGCGCCACGTAGGCCGAGCGGCTCATGTTCGGCGTGTTGAACAGCTGGCTTGTGCGCAGCGCATTGCAGACGTTGACGTTGCAGTTGCAGATGGCAAAAATCTTGTTCTCGCCGTCGATGTTCGTGATTTGGTGCACAAAGCCGTTGTCCTCGGCCTTCTGCAGGATCTGCATGACCTCATCGTAGGTCACGTAATGCCCCTTGTTGGTCTCGACGAGGTAGTCGGCCATATCGCCCACGCCGATGCACCAGTCGTCGGGGTCGTCGCCGCAGCCCTCGCCCATGGCGGCGCGGGACATACGGCAGCTGCACGGACCGGCGGCATACTTGCCGTCGTACTTTTTCAGCCAGTGAGAGATGTGCTCAATGTCGGCGGACCGATTCTCGGTCTCGATGGCTTTTTCAACCGGGATGACGTGCATACCGATGCCTGCGCCGCCCGGGGGCACCATGGCGGTGATGTGCTCCAGCGGCAGAAACGTCATCCGCTCAAAGAAGGCTGTCACCTCGGGGTGGTCGGCGATCTGCTGCTTGTTCATGTTGAAGAACTCTGCGCTGCCGGGCACGAACATCGGCAGGATGTACTGCTTTTCGCGGCGGGGATTCTCCCAGTTGTACTCCAGCAGACCGACGACGGCCATCTGCTGCAAAAGCGGCTCCAGCTCCCCGGCAGGCTTGCCCGTGGCCTTGATCAGCTCGTGCAGGGTCATGGGCTTGCGGACCTTCATTTTTAAGGCAACGTCCGCCATCTCGTCGGTCACGATGCTGGCCAGGCCCCAATACTCTGGGTCCTCCGCCGTCAGGGGGCGGTTTTTGGCGGGGATGCGGTCGGTGATCATCTGCCCCAGTTTTACGATTTTTTCCCGCAGCACGGCGTCTTTCGATATCTCGAAAGGCAGCTTGCTCTCATCCAACGGGAACGCAGTCGGTTTGCTCATACCTTGCTCCTTTATCCGTAGTCCGTTTATTTGCTCAGTTTACGCCTGCCACTGGCTGACCTGCTCTTTCAGCCAGGCGGTCCATTCATCCATGCCTTCGCCGGTGCGTGCGCAGATGGGAATGACCTTCGCTTGCGGGTTGCGCATTGCCACATACTCCCGGCATTTGTCCATGTCAAAATCAAAGTACGGCAGCACGTCGATTTTGTTGACCAGCACCACATCGCACACCTGAAACATCAGCGGGTATTTCAGCGGCTTGTCGTGGCCCTCGGGTACTGACAAAATCATCGCATTCTTCACCGCGCCCGTGTCAAACTCGGCCGGGCAGACAAGGTTACCCACATTTTCCAGCACTACCAAATCCAGCCCGTCCTCGCCTAAGCCCTCCAGCCCCTGCCGGGTCATCTCGGCGTCCAGGTGGCACATGCCGCCGGTATGCAGCTGGATGGCCTTCGTCCCGGTCTCGGCTATGGCACGGGCGTCGACGTCGGAGTCAATATCCGCCTCCATCACGCCGATGCGCAGCTCGTCCTTCAGCGCGGCAATGGTGCGGCGCAGGGTAGTGGTCTTGCCGGAGCCGGGTGCGCTCATCAGATTCAGCAAAAATACCTTTTTCTTTTTCAGTTCCTTGCGCAGGGCTTCGGCCTGTTCGTCGTTGGAAGCAAAGATGCTCTGCTTTACTTCCAGAATTTTTACAGTGTCCATGGGCTGCTCCTTATCATTTCTCGATGATAACATTTTAACATCATGTACAAAAAACTGCAATCCAGCCTATAAAATTTGGCGTTACGACAAAATCGGCACCCAATATCCGGCAAAATGACGAACTCTACGCAGCGTAGGTTGCCGCCAAACCCGTTTTGCCGTATACTGGGCACCGGAAAGTGAGGGTACAAACCATGAGCTATGTACAAAACGAAACCATCCGCGCCCTGCGGGAGCGCAAGGCCCTGACCCAAAAGCCACTACATCTCCTTCATTGCTTGGGTCAGCAACGACCGCGCCGAGCTGGTCAAGCTGTATCCTGAGCAGGACATCATGGTCCGCTTCAAAAAGCGCGGCCACGGCACGGTCTACGCCTACTGTAACCGGGACGGGCTGTTCAGCAGGCGGCTGTGAATTAAGGCAACACCGCACAATTCCCGCCTAACGGCTTAAGCACCGCTCCGGCGGCTG
>ERZ772855.3925-NODE-3925-length-10741-cov-3.441138_pt1 | contig 10741 bp, 6 predicted proteins | sample MGYA00511900_ERZ772855 | MGnify/ENA primary metagenome ERZ772855 (study PRJEB29015, sample SAMEA2737701) | human gut metagenome | biome: human gut; feature: human-associated habitat; material: faeces | place: China | collected 2012 ...
TCCGGCGTATATCGTTTGTTTGGTACTCCTTTTGGCATAGAAAAACACCCCACTTATTAGATAGTATACCATACTGTCTAACAAATGGGGTGCAGTTCACCTGCGGGATAGGATGAATTTATACGGTTATTCAAACGGGAAAACGGCTTTTTGGCCGTCGAGGGCGAAAATGTTACTGCGGTCAATGATGCGGGTGGCAGTTTCGGTCTCGCGGGTTACGTCGTTCCCCTGCCCGGCCAGCAGCTTGTAGACATTCTCGACGCTGAAATAGCCCATGCCGTAGGTGTTCTGCACCACCATGGCGTCTACTGCGCCGGTGTGCAGGGCATCCACTGTGGTGATGTTGGAGTCGAAAGCAACCATCCAGAGGTCATCCGCGCGGTCTAAATCGGAGACAGCCTGGGCCGCGCCAACGCTGACGGCCTCGTTAAAGGAGATCAGCACGTTGATCTCAGGGTGGCGGGCCAGCATGGTCAGCGTCTCGGCGCGGGCATTTTCCGGGGTGGCCACGCTGTAGACGGTGGCGGCAACCTCGGCACGGCCGCTGGCGGTAAGAGTGTCGATGACGCCCTCCTCCCGTTCCTGCGCGTTGGGACTGTTGACATTGTAGTTGACCAGGCCGACGTGCAGCGGACCTTCGACGTTTTCCAGCGCTGACTTGGCGGCCATCTGCCCGGCACCGTAGTTATCGGCACCGACATAGGCAGAGACCTTGCTGGAGTTGACCGCCGAATCCACCACGACGATGCACACGCCTTTGTCGGCGGCGGCATCGATGGCGGCGGCATTCTTCTGGTAGTCTGACGCCGAGAAGATGATGGCCTGGGCACCCTCCTCGACGGCCTTTTCAATCAGGTCGTTCTGGGAGGAATAGTCCTCCTCACTCTCGGAGCCGGTGATGGTCAGATCCATGTTGTACTCAGTGGCGGCGGCCTCGGCCCCGGCAAAGACCGCACTCCAGAACTCGGTGCTGGTGGATTTGGCAATCATGGCGACATGGTAGCAGGTCGTGGTGGGCGCGGGGGTGGGCGAAGCCGCACAGCCTGCCAGAAGCAGGGCCGACAGACAGGCGGCAAGCGTTTTAACGTGTTTTATCATAATCGCCCTCCCGGTCGGCTGGGACCTGCGGCATGCGGATGGTGACGGTGGTACCCTCGTCGGGCACACTGTCGATGGAAAGCCCGTAGCCGGGGCCAAAATAGATGCGCAGACGGTCGTTGACGTTTTTGATGCCGATGCCGGTGCGGTCGCTGGGTTCGTTTTGCAACAGTGCGGCTACCTGCTCCGGTGCCATGCCGATGCCGTCATCGCTGACTTTCAGCAGCACATCGCCGCCGTCAGGGCAGACGGTGATCTCAATGTGGCCGTCCTCGACCATCAGGTCCAGACCATGAACGATGGCGTTTTCGATGATGGGCTGCAGGGTGATCTTGTTGCAGAGGTACTGCGTGCAGCTTTCATCCACTGTGAAATGGTAGGTAAACTGGTTTTTGTAGCGGTATTTTTGAATTTGCAGGTAGGCCTCGGCGTGCTGCAACTCTTTCTCAATCGGGATCAGCTCGTGTCCGCGGCTGATGCTGATGCGGAACAGCCGCGCCAGGGCATGCACCATCTGGACGGCGTCAGCGTTTTTGCCGCGCTCGCACATCCAGGCGATGGAATCCAGCGTGTTGTAGAGAAAATGCGGGTTGATCTGCGCCTGAAGGGCTTTCAGCTCGGTTTTGCGCAGGGCAACTTCCTCCTCGCGCACGGCGGTCATCAACCGCTGGATGCGGCCCACCATGTGGTGGAACGAATCGGACAGCTCCTCGACCTCGCGGGTGCCGGTGATAGCATTGAACACAAAGCCGTCGGCGTTCTGCTCAAAGGCTTCCATGGCATTTTCCAGTTGCTGCAGGGGGCGGCTGAGGCTGCGGGACAGCACATAGGCGACCACGAAGGCGGCCACCAAAATCAGCGCGGAGGCGAGGAGGACGACACGGGTCATCTGCCAGAAGCTTTCGTTGACGGTCTCGTCAATGTAGCTGACACCGACCACGCGCCAGGTGCTGTTGGGGACTTTCTGCGTGGTGTAGATGACGGTATCTTCCACGTAGGTGCCGTCACCCAGGCATGCCAGCCGTCCGGCCTCCTCCTTTTTCAGCCCTGCGTAGAGCAGCTGTTGCTGGGGGTGGTAGACCATGTTGCCGCGTTCGTCCATCAGGTAGCAGTAGCCGTGCTGGCCGATGCCCACATTGTTGATGGTGGCGGCTAGAGCTGAAAAACGGATGTCCATCGAAATCCACTGCCGGGGCGAATCCTCCGGCATGCGGCGGACAACGCTGACAACCCACGGGTAGTAGCCCTCAAAAATTGTTTCGACATGGGGGATGCTGACGTAGCCGTGGCCGCGGCGCTTAGCCGTAACCAGGTCGAAGGAACTGTTGCGCAGGATGTTCTGGCGTGGGGTGTGGTCCTTGGCCCAACAGTCCTGCAAAACGCCGTCGGCATCATAGGTGGTTATTGCAATCACCTCGCTGCGGGTGGTCTGCAGTGCATCCAGCAAAGCATTGCGCTCCTCCGGCGATTGGTTCATGGAGTCCATGACAAGATCCATGATCTCATCGATATTATCGACATAATTGCCGACAGACCCCACCACCTGGCTGACCGCCTGAGAACTGCTGGTGCGGGCCCCCTCCACGATAGCCTGACGGTAGCTGCGCAAAAATGTGGCGGTAGATAAAATCAGCGTAACTGCTGCGATGGCCACCACCAGGGAGGCTATCAGCGGGGCGGTGCGCGGTGCGTGGCGGGGCTTCATGCCTGGGCTCCCGCGGTACGGCTGCGGCGCAGGGCACCCGGCGAGGTGCCGCTGTACTTTTTAAAGCAATAACTGAAATAGTGCTGGTCGCTGTAGCCGCAGCGGCGGGCGATTTCCTGAATCTGCAGGTCGGTGGTCAACAGCAATTGCTGGGCGGTCTCCATGCGGCGGCGCACCAAAATGTTGATGAAGGTCTCCCCTGCCGTTTTCTTGATGCAGGCGCTCAGGTGGTTGGGGCTGACGTCCAGCATGGCGCTTAAGGATGCCAGCGAGAGGTCCTCGTCAGAGTAATGCTGCTCGATGATCTCCAGTGCGCGCTCACACAGGCTGCCGCCCTTGCGCACATCGGGGGTGAAGCTGACGCCGCCCTCGGTCTCTTTTGCGGCGGCCAGGGCCTCCATGGACTGGCGGTATCCAGCGTTCAGCTCGCAGAAGCGGGCAGCGGCGCGGCTGACACCGACGACGCAATGCTGCCCCAGGGCACGCTCGGTCAGCTGGCAGATCTCGTCGGCCAGAATGTGCAGGTACTCGTCGAAATCCGAAGGGTTTCCGAACAGCACAGCCACCACATGGTCGTTGCAGAAAAACGCATAGTGGCGCAGATATTTGTTGGCCAGCTGGTCTACCATCCGGACGAAACCGGCGGCGTTCTCGCTATTGTCGTCAGGTTGGGCGGTCAACACCACCAGCTGGCTGCGGTCATCGGTACCGCGCAGCAGGCCGCAGGCGGCAGCCGAGGTGCGCAGGGCGGCTTCGACGGCGTCGGAGGTATTATCGCAGTGTTCCAGCACCAGCGGGATCAGGAAGGACGCGCGGTCCTCCTGCACGATGCCGCTGCGGCGCAGGCTGGCATACTGGTGGTCGATGCGCTCATGGATGGATTTCAGCTCGGCGGCTAGGCCGTCCATGGTGAGAGGTTTGAGCATGTAGCTGATGATGTTGTACTGGATGGCCTGCTTGGCGTACTCGAAATCATCGTAGCCGCTTAAAAAGGCAATGTGCATGGCGGGGCGGATCTCGCGGACCTGGCGGGCCAGCTCAATGCCGGTGATGAAGGGCATGCGGATGTCGGTGAGCAGCAGGTCGGGTTCCAGCTGCTCGACAAGTTCGAGGGCGTCCAGGCCGTTGCTGGCACTGCCCACCAGGTGGAAACCGAGGGCTTCCCAGGGAATCATTGTGCAGACGGCTTCCCGCAGCTCGTCCTCGTCATCGGCTACGATGACAGTGTAGAGGTTTTTTTCTGCCATAGAATGGCTCCTTCTCTTTTTTCTTTCTTTTTTTCCGGGGGTTACAGCCAGAACTGGACCAGGCGGCTGACGTTTTGGTAGAGGGCAGGGTTCTGGCCAATCAGGCCGGGCTCGGCAGTGAAGTAGACGCAGAAACTGTAGCAGGCACCGGCCAGCACAGCCAGCGGCAGGATGGTACAGAATGCACGCTGCAATACATCGATGCCGGACTGAGCGGCGTGGGCTTGCAGTACCTGCTCGGCCAATGCCCAGGCCAGCGCGGCGGCCAACAGCAGCGGACCAAGCCAATCGGATTGATAACGGTAGAGCATACCGGCCATCTGACAATCCAGCACGGCCAGCACCAACATGGCAGCCAGTACCACAACTACAAAAGTGCGCAGATCACGCTTGGCAGCCAGACGGCGGCGGGCAAGCGGCAGGCTGGCCAGCCCCCACAGCAGAGGCAGGCAGGCAAAGGCACCGCCGTAGAACAGCTCGGTGATGGTCAGGCCCATATAGTTGGTCTGCATTTTGGTGGCGGTCAGGTACGGGAACACCGCCTGCACGCCGGGGATGCCGAAGAGGAAGGTAAGCACGGCGGGGGCAGTGCGGCCCACCGAGAAGCCGCGGCGGGTCATATCGTTGCTGGTCAGATTGTAGTTAGCACCAAAATCAAAAGGCGAACCGAACCGGGCGGCGTTGTACCACATCAGTCCGATGGCGACCAGCACCACGGGCAGCACAAAGGCAACGGCCTCGGTGATGCCCTGCTTGGTGAACAGGCGCTTTTCCCGCAGGTAGCGCTGCCAGAAGATGGGCAGGCAGAGGGCAGCAAACAGCACCATCTGAGGGCGACAGCCAGCCACGAAGGCCATGCACAAGCTGCCCAACGCGAGATGAAAGAGGATGCGGCCGTGCTTTTCGGCGGGCTGGTTGGCGGCCAGCAGCCATTGCCACAGCGCCAGCATGACGAAGGCAGCGCCGGACAGGATAGCGTACTCATAGATAGAGGGGCGCAGCAGCAAATAGTAAATTTGGCTGCCGGTGCCGATGCCTGCGCAGAGCAGCAGGTAGACAGCAGCGCTCATGTCCGGGAACCAGCGGCGGGCGGCCTGTTTGATGCAGCCGAACGCCGCCAGCAGGAACAGCCAGCTAAGCAAGATCATCGGCAGGCTGGGCGGCAGATCCCGCACGCCGGTCAATGCCTCAAAGGGCAGCTGGAACAGCAGACACGGGATGACGCCAAAATAGACGTAGTAACGGCCCTGATAGTAGGCAACGTCCCACAGGGCGTCCGGCGCAGCCTGCTGGCGGGCAGCGGTGTCGTAGGGGTTGGCCATCTCCTGCATAGCGGCGGGCGGGTCCTGCTCCAGGTCCAGGCGGCCATTCAGCAGGCTGTGGGCCAGGGCACCGTACTGGGCGGCGGCATCGCTGGCCCAATCGTCGATATGTAAGGTGAAGTTGATGCGGCTGCCGCCGTCCCAATCGGCCGTGTTGTAAAAGCTGGTGGAGACACCGGCGTTGAAGCGGTCGGCAAACGGCGTAAAGAACGCCGCCGCACCCAATATGACCGCTACCAGCAGGACAACGGGGCGGTACTTTTTGCGGTGCGTAAGGTAGGCATCCCGCCAGGCAGCAGAAACCGGGCGCAGTGCGTAGACGGCGGACAGCAGCGCCAAAACTGCTGCCCAGCGCACCAGCGAAAAATCAAAGGCGCGGGGCACGTTGGCGTAGATGGTCTGCAAGGTGTAGCTGATTGGGTACTGGCGGTACTCGCCGTTATAGGGGTAGGCCGTCAGCGTGAGGGTGGACGCCTTGCCGGAAAGGTCCAGGCTGCGCACTTGGCTGCGGGGGGCGTTGGCGGCAACTTCCCAGTTCCAGCTCTGGCGGGAGGCTGATGTGGCTTCGTCCGTGGCGGCGACGTTGAGGATAAACAGCGGGTTCTGCACTTCCGGGTGGGGGCCATTGTAGACATATTCCAGTCCCGAAAGCTGCAGATTGTACAGCTCCCGGTCCAGGCCGGTGAACGTTAAGGTAGTATGCTCGTCGTCCAGCGTCAGGGCGTTATGGTCGTCCTCGGCCTCCTGCAGGTAGGCCCGCAGGTCGACAGGCTCATAGCTGTGGGTGGCCCAGAAGTTGAGGTTACCGATAAATACCTCGGCCCCGAGGGACGCTGCCAGCAGCAGTGCCGCCGCGGTCCATTTGCGCACCGAGGCATGGCGGAACCCCGCTGCAAGGCCGCAAGCCCACAGCACCATGGCCGTGATGCCAAGGCAGCGGAAGGCGTCAAACCCGATGGTCAGCCCCGGCTTGGACCAGATGCAGGCGGCCCAAAGCCAGACAAGTACGGCGGGCAGCAAGGCGCAGCATCCATCGGCACGGGTGGGCTTTCGGCGGCCAAGGCGGGCGGGAACCACCGCAAAGGCGGCGGCCAGCACCAGCGTGAATAGAATAGCCAAAATCAGCATAAAGCAAATTTCCGTTCTGTTACTGTTTATTGGACGGCAGCACCGCCCGAGATAAAATCATTATACACCATTACGCAGGGCGTTGTACAGCATTTCCGCCTTGGCGTGGCTGATGCCCTTGACTTCCTCCAAATCGGAGATGCTGGCGGCCTTGACGGCGGCCAGAGAGAGATCCGCGGCGGACTGGGAGATGGCCGGGGTGATGCCGGTGATGTGGAACCAGGTCGCGCCGTCGAAGATCTTCTTCCAATCGAAGGTATCGACCGGAGCCTTGGCGATGCAGGAATCCGCACGGTCATAGACGACCTTGGACGGACGCTGGTTGGAGCCGGTCTCCAGGAAGTAGATGCCCATGCGGCCATCCATCATCTTGATGTTGGAGACGTCCACACCGAAGCTGCGCACGTCGCGCAGGCAGGCCTCGCCGATGGCGTTGTTCGGCAGGGCGGTCACGAAGGCCGCGTCCATGCCGTAGTTGGCCAGAGAAACGGCCACGTTCGCCTCGCCGCCGCCGAAGGTGGCCTCGAGGGACGGGCTCTGGAAGAAGCGCTCCAGCGCGGGGCTCTTCAGACGAAGCATGATTTCACCGAGAGTAACAATACGAGCCATTGTCAATCACTCCTGAATCTTATTGATTTTGAGTGTGCGCAGGGAGAAAAAACGCGCACTATCTCAGTTTCTAAGGCTATTATACACGATGGTGGGACGCAAATCAAGTCGTCTGACCAATAAAGCGCGAAACTTGCGGAATTGAGCAGAAATAGACGGAATTCTGCGCGTCATATCGGCTGAAACAGTGCAACGAAACAAAGAACGCGCGATAAATTTCGCCACATTCCGGCCGGAAGGGACGGATGAACGGCGGGCGGCGCGCATAGGAAACAGAAGGGCGGGGAAGGGCTAAGGCGGGCGGGACGGACGCAAGAACTGTGTTTTTCCTTGCCACATAAAGGGTTTTATGCTATAATGCCCGTTGGTGCCTGACAAAAACAGGCCGAAAAGAGGGAAATCGGCGGCCATTCCGCCATCCATCATATTTGGGAGGGTTTTGAACTTATGCCTCTGCAAACCGAGTATAACAAGGATACCATCAAGGAATCCATCCTCAACAAGCTGCTGCGCTACTACGGCTGCACCATTGAGGATGCGACGCCCAAGCAGATCTACGCTGCCGTGGCGAGCACCGTTCGCGACCAGATCATGCTCAAGTGGCGATTTGAGAAGGAAGCCCGCCGCAGCGAGAAGGCCAAGCGCCTGTATTACCTCTCCATCGAGTTTCTGACCGGCCGCTGGCTGCACAACAACCTGCTCAACCTCTGCTCCACCAAGGAATACGAGCAGGCGTTCGAGGAGCTGGGACTGACCCTGCGGGGCGTGCTCCACGAAGAGCCGGAACCGGCGCTGGGCAACGGCGGTCTGGGTCGTCTGGCCGCGTGCTTCCTCGATTCGCTGGCGACGCTGAACCTGCCGGCGATGGGCTGCACCATCCGCTATGAATACGGCCTGTTCCGTCAGCGCATCGTGGACGGCCAGCAGGTCGAGGTGCCGGACGAGTGGCTGACCTACGGCAACGCCTGGGAGATTCCGACCCAGCGCGACGCGGTGGAGGTCTGCTTCGGCGGCCAGATGGTCGAAAACTGGGTGGGCGGCACGAATTACGTCACCCTCAAGAACACGGAAAACGTCATCGCCGTGCCGTATGATCTGCCGATCGTCGGTTACGACAGCGACGTGGTGGATCGCCTGCGCACGTGGAGCGCCGTGCTGCCGCAGAACTTCAACCTTGAAAAGTTCTCCGCGGGCGATTACAACGGCTCCACGGAGGACAGCAACTCCATCGCGGCGCAGATTTCCAAGGTGCTCTATCCGGAGGATAACACCTATAACGGCAAGAAGCTGCGCCTGATGCAGGAATACTTCCTCGTCAGCGCGACGCTGCAATACGCGATCAAGGACTTCAAGCGCGTCTACGGCACGGACATGAGCCGGCTCCCGGAGAAGGTCGCCTTCCACATCAACGACACGCACCCGGCGATGGTCATCCCCGAGCTGATGCGCATCCTCGTGGACGAGGAGCGTCTGCCGTGGGAGGAGGCCGAGCGCATCACGCAGGCGACCGTGGCCTACACCAACCACACCATCATGGCCGAGGCGCTGGAAAAGTGGCCGGAGAACATGATGCGCGAGACGCTGCCGCGCATCTACTCCATCATGCAGGAGCTGAACCGCCGCCTGTGCCAGAAGCTGTTCGACGCTTTCCCCGGCCAGTGGGACCGCATCGGCCACATGGCGATTCTGGCCTACGATCAGGCGCACATGGCGAACCTGTGCGTGGCGTATTCCCACGCGGTCAACGGCGTTTCCCAGCTCCACGGCGACATCCTCAAGCACACGACGTTTGCGGATTACTACGCCATCATGCCGGAGAAATTCTACGCGATCACCAACGGCATTACGCCGCGCCGCTGGCTGATGCTGGCCAACCCGACGCTCTCCGACCTGCTGGATGAATCCATCGGTCAGGGCTGGCGCAAGGATCTCAACGAGCTTGAAAAGCTGCTGCCGTTCGCGGACGACGCGGCCTTCGTCGAGAAGTTCGCCGCGGTCAAGAGGGCGAACAAGGAGCGCTTCAGCCGCTGGATTTACCGCCATCAGGGCCTTGAACTCGACCCGACGATGATGTTCGACGTGCAGGTGAAGCGCCTGCACGAGTACAAGCGCCAGCTTCTCAACGCGCTGCACATCCTCGTGCTCTACAACCGCATCTGCGACGATCCGAATTACACGATGGCGCCGCGCACCTTCATCTTTGGCGCGAAGGCCGCGCCGGGCTACCGCCGCGCGAAGGAGATCATCCACTTCATCAACGTGCTCGCCGCGAAGGTCGCTTCTCACGAGCGCGCCAGCAAGATGATCCGAATCGTGTTCCTCCAGAATTACAATGTCTCCACCGCCGAGATGCTGATGCCGGCCAGCGAGGTCAGCGAGCAGCTCTCCACCGCCTCCAAGGAGGCCAGCGGCACCGGCAACATGAAGTTTATGATGAACGGCGCGGTGACCATCGGCACGCTGGACGGCGCGAACGTGGAAATCGCCGATGCCGCCGGTAAGGACAACGAGATCATCTTTGGTATGCTGACCCCCGAAGTCAACGCACTGAAAGGCATGGGCTACCATCCGCAGGCATTCATCTCTGATGATAATGTTGCCATGGCAGTTCTGGATATGCTGGAAAAGGGCTGGAACGGTGAAAACTTCAGCGAGATTACCAACAACCTGCGCAACTCTGACCCGTACATGGTCCTGGCTGACTTCAAGGATTACCGCCGTGCCCAGCACACCGTGCAGGAACTGTACAAGCAGAAGCAGACCTGGAACCGTATGAGCCTGATGAACATCTCCAACGCCGGCATCTTCTCCGCCGACCGTTCCATCATGGATTACGCCCGCGATATCTGGGGCGCTACCCCGGTTAAATAATCTGCCCAAAGCAGAACTTTAACCGCAGTGCGGGCGCGTGTGCAGCTGTGAACGTACACGCGCTGCCCGTACAATAAAATAAACGAACAGCCGCGATCCCGGCCGCCGACTTGAATTTGCCGGCGCCAGTGGGTCACGGCTGTTTTTGTACACTTGTTCAATGTGAGGACTGATTTGTTTGCCTGAACAACCAACGCATACTTTTTTTAACTCCCGCTGTGCGGAGTATAAAACACCGTTTGGCGCAGTTCCGGCGGGGCAGACCGTTACCTGGCGGTTGACTGTGCCGGAAAGACTGGGCTATGTGGACCCACACCTGGTGCTGACCAAAGACCGCGAAGACCCCGTGCATTACCGCATGGATTTTGACGGCCAGACCCCCGGCGTAAACCATTTTGTGTTCCAGCTGGCCCCCACCACATCGGGATTGTATTTTTACCACTTTGACCTGTACACGGATTTCCGCAAGATTTATCGCACCGCCAACGGGGAAGGTGAGCTGACCTGGGTGAATGGCCTGGATTGGCAGCTGACGGTGTACGAGCCGGACTTCAAGACCCCGGACTGGATCAAAGACGGTACGATGTACCAGATCTTCCCGGACCGCTTTTATGAGGGCGTACCCAACAAGCCGCTGCCCTTTGCGGACCGCATTTACCGTCCGGATAAAACCGGCGAGCCGTATTTTTGGCCCAATGAGCAGAGCGAAGGCTACCTGAACATGGACTATTACGGCGGCGACTTTGCGGGCATCCAGCAAA
>ERZ772855.3926-NODE-3926-length-10736-cov-7.205599_pt1 | contig 10736 bp, 10 predicted proteins | sample MGYA00511900_ERZ772855 | MGnify/ENA primary metagenome ERZ772855 (study PRJEB29015, sample SAMEA2737701) | human gut metagenome | biome: human gut; feature: human-associated habitat; material: faeces | place: China | collected 2012 ...
CCTCCGACCGTATCATACAGTTTGCCACTGCTCTGACCGGCGGAGATCCCGACAAGATTGAATCCATGCGTGAGGCATTCAAGAAGGGCTACGCACAGGCGGAAAAGACCTGGGGCGGTTCTCTCCCCGAGATCTCCCAGAAGACTTACGATGCCGTTATGGAAAAGTTCGATAAACTGGCTGCTGACGCCGGTCTGGCCACCGAAGCCTAAAGACCTTTTACCAGCAGAAGTTTCCGGCCGGGTTTTAATTCATCGCTTTCCAGCGCATTCAGTTCCCGGACCGCTTTTACCGGCATATGATATTTACGGCCGATACTCCACAGATCATCTCCCGGCGCGGTAATATAGATCACCGCGCTGGGAAGTTCTGCCAGTACGGCACTGTCGATCTCCTGTTCCGTCACTTCTTCAATTGCCATGAACTCTGTGCTTTTCATAACTGTCGTTGAAAAAGACAGCACCGCTTTTACATCCACTTCTTCCTTATCGATCAGATTTACCTGTAATTGTTCCATTTCGCAGTGTACCTCTGCCTGGTCAGTATCCCCGATTCCCGGCACACTCAGCAGATATTCATAAGGAATCTGTATCCGGGTGCTTACATAAGGTGTCTCATCCTTTTCCGTAATGCACAATACCGTGAGATCAATACTTCCCTGCAGCCGTATTCCGTCCTCCGTAATATCCCGGTGATCGATGGAAGCTGTTCCCTCGCTGTGCAATATCTGCAGGATCGGACCGTCAATATTTGTCCCTGCATGATCCGTTATCTTGGTCTTGCCGGTGATCCGTGTCAGCAGCTGACGCACACTGGTCTGCCTGGTATCCGGGATCACTTCATTCTTCACTCCGTAGATATCCCTCAAAATATCGATCTGTTCCTCTTCATAGAGCCGGATATTCAACTCCAGCGCGCACTCCATTCCCAGGATCCTCTCCTCCCCATCCAGATCAGGCTGAATGGTCAATGTCTGCTGTCCGGGTTCCTGCCGCAGCAACGTATACCGGATATCCGGCAGCAGATCCTCCCGGCATCCCTGGCATTCCAGGCTTCCGTTTAATGGAAGTGTCGTCTCATAAGAACGGATCGCCCTGTCCTCCCCCTCTGCTTCGTAGAGCACGAAAATCTGAATATCTCCCTGGATTGCCAGTTTTTCCTCCTGTGGTTTGAATTCTACGTCCCGCAGTGAAATATTGCTCCAAAGGATCTGATAGATGTTGGGGTAGCTGGAAGGCAGCGGAATTTCTTCTTTTTTACGGAAAATATCATTTTTACAGATAGCAAGCTGTGTCACTTCCATCGGCGCGATCCGATATTCCACGCCGGCTTCCGTATCTTCTCCCTGAATCCCCACGGGAAGCTCTTCATCATAGATTTCTTCGATACGGGCGGAGAGAAGGATCAGCGCCTGTAAACTCAGTTTGCGGGAATTGATCATATTTACCGTGAAATCTTCCACCGTTCCTTCCACGGTCACCGTATCCAAGGGTAATACCCCTTCCATGCGGATCCTCTCCTCAAAAGGCAGAGCGCCGCCCAACAGTACCAGACTGCTTCCGGACTCCCGCGTGTGATACAAAATCGCATACCCCAGTTTTCCCCGGACGGTTACTTCATCCGTACCCGGACAGATCTCTTCGATGACAACCTCTCCTTTTTCCAGATTCAGGGTACTGATATCCGGCTTATCCTCCGGAAGATTCAGATCTTCTTCCATGGTAAACTGCATGACGGTGGACCGTTTTACCCGGTCCATATGTATATTTCTCTTGATCAGTTCCACAATAACAGACCTCCATATATACAGATATGTCTATATATATGAAGGTCTGTGCTGTTTTATACCGTATTCTGTTCTCTGTCCGTTTATTCCACCTCGCCGATGAGATCTGTCAGGTTCTCTACGTGATAGGTGCGCATGTAATCTTCAATGCCCTCCACGACTTTTACCGTCGTATAGGGATCCACGAAGTTCATGGCGCCCACACTGACTGCACTGGCTCCCGCCAGAATGAATTCGATGGCATCTTCCGCCGTAGCGATGCCGCCCATGCCGATGATGGGAATCTTGACTGCCTGTGCCACCTGGTATACCATACGAACCGCAATGGGTTTGATGGCAGGACCGCTCATGCCGCCGGTCTTGTTGGCAATGGCGAACTTCCTGCGGTGAATGTCGATCTTCATGCCGGTGATGGTGTTGATCAGGGACAGTGCATCCGCACCTGCTGCCTCTGCCGCTTTCGCCATTTCCGTAATGTCTGTCACATTGGGGCTCAGCTTCATGATGATGGGCTGTTTTGCATGTTTTTTCAGTTCAGAAGTAATGTTATACAGGGCATCCGCTTTCTGTCCGAAGGCAATGGCTCCTTCCTTGACATTCGGGCAGGATACATTGATCTCCAGCATGCTGACTGCCGGCTCGTCTCCCAGACGTTCCACCACGTCCACATAATCCTCCACGGACTTGCCGCAGACATTTACGATGATCTTCGTGTCATATTTTTTCAGGAAAGGAATGTCTCTCTCCATGAACACATCAATGCCGGGATTCTGTAATCCGATGGCATTGAGCATGCCACCGTACACCTCCGCCACACGGGGCGTCGGATTCCCGGGCCAGGGTACATTTGCCACACCCTTGGTCACCACCGCACCCAGGCGGTTCAGATCTACAAATTCTTCATATTCCATACCGGATCCAAAGGTCCCGGAAGCTGTCATGACGGGATTTTTAAAGGTCACTCCTGCGATCGTTGTCTGTGTATTCATCAGATCTCTACCTCCTCAGCATCAAATACGGGACCGTCGGTGCAGATTCTTGCATTATGCACATGCGAATGATGATCCACTTCCTTTGTCTTCACAACACAGCCCAGGCAGGCACCCACGCCGCAGGCCATATGCTCTTCCAGGGAGATGTATGCCTTGATCTTCTTTTCTTCCGCGTATTTTTTAATGGCACGAAGCATCGGCATGGGACCGCAGGCGAAGATCACGTCTGCCTGCAGATGATTCTCCTCAATGGCGTTCATGACATTGCCCTTCGTGCCGACACTGCCGTCTTCCGTAGCAATATATACGGTTCCGTTTTTCTCCAGGTCCTCTTTTAAGAACAGCTGGTCATCACGATAACCCACGATGATCTGCTTTTCTGTGGATGCAGGAAGCTCTCTGGCTAGCTCCAGCATGGGAGGAATACCGATACCGCCGCCCATGAGGAATACCTTTTTACCCTCCGCGGCCTCTGTGGGGAATCCGTTTCCTAAGGTTCCCAGGATCTCCACGCTGTCTCCTTCCTGATAGGAGGAAAACTCCGCAGTACCCTGTCCTGCGATACGGTACACGATGCGCAGGGCATCTTTTTTGTCATTTACCTGGCAGATACTGATGGGACGGGGCAGCAAGGTGCTACGGTCCTTAGGATAGACGCCGATGAACTGCCCGGCTTTTGCGCATGCCGCCAGCTCCGTAGCGATCCACATATCAAAAATTCTGGGTGCGATCTCTTTCTGAGAAAGCACGGTTGCTGTGATTTTCTTTTTCATTTTGTTATCCTTTTCTATTCTATATATAAGTGGCAAGCGTTATCTGCTTATATGCGCTCTCTAACGCGCACGCTATGCTTCGTATACCATTTTACCACCGCAGATGGTCTTCTTCACTTCACCTTTTAATTTCCATCCGGTAAAAGGAGTGTTCGTTGCCTTGGATGCATACTGCTCCGGGATGAACTCTGCCGCAGTATCGATCAGGATCACATCCGCAGGGCCTCCCTCCGCCAGATATCCGGCATCGAGATGATACATGGCAGCCGGATTCGTGCTCATGAGGCGAAGCAGCTGCTTCATGGTGAGATATCCTGCATCTACCAGTTCTGTAATGCCCAGTGCCAGAGAAGTCTCCAGTCCTGTGATACCACTGGGGGCTTCCGTGATGGGTTTTGCCTTCTCCTCTGCGGTATGGGGCGCATGATCGGTGGCGATCATGTCGATCGTGCCGTCCACCAGTCCCCGGATCACTGCCTGACGATCCTCTTCTTCTCTCAAAGGAGGATTCATCTTCGCCAGCGTGCCGTATTTGATCACGGCATCTTCTGTCAGGGTAAAATGATGTGGTGTGGCTTCCGCATGAATATTAGAACATCTCTTTTTCGCCTGACGCACCAGTTCTACCGCTTCCTTACTGCTGATATGCTGAATATCGATGCAGGCTCCGGTCTCTTCCGCCAGCTTCAGATCCCGTTCCACCAGTGCGATCTCCGCCTCTCTGGAAGAGCCGCCGATTCCGTAATGTTCACTGGCCTTTCCGCGGTTCACACCGTTGTTCTCGATATATTTCGGGTCTTCTTCATGGAAACTGATGGGCATATCAAGCTCTGCGGAGATCTCCATGGCCCGTCGCACCAGTTCCGCGTCCAGCAGGGGCACACCGTCATCCGTGAATCCCACAGCACCCGCCGCTGCCAGCTTCTTCATATCCGTCAGCTGCTTCCCCTGCATGCCCATGGTCACATTGGCGCAGGTCGTCACATGGATCCCCGTCTTCGCTCCCTTGTCCAGGATATACTTCAGGGTCTCCTCACTGTCCACAGTGGGCTTCGTGTTCGCCATCAGCACCACGGTGGTCACACCGCCCTTCGCCGCTGCCGCAGCTCCGGTGTTGATATCTTCCTTCGCTGTAAAACCGGGATCTCTGAAATGCACATGCACATCCACCAGTCCCGGAGCGACTAACAGCCCTTCCGCATTGATCCTTGTCACCTTACCCTTCGGTTCGATTTTTTCTGCGATCTTTACGATCTTGTCTCCGTCGATCAGGATATCGAAGTTACCTTCTTTTCCTGACTTGGGATCGATCATATAACCATCCTGTATCAGTAGCATATCGTCTCCGTTCCCGGGCTTTTGCAGCCCGCTTCCATGACCTGTTTCTCGAAAAAGTTTACCATGTTTTCATAGAAAAGAAAAGAGTGTTATAATAGAAAAAAAACGGAGGACCGAAGACATGAAAACACGAGAAGAAGCGCTGGAATACGGATTATCTTTTCCGGATACGTATACAGAAATGCCCTTCCACGATCCCAACTGGCAGCTGGTACGGGTGAAGGGCAGTAAAAAAGCATTTCTATGGACTTATGAAAAAGACGATGTGCTGCATCTGAATGTGAAAACCGATCCTGCCTGGCGGGACTTCTGGCGCAGCACCTTTTCTTCCGTCATTCCCGCATATCATCAGAATAAAGAACACTGGAACACCCTTATCTTAGACGGCACCATCCCCGATGAGGACATCCGGCGCATGATCGCTGAGAGCTATGATCTCGTCACCTACAGTCCCACGAAGCGGATCTATGATGCGGTGAAAAAGATTCCGAAGGGCTGTGTCGCCACCTATGGGCAGGTGGCTGCCATGGCGGGAGAGCCCAAAATGGCACGCGCCGTGGGAAATGCCCTGCATAAGAATCCGGATCCCGAACACATCCCCTGCTACCGCGTCGTCAATTCCAAGGGAGAGCTCTCCGGTGCCTTTGCCTTCGGCGGTGCCGAGGAACAGGCCAACCGCTTACGGGCAGATGGCATTGCGGTGATAGATAACCGGGTTGATCTGGTAAAATACGGGATGAAGCTTTAAGGCTTTCACTATGCCGTTTTATTTCCGGTGTTTATTTTGACATTGACAATACAGATACCAATGCACACCAGAACCAAAGCGATCAGTGCATTCCAGCCCAGTTCCGCGGAACCCTCTCCCAGCCACCATGCGGATAAAAGCACCCCGAATACCGGGTTCGTAAATCCGAAGATAGCCACCTTGGAGACGGGATTGTATTTTAACAGAATGCCCAGGTTTTCTGTAGGATTTCTGTCTTTTTTCGCCAGTCTTTACGTTATTTTTTCTCGATCTGGGAACGAATGTCATCCTCCAGGATGTGTTCCACATCCCTGGCTTCTTTGCGGATGTTTTTCAGATTATCCCGGATCTCCTGTTCTTCTTCCATGATCTCGGGATGTTCCTCTTTTTCTTCCTTGATGAACATGCATAAAAAGCTGATCAGCAGAATCGTACAGGAAATCCAGATTGTTTTCGCTCCAATGTATCCGATCATATGTCCACCCAATGCCGCGCCGACAGCAAACAGGAAGATGATTCCGAAATAATAACCGGATTTTCGCAATATCTTTTTATCTTTCGTTTTTCCATAAGCACATAAGGATTCCATACCACTGCGCAGGTTGCCGATACACATGGTGCTGGCGAAAGCATAACCGTTCACCTTGCGGAACGCCTGTACCTGCATGGCGCAGGCGAAAGATACCATGGCATTGGCCAGCAGATCTATCTCATTCGATAAAAAACCGACTACAAACAACAAAAGTATTTCGATCGCAAGTACCAGCTGTCTCCAGTGGATCTTCTGTGCCTTCTGGTATTTCATACGGATGCATTCTGCCATTGCCACTCCCAATGCGAAGAACAGTAATGGAGAAAAATAGCGAAGTACCGCCTGCCAGTTCCTGTCTACCAGATTCTGTGCCAGCAGCACGATATTGCCGGTCTGTGCATTGGCAAACACTTTTCCCCGGTACATATAGGTATAAGCATCCTGCAGACCACCGGAGATTGACAGGATCCCGGCGATCAGAAAAGACTCTGACATCTGTCCATGTATTTTACGTTGCATAAAAATCTACCTCCTTACAGGCATCTCCTGATTACAGTATGGTTTTTTGCATTTTATCACATTTTCCAGTCCTTGTGTAGAATCTGGATGATACTTTTTTATATCTTCTGATCATTCGTAAATTACTGTTTTGTCCAAAAACTCTGTTTTTATCACAATGTAAGGCGTGGAGGGTTTCTCTGCGCCTTTCTTTTGCCCGGTGATCTCAGGACCCAAAAGCGTGGTGCCGACATAGATGGCATCCTCCGTCAGATACAGTTCATCCACGGCAATACTGTACCCACCGGTCTTCTGCTGCCCATACCCGATACTGATATAGAGATTCTGATTATCACTGTAGGTCAGGTGAAAGGGTTCTGTACCTTTTTCGGCAATCACCGTCTTCAACTCCTCCGGAATTTTTTCATCGCTGAGCACTGTAAAATCCAGATCCCGCAGCTTGATTTTTTCCTCCTGAAACAGACCGCATCCCGTTAACAACAGGACACACAGTACCGGAATCAGGACCGCTCTGTTTTTCCGCCGTTTCCGTTTATTCTTCATACATTATCCACCACGGACATTTATTTATCCTATATTTATGCGGAAAATGCAGTGATATACGTTAATTTTGCTCCTTTTCTCCTGTTGGAATGTGCGTTATAATAGGACATGTGCGCCAAAAGACGCCTTACAGAAAGATGAGGTTTTACAACTATGAATGATAAATTCAGCAGAAAAATATTCTGCGATGGTATGCGGGACGGTTTCCCCATTGCTCTGGGATATTTCGCCGTATCCTTTTCTCTGGGAATCGCCGCAAGGCACGCCGGTTTCACCCCCATGCAGGGATTCCTGGCCAGCCTGTTAAACAATGCTTCCGCCGGAGAATATGCAGCTTTCACGCTGGTAGCGGCACAGGCAACTTATCTGGAAGTGGCGATCATTACGCTGATCGCCAATGCACGGTACCTGCTCATGAGCTGTGCCCTGGCACAGAAGTTCTCTCCCGGCACTCCCTTTTTTCACAGACTGATCATCGCCTATGACGTCACCGACGAGCTGTTTGGTATCACGATCGCGAGACCGGGTATCCTGAATCCGTATTATACCTACGGTGCGATCCTGTTCGCCGCTCCTGCATGGGCCGGAGGAACCGCCTGCGGCATCATTGCCGGAAATGCATTGCCCCTGCGTGCTGTCAGCGCACTGAGCGTTGCCTTATACGGCATGTTTTTAGCCATCATTATTCCGCCTGCCCGGAAAAGTAAGATTGTGGCAGCACTGGTGGCCATCAGCTTTGCCCTGAGCTTTGTCTGCAACTATCTTCCCGGCGTTTCTTCCCTGTCGGAAGGTACCAGAACTATTTTATTGACCGTGATCATCTCCGGTGCGGCAGCGATCCTGTTCCCGGTAAAACAGGATGCGGAGGAAGCTGCTCCCGTGAAAGCCAATGATTCTGTACAGAAAGGAGACAACGTAAATGAATAATTATATCTACATAGCCGTTATGGCAGCCGTCTCCTATACGATCCGTGTCTTACCCCTGACACTGATCCGGAAACCGATCAAGAATCAGTTCATTCAATCCTTTTTGTACTATGTACCTTACGTGACACTGGCTGTCATGACCTTCCCGGCCATCATCCACGCTACGCAGACGCCTATTTCCGGACTGGTAGCACTTATTGCCGGAATCATCGCCGCATGGCTCGGTGCCGGACTGTTCCCGGTATCCGTGATCTGTTGCGTGCTGGTGTTTGTAATCGAATTGTTTGTGAAATGAAATAAAAAAGTCTCTGAAATAGTTTTATTCATGATGCGCAACACTCTATTTTTTGTTGCGCATTTTTTGTTACTTTTTTGTCTCTGATGTCTAATAATATGGTATAATAGATATGCGCAATCGGTTGTGTAATTATGTTTTACGGGAGGATTACTTATGCATCATTTTACAAGACTTTCACACAAGCGTCTGTTGGCTCTGTGTCTCAGCGCAGGACTGATCATGGGCAGTCTGTCCGGCTGCGGCAGTCAGGGCAGTGCAGCAACAGATACTATAGCAGAACCTGCTGTTTCCGCTACTGTGGGCACCACAGATAACACTGCTTTTCCCCTGCCTGAGGGGCCGGAGGAGTCTACCATTTTTGTCGAGCCGGTCGACGGCATTTCCGATGACTTTTACCGTGGTATGGACGCTTCCGCCGTGCTGGCTCTGGAGAACAGCGGCGTGAAATATTATAATTTTGATGGGAAAGAACAGGATGTTTTTATGACACTGGCACAGGCCGGTGTGAACTATATCCGTCTCCGGGTCTGGAATGATCCCTATGACGAGAACGGCAACGGTTACGGCGGCGGCAATAATGACGTGGCGACCGCCATTGCTCTGGGACAGCGTGCCACAAAATATGGCATGAAAGTCTGCATTGATTTCCATTATTCCGATTTCTGGGCCGACCCCAAGAAGCAGTTCGTCCCCAAGGCATGGGAAGGCATGGATATTGAAGAAAAGTCCGATGCTCTCTATAACTTCACTCTGGAAAGCCTGACACAGCTTCTGGATGCCGGTGTGAATGTAGGTATGGTACAGATCGGTAACGAGATCAACAACGGTATGTCCGGTGAGACCGATGTGGCAAATGTCAGAAAACTTCTGACCGCAGGCAGCAAGGCCGTCCGGGAAGCGGCAGCGAATTCCGGCAAAGAAATTCTTGTTGCTGTACATTACACGAATATTGATGATATGAAGAAACTGGATACACTGCTGACCGGATTACAGGTAAAAGAAATTGATTATGATATTGTGGGCCTCTCCTTCTATCCCTACTGGCACGGCACAATAGAAGATCTGAAAAATGCCATTATCCATATCCGGGATACTTATGGCAAGAAAGTATATGTCGCTGAAAATGCTTATTGCTATACCGCAGAAGACGGCGATGGCTCCGCCAACAGTGTGGAAGGAACCGATGATCTGGCAGAAGGTTATTCCGCCAGCGTACAGGGACAGGCCAATGAAGTGCGGGATGTCTGTGCGGCAGCCAGCGAAGCCGGAGCTGAGGGGGTATTCTACTGGGAAGGTACCTGGATCCCGGTCGGTCCCGCAGATGCTGACAATTCCGACCTTTGGGAAAAATACGGCAGCGGCTGGGCCAGCAGCTATGCATCCGGCTATGATCCGAAGGATGCCGGTCAGTACTACGGCGGATGTTCCTGGGACAATCAGGCAATGTTTGACTTCACTGGGCATCCCCTGGCCTCTCTGAATGTATTCAAATATCTGAAATACGGTGCTACCGCTCCCCTGGCTGTGGATAGTATTCCCGCGGTTACGGTAGCATGCAATATCGGTACGGATCCTGAATTGCCCGATACGGTAAGTGTTATTTATAATGATCGGTCCGAAGCACAGGTTCCGGTCATCTGGAATACCGACGATGTTGCTGCGATCGATACGGAAAACGGCGGCAATTTCACAGTGTCGGGTACACTGGAGGACGGTACGGAAGTCACCGCTGCTGTCACGGTAGACCGCATCAATTATGTGCAGAACCCAAGCTTTGAGGATAGCGATACTTCCATGTGGACGGTCAACTATTCCGGAGAGACGGATCCTACCGATTATCAGGTAAAGGCTGCAGATGCCCACAGTGGCGAAGTGGCTTTCCACTTCTGGTCAGGAAGTGCGGATATGGATTTCTCCATCGAGCAGAGCTTCACGGATCTGGAACCCGGCACTTATGAATTATCCGCGTTCTCCCAGGGCGGTGATCTGTCCGATGATGCTTCCATGGAATTGTATGCGCTGGTAAACGGCAGGGAGTTAACCGCTCCCTTCAAGCTTACTACTTATGCGGACTGGCAGAATCCCGCCATTCCTGAGATCAAGGTAACTGACGGATCCCTGACCATCGGCGTGAGATACAAATGCAATGTGAACAGTTGGGGAACACTGGATGATGTGACACTGTACAAAATCGCAGAGTAAATTGAGAGTTTACGCGAGCAATGAGCCGCGCATAGGCAAAATAAGAACCGTGATTGGGAGCTTGCTCACAAATCACGG
>ERZ772855.3946-NODE-3946-length-10689-cov-2.820105_pt1 | contig 10689 bp, 6 predicted proteins | sample MGYA00511900_ERZ772855 | MGnify/ENA primary metagenome ERZ772855 (study PRJEB29015, sample SAMEA2737701) | human gut metagenome | biome: human gut; feature: human-associated habitat; material: faeces | place: China | collected 2012 ...
CTGTCGACTACGGGCTGGCCCGCACGGGCCTTGCCGCCACGGATCCCGACGGCATCCTGGCCTATCCCCTGGAGACCATCCGCCTGGACAGCTTCCCGAACCGCAGGGCCTTTCTCGACGCCCTGGCTGCCCGCGTTCTCCGGGAGAAGCCGGACGCCGTGGTGGTGGGCCTGCCTCTTCTCGCGGACGGATCGGACAGTCTGACCACGCGCCAGATCCGCAACTTCGTCAGAAAACTCCTGCACCGCCTTCCCTGCCCGGTATATCTCATGGAGGAATTCCTGAGTTCGGAAGAGGCGGCCTGGGACCTTGAGGAAGCGGGTCTCAGGCGCAGCAGGCGCAAGGCAGTCCTCGATCAGCAGGCCGCCGTGCGCATCCTTGAATCCTACCTGCACTCCCCCTCAAGCGCCACGCTGGCGGAAGGGGACGGTTACCGCGCCGGATAAGGGCGGGGCCAGCGGATCGCCCGGAGGTATCCTTACATGTGGAAATTTCTGCGGTCAGCGTTTCTGGCTGTCTTTCTCTGCGTCACAGCCGCGGGCCTCTGGTGTGGCTATGAAGCCTATACCTTCCTGAATGTCCCGCCCGAGACACCGGGGCAGGACGTCTCCTTCGACGTGACGCCGGGCATGACCATTTCCCGCGCAGCCACGGCCCTGAAGGCGAAAAATGTCATCACCGATCCCTTCAAATTCCGTCTTCTCGCAAGGTACCGCGAGGCGGGCGGCAGAATGAAGGCCGGACGCTTTCTCCTGAATACGGGCTGGACCCCGGATCAGGTCCTGAACGAACTCATCAGCGGCAAGCCCGTGCTGACCCGCGTCACCATACCCGAAGGACTCACATGGTGGCAGACCGCAGCCATTCTCGAGCAGGCAGGCCTCTGCACGGCCGGAGATTTCGCCGACGTCATCCGCGATCCCGAATTTCTCCGCCACTACGGCATCCCCTTCTACGTGGCTGCCCCTCTTTCCACCATCGACCGCTCCACGCCAGACGGAAAGCACATTCCCATCGAGGAGCGCCCCGCCTCCGAGGTCACCACCATCGGCTCCACTCGCGTCACCCCCGAAGGCGTGCCCGTCTTCAATTTCGCCTTTGACGTCACGCCGGCGGACCTCATCACCGGCATCATCACGGACAAAGGGCTCCTCACCGCCCCCTACGATGCCGCCATCCGCGATGTCTTCGCCAGAGAGGAACAATAGCCATGTCCGAAATCTTCCTTCACCGCGGCGCGGGAACCGCCTATCTGCGCCCCGGCGCCACCGAGGCGAGCCTCGACGCCTGGAACGTCCCCGCCGGAGCCATCTCCCTTCCCCGGGAGATGACGGACCGCCTCATCGCCATCCGCAGCGAACACGCCACGTGGGCATATGAGACAGGCCGCGCCGGGGCAGGCCGCGGCACCTTCGCGGACGCCCTGCGCGGCGGCAGCTCTCTTTCCATGTGGTGGTGCTCCCTTCTCTACGAGCGCCATCCCAAGGTCACGCCGGAGCTCTACGACGTCTACCGCCTGCGCGCCCTTGAAATGGTCATGGAGGAACGGGGCGCCGGAAGCCTCGTCACAGACGGCCTCACTCCCGCCTGCAACGCAGCCCTTGAAGCCATGTGCAAAGCCCGCGGCTGGTCCTTCGCGAAGAATAACGAGGCCGCCCCGGAAAAGGCGCAGAGCCGCCTGCGCCTCGTCTATAACCGGACGCCCGCTCCCCTGCGCGCCATCGCCCGCTTCGCCTGGTGGCTCTGGTCCGTGCGCCGCGTCGTCGGGTCCTGCAGATCGCTTCCGCCGTCCTCCGCCCCCACAGGTACCATCACGACCTATTTCCCCAATATCGACGTCAGAAAAGCTGAGGAAGGCGTCTTCCGTTCCCGCTACTGGGCAAGCCTGCACGACGCCCTCCAGGACGACGCCGGCGCGGGAAACACACCCGCCGTGCGCTGGCTCTTCGTGCTCTTCCCCTCGCCCCAGGGCTCCCTCGCCAAGTGCTGCGGCTTCCGTGACAATTTCCGGAAAACCCGGAAGAGCGGCGTTTCCTTCAACTACCTCGAGGAATTTCTCACCCCGGGCAGCGTCCTGAAGTCTCTCGTCCGCTATACCCGCATCGCCATAATGAGCGCCGTCTTCGGGAAAAAGATACGCTCCTCCTTCCACTTTGCGGATTCCACCCTCGACCTCTGGCCCCTGCTCTCCGGCGAATACGCCGAAAGCTTCCGCGGCTGGCGGTGCCTCGAGCGCTGCCTGCAGCAGAAGGGAATCGAAAACTACGTGGCCCTTTCCGGCCGCCAGCGCTACTGGACCTTCCCGCTCGAGAACTGCCCCTGGGAGCGCATGCTCACGCACGCCGTCCATGAGGCCGGAGCGGGCACGGTCTACGGGGCACAGCACTCCACCATCCGGCCCACGGACTTCCGCTACTTCGACGATCCGCGCACCTTCTCCGATCCCGGAACCAGCGCCTTCCAGCCTGATTACGTGGTCGGCAACGGATCAGCCGCAGTGAGCCAGTGGGCGGACGCCGGCGTGCCCGAAGCCCGCCTCAGGAAGGCCGAGGCCCTGCGCTACCTCTATCTCGCGGGATCGGAACCGGCGCCTTTCACCGGCACGCCCGGAGACCTTCTCGTGGTCACGAGCTTCTTCAGGGATGAGACCGAAGCCCACCTGAAGCTCCTTGCCGAAGCCCTTCAGGCCGGCCTGCTCGGAAACTTCAGGGTCACGGTCAAGCCCCACCCCTACCTGCCCGTGCAGGAGAGGCTCAGCGGGCTTCTCCACGGCCGCACGGAAGGGCTGCGCTTCTCCACGGCCCCCATCGCCGACGAACTCGCCTGCAATCCGCTTGTCTGGGCCTCCAACTCCACCACAGTGGCTCTCGAGGCCGCCATCAAGGGGCTTCCCGTCATGGTCATGCAGCCCTCCGGCGACTTCGACCTCTGCCCCCTGCAGAACATAAAGGAGCTCCCGCGCACGTCGAACCTCGACGACGTCAGAGCGGCCCTCTCCTCCGCGGCGCCGCTCAGTCTCGCCCCTGACTATCTCCTGCTCGACACTTCCCTGACCGCATGGCGGACCATGCTGGGTCTGAGGCACATGGGGAGCTAACTGCCCAAAACCGGAGACAGTTTCCGGGAAACAGCCTCCGGGCCGCCCGGAACCCTCTTCCCTCTTTTTGCTGCAATCGTGAAAAATCCGTCTGTCAGGACAGCAGTCACAGGCTTTCCGGCAGGCGGATTTTTTCACATTTGTATATCCCTCTGGATCCGGCCGTCAGCGGCCGAGCCGGTTCACGGGGCTGTCTTCCCCTGTGAGCGGCTTTGAAAACTTGTAGTGAAAATTATGCATGCCCCCGTGCCCGAGGTAGAAGCGGTGCGTCCTTTCACGCAGCTGATTGCAGGCGACCTCAATCTGCACGCACCCCGCTTCCCGCGCGAGGCTGCAGGCTTCCCTGAAGATGGCGCCCCCCACGCCATGTCCGCGGCACGCCGGGCTTACTGAAAATTCCATGATTTCGGCCACTGCCGCGGCGTGATGGAGCTGCTTCTCGAAACGCAGATTCAGCACCCCCAGCACTTCCCCGTTTTCTTCGGCGAGCAGGCAGTAAAACCGGGAATCATCCATTTTTTCGTCATAAATTCCGCGGAAAGCCTCCGCGGGGAGCTCTGTCCCTTCCATATCGCAGATAAGATCATAAACAATCTTCCAGTCATCTGCTTTCCCTTTTTGTCCAAAATGGGATTGCCTTTTACTACCTGGATCACCGTTTTTCCGCAGCGCGGAACAACCTGCCCCACTCTTACATCCTGCCTGTGACGCGGTGGGGGCGGGAGCGTGACGATTTCATGGGGAACCGGATGGCGCTCCCCTGTCTTCATACGCAGCGCGGCATGCCGCGGTGACTGCCCGGCGCGAAAAAAACCGTGATTCCGGTCGGCGAAAACTCCTGGCTGTACAGAAAAAATAAGGACAGGACCCTGCTGTGCCTCTCCACAGGGGGAGCGGCTATAGTCCCTGCCGTATTTTTCCCCAACAAAATCTAACCAGGAGGACACAACATGGTTCGCCGCCATCCTACAGCTTTCACCGCGGGATCGCCGCAGCTGTCTGCCGGGAGAGGCAGAAAGCAGAAGCGTTCCGTCATCACACTTGATGAGTTCACCTCAGCTGTCTATCTGCCGCACATTGCGATGCGCAAGCGGAGCTGGAGCCTCGATGAACGCATCCTGCGCCAGCATATCTCCCCTGTGTTCGGCGCCAGAAAACTCGCCGCTATCGAACGCCAGGACGTGGAGGACTGGCTCTGCCGTCTCACGTCCGGCGGGCTGGCCCCCGCCACCTGCAACAGGGCTCTGTCTGTCTTCAAGACACTCTGCCAGGAGGCCGTGCTGCGCGGCTTCCTGCCCGCAGGGCAGTCCCCGTGCGCCGGCGTCTCCCCTCTGAAAGGATGCACGCTGCGGGAGAGCTATCTCACGGAGGAAGAAGCGCAGAAACTCATGCGGAGGCTTGAACAGTGCGGCAGGCCCGAAGCCAGCGCCCTCCGCCTGCTCCTTCTTACCGGAGCCAGGAAGAGCGAGATCCTCAGGGCCCGCTGGGAAAATGTCCGCACGGATCTGCGGCTCCTCATCGTGCCGCTCTCAAAGTCCGGCAGGCCGCGCCACATTCCGCTCTCCGCTGCCGCGATAGCCGTGCTCAGAGCTCTCCCCCGCGTGCCCGGCAGCCCCTGGCTCTTCCCCGGAAAAGCCCCCGGAAAGCCTCTCAGCGATCTCTATTCCTTCTGGAACAGTATCCGGAAGGAACTGGGACTCGACGGCGTGCGCATTCACGACCTGCGGCATTCATACGCCAGTTTTCTCGTGAATTCAGGCCATTCGCTGTACGAGGTCCAGAAACTGCTGGGACACAGCGATCCGAGAACGACCATGCGCTATGCCCATCTGGGACAGGCACCGCTTCTGGCCGCCGCAGAAACAGTCAGCGCCTGCCTCAGGACTCCGCCTGAGGAAAAACAGAACAGAACGGGAGACGTCACGTCCTGACGCCCCTCTCCGGCAGCTCCCCGGACAGATTCATTCCGGCCGGCTGCCCGTTTCTCTCATCAGATGCCAAAACCCCGCCCGCGCGGGACTCAGGGCAGCCCCCTCCGTGCAACGGTCATTCATTAACAGTTACACTGTCGGCGCCTAGTGGGTTTTCTTGTATTCCAAACAAAGTTCTACAGTCAACTTTTATCACAAAGAAAACATTATTTCAACGGAAAAACCCCGCCCCGCAGGCTTTCAGCCAGAAAAAACCGACAGTGTAACTGTCGGCTCTCCTGATGCGAATCAGTCCTGATTTTCAGCCTGTGGAGGAATGCCATGAAACATCCCGTGCAGACAGTTTCCGTTTTACGGCCGGGCTGCACAATTTCAGGGTAAGCCCTGCCTGAACGTCCCGGGAAAGAGGCCCGGCAGGCAGAGCGGGACTTCTGCTTTTCCGGCCCGGGACGCGCGCAGCAGGCAGGGAAACGGTCCCGCCTGTGCTGACTGTCGTATGACGCCGGTCTCCTCCGATGTGGAGACGCCGGCGTATTTTTTCAGCCTTTTCGAACAATATTTTTAAATTTTTAACTTTGTAAAAGTTTTTACTTATCCGACAGAATCGCGAGGACGGTTCCGGCTCCTCTTTTTCCGGCGGAGGTGTTTTCTGCCGGATCCGGATCGCCCGCTCAGGGACGCTCTTCGCGGATTCCCCCCCAAGAAAGGAGACCAAGATGACACAAGGAGCCATGGGAAACCTCATAAACCGATACCGGGCGGTTCTCCGGAAATGCCGCGTGAAAAACGCGATGAACCGGATAGTGCTTGCCGGGGCGCTGCTTGCCGCCCCGCTCTTCGCGGAAGGACTTTCTCCCGTCACCGGAGGTACAGGGACGGTATGGGCGGCCACATACTCCCTCGACAACCAGGCAAACGATTTCGCGCACACCGGAGCCCCTCAGAGCGATGACGCGGAAAGTTCCGGGCGTACAGGCACTGTCGGCACTGAGCACGCGGGCGATTCCATCTATGGCGGACTGGCCACGACCCCGTCTTCTCAGTCATACGATTCGATAGCCTCGGGAAACAACCTTACCATAGAGGGAGACGGCTCAACGTCCTTCAGTAAGACCGCCATCGCCGGCTATGCAAGCAACTGGGGAAGCGGGAGCAGTACAGCCAGCAATAACAATCTGACTGTGACCAACGCGCTTTTTGATAACAATGGGGCGTATATTTCTGAAACAGGACTTGTCGGCGGTTTTGCCGACTTCCAGAGTAGAGATGTTCTCGGCAAAGACGCAATAGCCGACAACAATACGGTTATTGTCCAGGGAGAAGGCTCAAAGGTCAGAATACGGGTCCTCGGCGCACACGCCTCGCACAATGACTACTCTCAGACCGTCGGCATAGCCCGGGCAGACAACAACCACGTTTACATTCAGGATGGAGCCAGGGTGCTGGGGGCCGTCATAGGTGCTGAAGTGCACGGCGATACGGAGCTCGAAGAAGGGTACGCCGAAGCGAACGGCAACACGGTAGAAGTGCGCAATGCCTTTATCGGCGAAGCGGACGGTTCAGGAGCTCTGTATCCCGTAACCGGCGCAACCATACATGCCAGGCGTGTCCAGAATTCCTATGGCAACAAGGTTGTGATTTCCGGCTCGGTTCTCTCTGGCGGACAGGGAAATGAAAACGCAAAGAGTTCCGTGCGGGCGCTTTCCATCTTTGCCTACGCTGACCCGGTGAGCACGACGGGCAACAGCGTCGAATTCAGCGATTCGAAAATCGATGGCTCCATTTCGGGAACGTATATCGCTTCTTACGGCGGCGCAGCTGAGGCCAGCGGGACCAGGGTGACCGTGCAGGGCAGCACCGTTGGAGGATATGTCCTGGGTGATTTTGTCTATTCTTCGGGAGGCGGCGCGGCTGCGCAGACTACCGTCTCTGTTTCGGATACGCACGTGGGCGGATACGTGATCGGCGCGTATGCACGGGCCGGCGCAGACAGTTCCGGGGACGCAAAGGCGTCCGGTGCCGTCACAGTGAAGAACTCGGACATTGCCAGTGTGGTATACAGCGGCTATGCGCGCAATTCGGGCAGCGGCCTCGCGGAGGCGTCGGGGAATACGCTTGAACTCGATGACACGCATGTCTCCGATACCGTTTCCCCTGGTTACACCCGCAATGAAGGCAGTGGACAGGCTGTGTCCGAAGGAAATACGCTGACACTGCTTGGCGGTACGTATGATGGCAGTATTTATGGCGGCCGCGCGTACGCGGCCGGGAATACCGCGGCTTCCGGAGGAAACACCGTCACACTGCAGGGCGACAATGTAGACGGCGATGGCTCTCCTTCCTTCAGCGCGCAGAACACGGTTATCTGGGGCAGCTACGCACTTGGCGGAAATCAGATGTACGCGCCGGCTTCGCCAAATACCCTGAACGTTATTGACGCCAAGGGCATGACGGCCGCCAATATCCGTAATTTCAGCATACTAAAGTATACACTGCCCAATATGACAGCTCAGGAATCCGTGCTTACGCTCACCGGCGGCGCGGATAACGAGAAGACCGATATCTCCAACGCTTCCGTCAGCGTTGCTGTCGCCGACGTCTGGGGCAGGGACGGCGGTGAATTCGGGTTCGGCGGCGACAAGAGTCCCGAAAACGACAGGATCATTCTGCTGAAGAACGACAATGGCCTGGTTTCAGACGGCTGGAAGCAGGATGGCGAAATTATCGCCCGTGAAGGCGTGTCCCTCTCCTTTGAACTTGCCGCGGCGGCGGACGATACGTCGCTCTACCTCTACCGGCCGGAGACCTTCATTGATCCGTCCGATCCCGATCATCCCCATCCGAACGACACCGTGGTCAATCCCCAGACCAAGGCTCTCGCGGAAGGATGGCTCGCCGGCCTCACGCTCGGCATTCAGGCCGGCAATGTCGCCGCGGACCAGGGCATAGGCGCCATGCGCTACGCAGCCGTCCGCCTCGACCGCGACGGCTGGCTGCCCTTCGGCGTGCTGGAGGGCGGTTCGCTGAAGTATGACAGCGGCTCGCACATCGACCTTCAGAGCCTCTCCCTGCTGGCCGGCCTCGGCCGCGGCGTCAGTACGGATCTGGGACTTCTGATCGTCGGCGGCTTCTTCGAGTACGGCACGGGTTCCTACAAAACGCACAACACGTTTGATACCATGCCCAGCGTCGACGGCAGCGGCAATGCGTGGTACATGGGCGGAGGCCTCCTCGCCAGCATGGATTTCAAAAAAACGGGTGACGGGCATTTCTATCTCGAAGGCAGCGCCCACACGGGCATGCTCCACAACAGCTTCGACGGAGACGCCCTGCGGGATGCCTATGGCCGCTCCGCGGAGTTCGACACGGATACGCCCTATTACAACCTCCATGCCGGACTCGGCTATCTCTGGAACATTACCGAAGATCATTCTCTCGATATCTACGGCAAATACTACTGGACGCGGGTTCTCGGAACAGATGAGACCCTGAATACGGGCGACCATGTCGACTTCGACGACATCACGTCCAGCCGCACGCGCCTTGGTGCCCGCTACGCCTACCAGGCCACCGAACATGTGAGCACGTACATCGGCGCGGCCTGGGAGCACGAGTTTGAGGGCGTCTCCGACTCCTCCGTGTTCGGCTACGGTATCGATTCCCCGAAAATCCGGGGCGATTCCGGACGCGGCGAGATGGGCCTCAGGTTCACGCCCACGGATGACCTGCCGCTCACCGTTGACCTCGGTGTGCAGGGCTACGCCGGCAAAAAGGAAGGCGTAACCGGCAGCCTCTTCGTTCAGTACGAGTTCTAAGCATCCGGAGCAGCCAGTCTCCGGCGGGCTCCTCTTTCCGCAGCCCGTATTGCAGTCCTTTTCCCCTCTTATCGGAAGACAGAAGGCCCCCGGCTCCCGCCGGAGGCCTTCTGTCCGTATGAGCGTGTCAGCCCGGGTGAAGATTACTTTGTCTTATCCGTAAAAAAGAGCCTGATGTCCGCGCCGCCGAGAATATTGCGGGACATCTCTTCCGTAGAAAGACTGCTCCAAACCTTTTTATTGGAAAAATAGAAGATAACTCCAAGAACAACCCACACAGCCAGCACAATCCGCGGCGCAAAAGAGATGTAGGCTGGAGATCCGGGGGTGAGGAGCAGGACGAGGGTCAGAATGGAGCAGATGACACCCATCATACAGCAGAAGAGCCCAGAGTAGCGTCCCGGGCCGCTACTCTGTCTGATCGCGCGGCGGGCGACGAGGCAGGTAAACAGATAGCCGATGCCGGTGCCGACAGAGCTCATGTCAACGGTCCATCCGACAGCTGAACGCCCGGCAAAGGGAGTCAGAAGGGCAAGGGCGGCCGTAAACAGGATGGCGTTGTACGGAGTGTGATACCTGGGGTGGATGCGGCCAAACCATTCAGGCAGGATACGGCCGCGGGACATGGCGAGGAGCAGCCGGCTCGCCGCCACAAAGAAACCGTTAATACCAGTGCAGACAGCGCCAAACACAGCGCAGGCAAGCACAATAGAACCAAACTTTCCAAAAGCGATATTGGCAACGTAGCCGGTTGCCCATGCGTGACCACCGGCAGCGCGCATCTCATCCATTTTCTGGAGCAGTTCCGGATAGGGCATAGCCAGGGCAACGCCCAGCATAACCATGGCGTAAAGCATCATACCGACAAAAATGGAAACGACCATAATATTACGGCAGCGGCCGGGCGCAAAGGCAAATTCTTCCGACGCCTGAGGCACGGTATCAAACCCCACGAAGAGGAAAGGCGAGAGCGCAAAAATGCTCAGCACGCAGGCGGTCTTACTCTTGTTTTCCGCAAAATAGGGCATGAGGTTGGTGACGCTGGCCGTATCGGTCGTTGCGGCTCCAAAGAAGAAAGCAATAATGCCGAAGGTGAGCATGAAGGCCAGTATGAGCTGCAGTTTGCCGGCCATGCTGATACTGTGGTAGTTGAGCCACCCGAAAATGGCAGTGCCCGCGAACATGAGCAGCACTTCGCCTACATACACCTTCCAGCCGGCGATGGTGTACAGCTCTCCGAATTCAAATACACCGGGAAACAGGAAGCGGAAGATCAGCGACAGCGCGGCAATATCAATCATGACGATAGCGATGTAGCCAATAACCAGAGACCATCCGCAGATGAAAGACGCCGTAGGACCATAGCCCACGTAGGCATAGGTGAACGCGCCACCGGCAACCGGGGCGTATTTAATCATATAGCTGTAACAGACGCCCACAAACGAAATGAGAATGGCACCCGCAAGAAAACCCAGCAGTGTGCCAAGGGGGCCTGCCTGGGGCAAAAACATATCACCTGGAAGAACGAAACAGCCCCAGCCTACGATGGAGCCGAGGGCCAGCGCCGTAACCTGTGTAGGAGACAAAGCCTTTTCGAGTTTTATTTCCTGTTCCATGAAAGCGTCCTTGCGTAAAATTGTAAATAGCACCGTTATGCGTTTTAATATGATTCAGTCCCTTTCCTGCCGTATCCTGAGGGACTTCAGAACACACAATACTTCTGGCGGTTCAGCCTCTGACTGTTCAAAACCTCCTTGAGCGAATCAAAAGCAAAAATCTTGCCATGGCTTGTGAACAGGAGCGCTTATGGGAATTACAATATCTGCAGTATAAAACAGAAATAGTT
>ERZ772855.3951-NODE-3951-length-10675-cov-4.097081_pt1 | contig 10675 bp, 10 predicted proteins | sample MGYA00511900_ERZ772855 | MGnify/ENA primary metagenome ERZ772855 (study PRJEB29015, sample SAMEA2737701) | human gut metagenome | biome: human gut; feature: human-associated habitat; material: faeces | place: China | collected 2012 ...
AGCTGTTTGGGAACACACCTGCATAGCAGGTGGTTTATTTTTATTGCCAATACAACGAAACCCCACAATGGTAATTCTCCATCGTGGGGCGTTTTTACTTCATTTACAATATACTATCTGAAATCTTTAAGATTATCAGCAAGTTCTGACAGCACTTTATCCTTACGATCTCTCAGTGTTCTTCGCGGAATCCCAAGTTCCTCTGCAACTGCCCTCTGAGGCTCTTTGTTTGCAACCATGCGGCAAAGACGAACTTTTTCTTCTTCCAGCTTGTCCATTTCATTCATAAGCGCATCAAGTACCACTTTGTATGCTACAATTTCTTCTGTATTCGACAGCTCATCCTTTGGATCATAACCTTCCTCCGCAAGATCCTCATAAGAAAGTTCAAACTTCTGTCTTGCTTTTTTGTCACGTTCATCTTTTCTTGCCCAATTGCTGTATGTACGATTCATCGAATCAGCTTTCTCTTGTGTTTCCGCATTAAATATTGCATAGTAATGTTTTTTGCATCCATTAATGGCAATATGTGCAACAGGAACATCTTGCTCCTTGTAATATTTAATGCTTGCCTCATCACCATCCTCGATTCTTACAAAATAAGGATGTTCATAGTTACGAGTTACTTCCTCAACTTTTTTACTCTGATTTACTTGTTTTTTCATAGAATTTTCCTTTCCGCCTATAGCGGTTCGCACTGAGCGAGGAAAATCCTTGTATGCCACTTAGCGGCACGACAACAAGACGAGTGTACATTGATGGTCAAAAATCTCTTACGATAAGAAAATTTTCAACTATGTACTATCCTCGCCCAATGTCGGCCGCCCATCTGGCTATGAATATATTTTTTGTATCTTGAACATCATTTTGATGCTCAAATGATGGGTTATCACTTATAGATAATTCATCATTTCAGAATCAAAACTGGTCTTTTCTAAATGGTTCACTATATTATTCGCTAAAACTTTTAAATCTTTTTGCTTTTTCATCCCTTGACTTTCATACGCAATTATAGGAACCAAGATGTTACTTACTAATGACTTTAAGATTAGTATAAATGCCTAATAGAGTTCTGTAATTGCCTCTGACTTACACTGACTTACACAACACTTACATAAAATAAAAATGCATAAAAAAAAAGGCCATCGCCTCAATAGCAATGACCTCTATCATTTTATCTTATAAAAACATTTCTGGCATATTATACATTACTTTTTCAACTTCTTGTTGAACTGACTCCTTGCCACAATTTTGCAATGACCTCCTAATATAAAGCGTATCATTAGAATCCATCACAACATATTTGTCTTTATTCTTTTTTATATATCTTGAAGTTTCTCTTGTAAAACCACATTTTTGCAATAAAATACTTATTGAATTGGTAGTACCGTATTCTACATATTCGTACCAATCATTATTAAGAGTCTCTGTATGATCTCGTTCCTTACACGCGTTAGAGAATTTCAAAAAGTAATTTGAAATACTAAATGTTATAACATTTTCTATAACATCTAAAACTTCTGCCATAACAGCATTACGATGTTCCATAGAATCATTATATTCTACATAAGTGAAACCATCGCTGTCTTTGACTTTAGAATTTGGTGTAGTTCTTTTATGCTCCAACGCTTTCTCTATAATATAACTTAATCCATATCCATTTACCCATTGAAGTAAAATTACAGCATACCAACGCAGCATTCCGTGAGAACCGTTATTTTTGTTTCGGTGTCCGAGTGTCCCCGCCTCATACTGTTCCCATTTATAAATTCTACAGAGTTGCTCTAAAAAATACACCAGTCTATTGTAATCCATTGATGTATCGCCTGTCAGCTTTGGATAGGAAAGCTTCTGATTCACCGCACTATGCAAATTTCGAACTTGATCCACTGATATATTTATATCATCATCGAGTGCTTCCTTTTCCCTTCGAAAATTCTCTTTTATTTTTGCTACTGTCAATGGATCAAGAAATTCAGAAAACTCCTTTTTTACACGAGAATTCTTATCTTTCATGACATCATTTAGCAATAAAATAGAAAATTTTCTCATTAACGCATAACTATCATTCGTCTGATTTTTAGGATGACGTGGTATTTCAACCTGACCTTTCAAAAGACTTTCAATTACCGTTCTCTTCTGTGGTCTCGTCAATCCTAAATCAACAGATAATTTCTGTTCTGGTGCCTCTTTTTTTAATAATTCTTCAAATTTTTCCTCCCTAATTTTTTCGTCACAAATAAGGAATACATTACCGTAAAGGTTGAACTCTATTCTTCCCACTCGACCAACAAGATTCTTAAAATCAACACTTCCCATTTTTGTCCTGCCTATCTTGTAATTTGTCACAAACAAATTGTCAGCAGGAAGATTAACCCCCTCCACAAGTGTACTAGTACAAAAAAGAGTTTTAATGAGTCCCTGTCGAAACAATTCCTCAATGCGTAATCGGATAGTAGTTGGTAAATACCCTATATGGTATGCCACCCCTTTTCTTATAATTCCAGCAAGATAATATTCCGCATGGACTTCCTGCTGAATTTCCTTTGATATTTTATCCAAATCGTCATTTTGACTATATAATAATGTGTCTGCATATTCACGTGCTTTTGCTACTGCTTGTCCCACAGAACTACAAAAAACAATATTCTGTGCATCTTTTCCAACAGTGTTTAACAAATATGGCAAGTTTTCATTAGATTCTAAATTTCTAATAAATATAGACTCATTCTTTTGCGAATTAAACATACGAATTTCTTGTGTTTCGTAATTCACAATATACTTCATTTGACTTACCGGTGAATAGGTCGATGCAAGTCCCTGTGAAGTTGCACATTCCTCATCACTTATTAGTTGAAGGTATACCTCTGGATTAGGAATGTTAGGAGACGCAAAAATTATATGTGTTTTTCTTCTCCTTCCTGATAACATCTCAACAATTTTATAATAAAATGAACTCCTATCATCTTTTGATGATATTTTATGAGCCTCATCTACAAACAAATACTCTACCGATTGTGTTGGATTATCAATTAAATAATACAGAAAACGCTCAGGCGTCATAACAAATATGAAGTTATGTCCTTGCTTCAAAGCAATGTCTCCTCCTGCCGTTACAACCCTGTAGTTATATTGTTCTAGCATTTCCCTTAAATCATCTTTTATAATTTTATTGCTGACTTCATTTATCAGCGCTTTTGTCGGAACAATAATGGCATAATTCTCTTTTTTGTTTTCAAGAATTTGTTGCTTTATAAACATCCTCATAATAAAGGACTTTCCCATTGATGTTGGACCAGAATAACTAAAATATTGGTCTGATAAATGTTCATACACCTTTGCCTGAGATCGAAAGAACTGTTTCTCACTATCAGCCGGAATGCGCATCTTATCCATTGCATACTGCTCACATAATCTATCCATAAATGACCACTGATCCGCTACCTGCTTATTCTTGGTCAAACTTAATCCTCTGTAATTTCCTATGTTTGAAAGTACATCAGAAAGATAATACGAAATTCTTTCATCTTCTGGATACATTTCCTGTAGCAATGCAACCATTTCTTGTGCCATTATCTTATGTGCATCACCCTTAGTTGGATGTGTAGAATTTGACAATAAATCAGCAAATCTGAGAGCATCATCAATATCAACCGGCATTTCCAGTACAATTTCGCTCTCTGAATTATCAAAAACCTTTGCACCATAATTATATAAAATATTCTCGTAAATTTCTTTTAAATATAAGTTATCCTCTAAGTCATCAAAAATAGCTTGTCCAAGTGTATTTTTATATTGTTCCACTTCCTGCACCTCCACTCAACAAGTTTTGCATTATTTTATCCTTATCTATATCAGCATTGTCAAAAGGCATAAAATAAAAATAATATGAATGATTTCCTACATTGTGATTTCCTATTAATGCCATCTTGCATAGTTGCTTACTTATGTATGGCGCAATATTTTCAACATCATTTTTCATTTTTTCCCTTGCCTTCGCTCTATAAGTGTCTGTATCATATTGCGAAGGATCTAATCCAAGCGAATATCCGATAAATATTCCAAACGAAATGTCTGGTCTTCCGGTTGCCGCCCTTGATGGTATTAGTATACTTTTTAAATATGACGTAGTATCGGCATCAAAACTACTTGACAATATTGCTCGGTCTACCATTTTTCGCTCATTTCCTGTAACATCTGCTATATCATCCAACCGCTGTATTACAGAATCAACAGCATTTTTAATATCCCCAGTTATATCCGATGCAGCAAGAACAAGCTGATACTTGTCGTTTCCGCCAGCATTCAATTTCAGCAAATGCACTCCATCGGTTCTGCTCCCCGAAGTACCACCAACGATTTCAGCCTTTGTAAATATCTTGGGTGCTCCCAGTACATCTTCAAGAAAAGCATATACCATAACCTCTCCTAAATCGTTACCTGTACCCTTTTGACCAGGTGTTCCATGCTGATTCATTGCACGAATAGCTCGCAAGCATGCAGAATGTTCTTTATGTCTATCTCGCAAGCTCTGCATTTCTGTTCTTGAAAGAACATAATAACCAATATTATCAACAAGAAAATCATCGAGACAATTATATGAAAATTGATTATTTTCAATATTAAGATAGAACAGTCTAACTTGACTATAATTCGGATTCTTAAGTTTCCCTGCTCCTTCACTTTCAATAAATATCTGATTGAAATCATCTCTATTTAATGTACACTGAAGCTGTTGGGTTTTTATCACTGGTACATCCACTAAATTGATAGTATGCTTTTGTGTATCAAAACTATTAACATAGTCTTTCGTTATGTAGTCCGTTTTCCCGTCTTTGCCATCTCTATTTTTAACATTTGCACATACATAGATCAAAAAGCATGCCAGAAATTCTGCTGCATCCACATCTATCATGCCTATCAATTCACTTTTTCTATACTTTGCCAAGTGCGTATCATTGCTCATAGTATCTCTGCTAAGAACATCTTTAAGTGCAAGTATTATCAAGGGTAATCTAGCTTCCGCGATATACCTTGTCAGCAAATCTTTCTTTAATTGCGCAACTACATCCTCAAAAACTACACTTTTTGCCCCGTCAACAGCTGTATCTGGAACATTTGCTTCACATTTGTAAAGTCTAGAAATTTGTGTATGGTTGCCTGAAATATCATCTCCCCCAACAGCCCTAATAAGTTCAGTGCAAACATCTTGATTCTGAACCGATGCCTGTGTACCTGTCATTAATATTTTAAACAAAGCTCCAAAGCAAACCATAGTTCTGTACCTCCCTTTTCTAGCCTAGCAAATTATCTTGTGTTGGTCTAACACCTACTCCAGCTTTGAAAAAAAATTCACTGTAATCATCCGTTTCAAAAATTCTCAGCAACTCTCTCATATTCCATATAAAGTTTGCCTCTTGTATATCCTTTCGGTCTAACCAAAACACTTTTCCCTCTTCCGATGATCTAAAATCACCAGTATACTGATTTGTCTTGTAAAGAAGAACTATGTATCTCGTTCCATCTTCTTGAATCCAATCCTTATAACCGCAAGGCTGTGGATTTGAAATTTGAAGGCCTGTTTCTTCTTTTACTTCTTGAATTATAGAATCCCGGAAAGATTCCCCCCTTTTTATATGGCCACCCGGAAAGACCAATCCTCCTTCACGATTCGTTCCTATTTTTTCTTGAACGAGAATCTCTGTGTCATTATATACAAAACACATATTAGTTAGTTCTACTTCTGATCGTCTATTCATTATGCTCTCCACTTAAAATAGCCGGCTATTTTTCAACAGCCAGCTAACCGTTTTGTAATTTTAAAGCAATTTCATAAAATGTCCCATCACATCTTCGTATGACCCTTTGATGAAATCTCCTTCTACTTCCAAAATGAGTTTACCAGCATCATCAACCTTTTTATTTTTATATTTTTTTGCTGAAACCCAAATTCTATATTCATCTCCATTCGATTGCAACACAAAAGCATGCTCATTTTTTATTGTGAAACCATACGAAATACTGCTCCATTTCTTAGGTTCTTCAACCTGAAAATCAAGTATACTCATTTGCTGACCATCTATTTTTTCGGTTTTCGGCATATCTTTTGCTTCCATTTTTTCTAAAGACAGTACATCTTTACTCTTTGTCAAAGGGGCACTAAAGCGTCCTCTTTTCTGAACCCTTGATCGCTTTTCTATTTCTTCTGGAGACATCTGCGAAGAAATATTTAATAACACTTCCTCCAATCTAGTATTTATTCTAAGATTTCTTTCCTGCTTTCTTCTAACAATTCCAAAACAGCCCACAGGAGAAATATATATATTTTCCGGTGCATCAGGTGAAACAATAGACCTCATATCGGTAAATTTACACTCTTCTGGAACTGATGTGCAATTTAAAGTTAGATCGTCGTTCACTTCAACAATATCCTTCCCAAAATCAATATAAAATCCATCATTTTCAATCTCTATTCTTCTTTCGGCAAGGCTAAGTACATTCTCTGCAAGCTTATATTTATCATATTCATATGCAAGTAATCTTTTACCCAACCATTCAACAACTGGCACTGCCCATGAATTTCCTGTCGCCTGGTATCTATTTGTTCTTTTTGCCCCTTTCAAATTTGTATAATCATCTGGAAATCCCATCAATCTTTCGGTTTCCAACGGTGATAGTCTTCTGATTCTATCATCTTGGACTACAAAAAGAGAACCATTATACGCTGCTGCATTACCATTCCACTTCGTACCATAGGCAGAATATAAACAATCCGTGTATTCTCTAAACACTTCAAATCTATGCCCTTCCTTTTCAAAAACCAACGGAGTAGATGGATATTCAGCCAACTCATGTTCATGCTTTTCAAACAAAATATTCTCTGGGAAAAAATCTGTACCTCCTGCCATCACATATAATCTTTTTCTTTGCTGTGGCACGCCAAAAAATTTTGCATCCAACACTCTCCATGCAACATTCCTTTCTGGACCGTGTACAACTCCCGCATTCGGCCATTTCTTTTGTTTTATTACATCACTCAAGCCTGCTAATGAAGAAATCAAGCAACCAAATGCGTTTGTTTTATCTGTAAGAACACCCTCAACATTCTCCCAAAATACAATTGTTCTATCTTTTCCTTGCGACAATCTAGCCTTATCATTTGCCTCAATAATATCCACAAATTTAAGTGTTAAATTGCCTCGATCGTCATTTAGACCATTTTTCCATCCTGCCAGTGAGAATGCTTGGCATGGGGTTCCACCGCATATCATGTCTGGGGCAACAATGGCTCCAGACATGATTTTTTCTGGGATATCAATCATATCCCCTAAATTTGGTGTGCCTTGATATTTTTCCGCTAATACTCTAGAAGGGAACTCTGCAATTTCGGAAAACCATTCAAAATGTAATCCTAAAGGTTCCCATGCAACTGAAGCCGCCTCAATACCAGAGCATATACTCCCTGCATTAATTATCTGCACTACTACATCTCCTTTTCAATTTAGTCTATCGTATAATAACTAATAATTTTAGATATATCAAGTTATTCACTTAGTTTTTCCAATGTGTTATTAACTTGTTTTCTCCACTCTACAAAATCATACCAACAACAGCCTTTACAACCATCTTCAGCATCTTTTCCTTGCTGTGGTCCCGACCAATCTTCTGTACCTTGATAATAATATTTAATCCCAAACGGATAAGGACGCTTTCTAGTAAGTCGACACTTTCTACAAGCCTCTCTCTTTTCCTCATTATGTTGATTGGTCATTAATTGAAATTTCTTTCTAATATCTTCTTCTGGCATATCATCGGGATTATTCGCTATAGTGTTTTTGTCCCATCTAATCTCTGGAAATTTATGATCAGGCAGTACATGGGCGTTTCTTTTATTATCACATACATCAATTCCACCAAGAACTTTAATAATTCTTTTCCTTAACTCATCGCTCCATTGCTCATAACCATTCCCGACACCATTTCTTGCAATAGGAATCATCATTAAATGCGTTCTATTCTTGTTACACTTATTACATCTATGTTTTGTTTTTGTAGCAAGAGTATAGCCATAATCCTTGATAGCTTGTATTCTTCGCTGTGGATTATCATTTTCTGGATTCATACAATGGCAACACATCCAGTTACCTACATTATCAACCAAGGCATTAAAAAACAGGGCTGTTTCAGCAGCATTACCATGCTCACTCTCCCACCATTCATATTGTTCTGCTTTCCATGCATCTAACTCAACTGAAGTTTTTGGAATATCATTTGCAGCCTTATTTAGATAATCATATAATCTATTTCTACTATCACGATTCTCCTCATCATCAATGCAGTCAGCCCCCGGATATTCTAAAAACAAACCATTTCTTCTATATACGATTGGAATAAACAAACTCCAGCTTCCTCCATCAAATGGCAAACTTACCTCTATATATTCTTCTGCTGCCTTTGAATGTCCTATTGCATTTTCTGATAAAATACTTATTCCTACATCTAACTGAATATCTGACATAAACTATACCTCCTCATTAAGTTTTTCTTTAAGTTTTTGTCTCCAAGTTTCAACATCATACCAAGGGCAGCCAACGCATCCTTTTTCTGCGTCTTTTCCTTTTGTTGGAATAGATGCATCCCATTCTGGGCCACCTTCATAAAAATATGGAATTCCGAAAATTGTACCTCGTTTTCCAGTTTGAAAACAATTTCTACATACTTCTCTCTTTTGCTGATTTCTCTGATTGCTTAACAGCTGAAACTTATCTCTTATCTCATCATCTGTCATTGTATCTGGATTTTCAGCCTTTGTGTTATCATCCCATCTAATCTCAGAAAATTTATGATCAGGGAGACAATGTTGGTTTGCGGTATTTTCATATACATCAATCCCACCAAGTACCTTTATAATCCTTTTCCGTAACGCCGGAGACCATGTCTCATATCCATTACCCGCTAATTCAACCCTATTTATTGGAAGCAAGATTAAATTAGTACTTCTGTTGTTACCACAAATTGGGCAACGATAATTCACATGGGTTGCAAGAGTATACCCCATTTCCTTTAAGTCTTGAATTCTTCGTGCAAAATTCGGATTAGAAATATCACAATTACGACAGTGCCATTTTCCATCACTCAAAATATAGAAAATTTCCTTTGTTTCAACAGATTTAGTTGCACTCCACAGTTTATCCTGTTCCTTTTTCCATGCAGGATATTTTAAAGGATGCATTTGTTCATAAATACTATTTAAATGCTTTTCGAGCCCCTCTCTATCATCTGCTGGTATGTTCACTCCAGTCCTTCTATACTCAATAGGAACCCAGCCATCCCATGACTTATTTACATCCGGATAATCAAATTTCACATGAACATATCTTTCAGACGCCTTTGTATTAACTGGTCTTTCACTAAACAATGTAATATTTTTATGTAATGCCATAACTAAATCTCCTCCTTCTCATTTACCGTTTCTAAAATATCTTCAATTCGACAATCTAAGGTATCACATATTTTAAGTAAAACATCTGTAGTAATATTTCCTCCCTTACCTAATTTGGCAATAGAAGCCGAACTAATTCCAGCCTGTTCCTTCAATTGCTGTTTACTCATATCCCTATCTATTAACAGCTTCCATAATTTCTTATAAGTTATCTGCATCGTTATCCTCCAAAAACTAAATAGTCTATAGTCTCCTACAGTTTATTCTATCACAAAATGTACACATTTACTAGAATTATATTTTTGCGTTCGTAAATTTATTTTTTATATTTCCCCTTTTTTATTTGCAATCAAAAAGAACTCTTCACCTGAGGAAGAGTTCCTAATGTATTCTAATATCTCCATATCACAATATAAAATGCATAAATCTTAATCAACTATTACAAATCTGACTGCTATTAACTGTATCAAAGTTATGAACCAGTTCTACACCTTCTGGTACAATATTTTTTTTTAGATACTCAAGTAGTGGTGTCCCCTCTAGGTAATAATACATATACGGTATATTGAACGATGGCAAGTCTTGTTTAAGCTTTGCTAAAGGAATCATGTTTGTATGTTGATATTTCTGAATTTGCATCACATACCTATAGCGTTTCAAATAATCGTCAATTCTCAAACAAGCATCTTTATCATATGAATATTTATTTTTCCATTCTGATAAACATACTCTATTATTCAAATGCATTACTCCAACAATTGATTGTATGGGCTTTCCAACATATAAATAAGCAATCACTTCTTCATCAGGAAAATTTCTTCGGTGCTCAAAAATCTTTTCTCCAGAAATGACCCTCTTAAACACAGATGCTTTAAAACTTAATAGCATATACCTCATGTTATCATCCTCTCCTTCTTTTGCTAAATCTATTATAATACATATTATAAATGTTATGATTTTTATTCTACAGCAATTTCTTTAGAAATAGTAATCTGTAATCTTCCATCTTCGCATTCCATCTTCAGCTCCATTCCCGGCTTAAATCCTAATTGCTCAAGCCATAACCCCTGCAACCTTATCTGTGGAACAGTGGTATATCTTGTGGAAGTATACCAATTTCTTCTTGATGCCGTTGTTGCCTCATATACCTTCATCTTTCGATCTTTCTTAAATTTTTTCATATCATCTCCGTCCTTTCCTTACAGTCACGCCCGGCACCACGCTCTCTTTGTC
>ERZ772855.3956-NODE-3956-length-10668-cov-12.380665_pt1 | contig 10668 bp, 12 predicted proteins | sample MGYA00511900_ERZ772855 | MGnify/ENA primary metagenome ERZ772855 (study PRJEB29015, sample SAMEA2737701) | human gut metagenome | biome: human gut; feature: human-associated habitat; material: faeces | place: China | collected 2012 ...
CGGATGGCAGGACCATGCTGGTGAACACCACGCCATACATTTTTGCGATTGGCAGTCTGCTGGACGGAAACGGGAAGAAAATTGCCACGGATAACGAAACGGCACAGAAACTGCTGATGTTCATGCCGGGGGATGAAGTACAGGTGAAAGGCAATGTTGCGAAGGTGGATTCACTGAATGACTGGGGCACGCTGCAGGTCTGGACCATTAACCAGAAAAAGACTGCAGCCCCTTCCGGGCAGAAGGCATCTGATTCGCCGGTTAATCCGTCTGATAAGGCAGATAAAAAATAATCGCCCTCCGGAACACGGGACAGAGGGGTAATAAATGAAGAAAACAATGATGGCAGTCACACTGGCCCTGAGTGCACTCAGTATTCAGTCAGCACTGGCCGCTGAATACAGCGAGAAAACGCAGTATCTGGGGGTGGTGAACGGTCAGGTGTCAGGTAACAGTGTGGTGAAGGTGACCCGCACACCGACAGACCCGGTGCTGTACCGCTCGGGCAGTAACAGCCCGTTGCCTGCAGAGCTGATAATCCGGCATGCAGAAAGCCGCCCGGCTTCCGGCGGACTGGCAAACATCACGGTGAAACAGACTCTGCCGGATAACGGGGAAGCCCGCATCACCCTGAAGACGGCCCTGATGGTTGACGGAAAGAAAGTGGCACTCAGCGCCAGACAGCAGGGTGAGGATGTGGTGATAAGCGTACCTGAGGCACAGAAGCTGGTTGAGTTAAGAACGGATGCACCGGCAGAGCTGGAAGTCCCGGTCAGTTACCGGGGAAATCTGCAGATAGCGCTGCAGGTGGAAGACTGAGAATTCATCTCCGACAACAGATGCAATACATCCGTGATTCCGGAACGGGTCATATTGGTAAAGGGATTTACCGTATTTTTAAACGGGAATAACGTAAAGCTATTCTGAGTTAAACACAGTGTTTAATGAAATGCGGTTAATTAAATGAATCCGCAGGGGATAGTTTTGCGGTAATTCCGGGAAAATAAGGATTACCGATTTCAGTTTATTATTTATGAAATATCACGGAAATTATTTTATGAAAAAGACTCTGATTGCACTGGCTGTGGCTGCATCTGCTGCAGTATCCGGTTCTGCTATGGCGTGGACTGCAAGCAGCACAGGTGGCTCTATTGAACTGGGCGGCACCCTGACTCCGAAAAAAACAGCTTCCCCGTGGGAAGCTAAAGTAAGCGCGGCAACCGGTCTGGATGCCGTGGTTAATGACGATCAGAAGGATATTCAAATTAAAGCAAGTTCGGCAATTCCGCTTCTGGGGATTCGTAACGTTGATTCTGATGGTTTTATCGGAGGGGCGGAGGCAACGATTAACTATGGTGGGGCTGTTGATTTAAAGGGGTTCAAAAACGCAACGACCAGCCTGATTCTGGATGTGAAAAATGCCAGTGGTGAGAAAATTGGCACCCTGTCCGCTCCGTTCTTTGCATCAGGTATACTTGTTTACCAGGTTTCTTTAAATGAAAATCGTGGTAGACAGCTCGCTTCTTCTTCTGGCAATGCATTCTTTGGCGGGGTGCCTCTAGATGGTCCTAGCACTGCTGACAATGGTGAGGCCGCGTATCGGCGCATTGTCGACCTATCTTCAGAGAACGTCGCGACTCTCCCGAAAATCGACTCTTGGAATAATGTTGATCTGGATGAGAAATTCAGCGATACACACGTTAATTATTGGGGGGCATATGGTGGTGGCATCGAAAAAGGTTCGGACATCACCATCACTCTTGACAAGGCAATGAAGAGCGGTGATGGCCCAATTGTATGGAAAGCATCCTTCCCAGTTACTATTACCTACTCGTAATTCGGCCATGTCCGGCAGTGAATACTCCCCCGTTTACTGCTGACTAAAAATTCAGGTCACTGTTTCCAGTGACCTGAATATACGGAACCGCCATGTCGGAACAGGTGTTTTTTTCTGTCGGAATGCGTTGTGACGCATGTCGGTTCTGTATTGTTTTCTGTGGGAACATTTTTGAATGATCTGGTTTTTATTTTTATGTACTCCGGAACAGAGCAGAGTAAATAACAATGAAAATAGCGCATCATTATAAATCCCTTTTTTCAGCCATTATTTCGGTGGCCCTGTTTTATTCGACAGCGCCACATGCAGATATTCTTGATGGTGGCGAAATTCAGTTTAATGGTTTTGTCACTGACGAAGCTCCCAAATGGACCTGGCAAATCAGTTCACCGGACCAGACCTGGGCAGTGGATACTGCAGATGCACGTACAGAGAACGGGCAACTGGTTTTTAATTTGCGTGATAAAGGGGCTCTGCCGTTTCTGGAGGGACATCTGCATGAGGTGGCTGAGCGTGGTGGTCCCGGATTCACCCCCTTTATTACCTTCAGCAGTAACGGACAGCCTTTTACTGTGACGGAAGGAAACGGTACCTCAGCACAGCACTTCCGCGCCACTGTCCCGGTGCGTGACCCGGAGACGGGAAATGTGTCGGGACAGCTTTCTTTCACCCTGAACCAGGGGATGGTCGTCAGCGCCGGCAGACAGGAAGACGGGGCATCCGTACCGGTCGGGATGTCACTGGTCAGTGGGCAGAGCGTGACGGATGTACAGTCAGGAACGCTGCCACAGGGGCTGAAAGCCCGACTCTCTTCTCTGTTACTGATGAATCAGAATTTTGGCAATGGCATGAATGCGGTGGATAACGGACAGGTTATCAGTCAGGGGGTACTGGCTGACGGTCGGGTGATGAATCTGGCTGCGGCATATGCCTCTGTAGTGTCGGATTTTGAACTGCGGTTGCCGGCGGAGGGTACACCTGCAGCATGGCAGGCGGGGCTGAATGTGACGGTCACGGTACAGTGATGGTTGCAGGGATATAAGGAGAGAAGAGAAGTGAAAAAGGTGACGTTGTTTCTGTTTGCTGCCAGCCTCCTGCCTTCCTGCGTACTGGCCTGGAACACGCCGGGAGAAGATTTCAGCGGAGAGCTTAAGCTGGAAGGGGCCGTGACCAGCACCCGTAATCCGTGGGTGTGGAAAGTCGGACAGGGAAATGAAGGTCTGGATGTTACACAGAGCCGCGGTGTTCGTGACGGCGGGGAGGGGAGCCCGGTCGCACTGCCGGCGATGACCGTTTTACTGGGAAAAACCACCCTGACCACACCGACAGGACGTGAGGGACTTTCTCCCCGTGTCAGTTATGGAAAGGGTACTGAGGGATTTTTGCTTGAATGGATAGCACCAGGCATGGCGGAGGTGACGCTGCCTGTCACCGGTGATAATAACGTCCGGGCAGGCACATTTGTTTTCAGAATGCGCGCTGCGGGGGTGTTGCGCCATATGAAGGACGGACAACCGGTGTATGCCGGTGTGTATGACGACCTGAATGTGAATGGCCTGCCAGGTGAAAGCATATCCATGAAGTCTTCTGATATTCCGGGTGTTCTGCAGAAAATGTTCAGTGGTGAAGGTCCCGGCTGGCTGCAGACAATGACAGTCAGTGGTTATTCGGGGATAAGTCATTTCAGTGATACCTCCCTGCGTCAGGTTGAAGGTGCGTATGGTGCACAGACTGTGGCAGGAAGTGGTGAGTTACGTCTGAACGGCACGATGCCGAAATGTTGGCGTGTGTCACTACCAGTAAACATTGAATATCAGTAAGGAGCAGGAGCGTGTCCTATTTTCGCATAAGGTGTGTCGGTTACTGGTTAGTATAGGTAACTGGTCGGTGATTTGAATTGATAGCGGAGAGGCTGGAATAAGTGGTATATATAGACAAAAAATTAAAGCCATCGCCATTTAGTGAAAATGGGTATTATGGCTGGGGAGTGCTTTCTTGTTATCCATGGCATTTATATGGTGTTTATAGATCACAGAACAAAGCAGAGAAAGCTGCCAAACAGTTATCGTGTGATTACTCTGTTTTTTATGGTGTTTATTTTCCTTTAAAAGAGGAATTTTTGCCTGAGTATTATTAAAATACATAGGGATTATTGAGCGTTATACGATATTAAACGTTTTTCGGATTATGCCTGGAACCATACCGAAAATTAAAACAGGTGAGGATGTTCTGTCAGCAGCCATTCATCGTATTGAATGGCTGTTTGATACATTTTCTGCTGTCTGTTTGTCTTTTTCCGGAGGGAAGGATTCCACTGTACTCTTCCATCTTGTGGCAGAAGTGGCTCGCAGGAAGAAACGTCGTTTCTATGTATTATTCATTGACTGGGAAGCTCAGTATCAGTGCACCATTGAACATGTTCAGAAGATGCGGGAAATGTACCGGGATGTGACGGATACCTTTTACTGGGTGGCCCTCCCCCTGACTACGGTAAACGGTGTTTCTCAGTTTCAGCCGGAGTGGATATGCTGGGAGCCTGATGTGACCTGGGTTCGCCATCCACCGGAATATGCTATTACGGATATGGCGTATTTTCCCTTTTACCGGTATGCCATGACGTTTGAAGAATTTGTTCCGGCATTTTCCTCCTGGTTTGCCGGTAACCAGTGTGGAGTGGCAATACTGACTGGTGTCCGTGCTGATGAATCGCTCAATCGCTTTATGGGACTGGTGTCTCAGCGCAAACTGAGATATGCAGATGATAAACCCTGGACCACAGCGTCACCTGAAGGGTTTTATTACACCATGTATCCGTTGTATGACTGGAAAGCCCGTGATATCTGGATATACAACGCCAGAACCCGAGCTATCTACAATCCCCTGTATGACCTGATGTACCGTGCCGGTGTGCCGTTACGCAACATGCGTGTCTGTGAGCCTTTTGGTCCTGAACAGCGTAAGGGACTGTGGCTTTACCATGTTCTGGAGCCGGAAACCTGGGCCAGGATGTGTGAGCGGGTGTCGGGTGCTGCCAGCGGGGCGCTTTATGCCAATGAGAGCGGTGCCTATTTTGCCCTGCGTAAGCGTATCACGAAGCCGCCTCATCATACCTGGCGTAGCTATGCGATGTTCCTGTTGGATGTGATGCCGGAAAGAACAGCAGAACATTACCGTAATAAAATTGCTGTCTACCTGCGCTGGTATCAGACGCGGGGCTTCCCGGATGACATACCGGATGAACAGGAGAATGTAGTGGTCAAGTAATATTGGCCACGGTTTTACAGTAAAAATGGTATCTGTTCTCTGACTCTTCCGGCGTCAGCCCACCGTTATAATGGTGAGGTCTGACGCTGTTGTAGTAGTTCAATATGTAATCATTAATTTGCTGCCGGGCCTCGTCCTTGCCTGCGTAACCATTCGTTGGCACCCATTCTGTTTTCAGACTGCGGAAGAAGCGTTCCATGGGGCTGTTATCCCAGCAGTTTCCCCGCCGACTGACGCTTTGATTTATTCTGCAACGCCAGAGAAGTTGTTGATATTTAAGGCCTGTATACTGGCTTCCCTGGTCGCTATGGAACACGACATCCCGGGGTTGGCCACGCGTCTCATAGGCCATCCGCAGGGCACTGCTTATCAGTGCGGTATCGGCATGCGCTGACAGACTCCAGCCGATAACCCTGCGGGCAAAAAGATCCATAACAACCGCCAGATAGCACCAGCGATTTCCTGCCCAGAGATACGTAATATCTCCACACCATACCCGGTCTGGCTCCGGTACTGCGAACTGACGCTCAAGCAGATTCGGCAGGCTGGTATGCTCCTGACGGGCATTTTTATACTGATGTTTTCCGGGCTGACAACTGCTCAGGTTCAGATATTTCATCAGACGTCCGGCACGGTAACGGCTCATCGGGACGCCGTTTTGAGTCAGCATTTCAGCCAGAGTGCGCGCGCCCGCAGAGCCCCGACTTTGGTTCCACGCCCGGCGTATTTCGCTGCACAACCTGACTCGTGCCGGATTAACCGTATCGCGTCGTTTTCGCCAGTACCGGTAACTGCTGCGGTGTATTTCCAGAGCAGAACACAGGCTGACAACCGTGTGGCTGTCACTTAGTCTGGCGGCTATCGTGAACCGTTCAGCGAGTCGGACATTAAGAGCGCGGTAGCCTTTTTTAATATCGTATTTTGTTCCTCCAGACGGCGAACTTGCTTTTCCAGCTCGCGGATACGTTGCTGGTCTGGAGTAATGGGTGTGGCAGAGGGCGTAATACCCTGGCGCTCTCGCCTGAGCTGGCGTACCCAGCTCTCAAGCGTGGTTGAACCGACATTCATCGCTTCACTGGCCTGTCGATATGAGTAGCCCTTATCAACAATCAGCTGTGCACATTCCAGCCTGAACTCAGGGGTGAAGGTTCGTTTGGTTTTCTTGTTCATTAAGTCACCTGTTTTGTGTTGTGGTGAGAATATCACCTTTCATCAGGTGGCCAAATTTAGTGTGCCACTACAGAATGACCTGGGGAGCCGGGATATCCCGTCCTGGCGACGTATCTGTAAGACACTTATAAAGAATGATTTCTGGTGCCGTACTCTCTCCTTCAGTCCAAACAAACCCCGGCACTATGAACGTTACCTGCAGCGTATGAAAGAAAGGAGGAAGGAATGGGGGATTCTGTGACACCGGAGATACTGAGCAATATGATTCATAAGTATTTCAGTCAGGTACGAACTGAAGAAGAGACCATACAGGCTCTGAATCATCTGCGCAGGGTGCTTCATGAGATCAGTCCTTTTGCACAGGAGCCTGTGGACTGTGTGCTGTGGGTAAAAGCAGATGAGGTGGTGGCCAATGATTACAATCCAAATGTCATGGCGCCGGGTGAGAAAAAACTGCTGAAACATTCACTGGAGCAGGATGGGTTCACGCAGCCTGTGGTTGTCTCGGAAGAGAAGGAGCATTATCTGGTCGTGGATGGTTTTCATCGTCAGCTGTTGGGCAGGGAAGCAGGCACAGGAAAACGTCTGAAGGGCTGGCTGCCGGTGGCCTGTATTAATCCGGAGAGAAAGGGACAGGCTGCACGCATTGCCGCGACCATTCGACATAACCGGGCCAGGGGTAAGCATCAGATAACCTCAATGTCTGATATTGTCAGGGACCTGTCGCGTCTGGGCTGGGCAGATGAACGCATTGGTGCTGAGCTGGGTATGGACCAGGATGAAGTACTGAGGCTGAAACAGATTAGCGGACTGACAGAGTTGTTTCAGGAAGAGGATTTCAGCCCAGCGTGGACAGTTCGTTGATATTTTGAGCTGGATGAAAATAACATCGGTAATCATGGTGGATGTGTTTGTCCGGAGACTGGATACCACAACTTTCAGGCTTTGATTGGTAGGATAAGGAGAGCCACTTTTTCTTACGCTCAGGTATTACGATTGCGCACATTAGCTGCTTATCCGGAAGGAGAATGGAATGATGCTGTATGATTTTATGTATATGCGGAGTTTATCCTCCTCACAGCTTAATACATTTGTGACCTTTGTGGTAATATTTCTACCTGCACCAGTAAATTCAAGCAGCGAACCAGCACCGAACCTTGCAAAGGTTAATTTATTATTTATAATCGTATATAATAATTAAGGATGTATCATTGATATGAAGAAACAGAGTATTATTAATAGTATGGTCCCTGCGGGCACTTACTCAGGGACACATTCAAGAATATTTAAATACATTGAAGTTCCCCTTCCGTTTTTCTACTTTATTTATACGTCAAATGAACTATTTTATATATCCGTCAGGAATGACGTTATCTGTGTAAAAAAGCATAATGGCATATTTATTAATAAATTCATTCCTTTTTCGCTATTATTCGACAGGGAAATATCCATTCTTCAAAGAATGGATATATATGTTGTACGCTTTACATCAGAGGAGATAAGTGAGCACAATGTTTTATTTGATCGTGATTTTGAACGATTAAAACAAGTTTCTAATACTCAGTTTATATCTCCTGATTATGTCATGATCGATTTTTCCAAGAGGGGGGAAGATGAATGTCATGCAATGTCATGGTTAATATCTCAGTGTACTCACCAGTACACAAGTAACAATAAAACGGAGATGGATGCTATTTATAGCAAAGTCAGGGGGTCTTATTTACTTTCATGTATTCTGCAAAGAAATAAAAATGTTGGGCTTATTCTTCATGCACCATCATACATCTCTGCTTCTGAAAAAGTTGCCAGGGTTGTGATGACAAATTACGCTCGAAACTGGAATATTCCTGAGCTGGCGAGTGCGGTTTTAATGAGTGAGTCGTCTTTAAAAAGAAAGATGTATGAAGAGGTTGGCTCAATAAGTGTATTTATTCATAAAATAAAGCTTACAGAAGCGCTCAGAAAATTAAGAAGGACAAACACACCTATTTCTGTCATAGCATCTGAGTTAGGTTACAGTTCTCCATCGTACTTTTCTAAAGTTTTCTTTAAATATTTAAATACATATCCACAGAATATAAGGAAGAAAAAATAATTTTTAACGGGCAGTCTACCACCGTCAAACTGTATACTGTATAGCCACCCTAAAGAGAATGGCTATATTTAGTATCAATTATAGCTAATTTGCATTTTCAACGGCGCTGTCCACTGAGTTTCAGTAGTAATTGGTGATTTAAAATTAAGTTTAAGTATTTCTCTATCAGGAATACCTAATGCGTAAGCACCAGCATATACACACCCGGAACAGGCATAACTATCGTCAGACGCACCAACCGCATCACTGGTATCGTCGGCAGTATAATCAAAACCAAGGTCAGAGCTGACCTGATTCTGGATATACTGAAGTGTTGGTGCTCCGAAAGCATTAAGAATCGCGTTCACTGTCGCAAAATTAGGTGCAGTTCCAAAGACACCAGTGGCCCCCTTAAATGCGCCATCAGAATTATTCATATAACGCAGTGATACTGATGGCCTTGCTGCATTTATTTTACCTCATGCAAAAGGAGCAAAGGCCCTGATGTTTAATGTCATCGTTCCAATCTCTTGTTGATTGGTATCGTTAACGGTTAAAGTTATAGTACCTTCGGCATAAATGACGCTCTTAATGCCCTGTTGAAGGAAAAAGAGAATATCCGTAACCAGCTTGCCGGCATCAATCAGAAGATAGCGGAAGAGAAAAGAAAACAGGATGAACTGAAGGCAACTGTCACGAACGGTGCAATAGTGATCCACACCCAACGCCTGAAATCAGATCCAGGGGGTAATCTGCTCTCCTGATTCAGGAGAGCTTATGGTCACTTTTGAGACAGTTATGGAAATTAAAATCCTGCACAAGCAGGGAATGAGTAGCCGGGCGATTGCCAGAGAACTGGGGATCTCCCGCAATACCGTTAAACGTTATTTGCAGGCAAAATCTGAGCCGCCAAAATATACGCCGCGACCTGCTGTTGCTTCACTCCTGGATGAATACCGGGATTATATTCGTCAACGCATCGCCGATGCTCATCCTTACAAAATCCCGGCAACGGTAATCGCTCGCGAGATCAGAGACCAGGGATATCGTGGCGGAATGACCATTCTCAGGGCATTCATTCGTTCTCTCTCGGTTCCTCAGGAGCAGGAGCCTGCCGTTCGGTTCGAAACTGAACCCGGACGACAGATGCAGGTTGACTGGGGCACTATGCGTAATGGTCGCTCACCGCTTCACGTGTTCGTTGCTGTTCTCGGATACAGCCGAATGTTGTACATCGAATTCACTGACAATATGCGTTATGACACGCTGGAGACCTGCCATCGTAATGCGTTCCGCTTCTTTGGTGGTGTGCCGCGCGAAGTGTTGTATGACAATATGAAAACTGTGGTTCTGCAACGTGACGCATATCAGACCGGTCAGCACCGGTTCCATCCTTCGCTGTGGCAGTTCGGCAAGGAGATGGGCTTCTCTCCCCGACTGTGTCGCCCCTTCAGGGCACAGACTAAAGGTAAGGTGGAACGGATGGTGCAGTACACCCGTAACAGTTTTTACATCCCACTAATGACTCGCCTGCGCCCGATGGGGATCACTGTCGATGTTGAAACAGCCAACCGCCACGGTCTGCGCTGGCTGCACGATGTCGCTAACCAACGAAAGCATGAAACAATCCAGGCCCGTCCCTGCGATCGCTGGCTCGAAGAGCAGCAGTCCATGCTGGCACTGCCTCCGGAGAAAAAAGAGTATGACGTGCATCCTGGTGAAAATCTGGTGAACTTCGACAAACACCCCCTGCATCATCCACTCTCCATCTACGACTCATTCTGCAGAGGAGTGGCGTGATGATGGAACTGCAACATCAACGACTGATGGCGCTCGCCGGGCAGTTGCAACTGGAAAGCCTTATAAGCGCAGCGCCTGCGCTGTCACAACAGGCAGTAGACCAGGAATGGAGTTATATGGACTTCCTGGAGCATCTGCTTCATGAAGAAAAACTGGCACGTCATCAACGTAAACAGGCGATGTATACCCGAATGGCAGCCTTCCCGGCGGTGAAAACGTTCGAAGAGTATGACTTCACATTCGCCACCGGAGCACCGCAGAAGCAACTCCAGTCGTTACGCTCACTCAGCTTCATAGAACGTAATGAAAATATCGTATTACTGGGGCCATCAGGTGTGGGGAAAACCCATCTGGCAATAGCGATGGGCTATGAAGCAGTCCGTGTAGGTATCAAGGTTCGCTTCACAACAGCAGCAGATCTGTTACTTCAGTTATCTACGGCACAACGTCAGGGCCGTTATAAAACGACGCTTCAGCGTGGAGTAATGGCCCCCCGCCTGCTCATCATTGATGAAATAGGCTA
>ERZ772855.3962-NODE-3962-length-10663-cov-3.116516_pt1 | contig 10663 bp, 9 predicted proteins | sample MGYA00511900_ERZ772855 | MGnify/ENA primary metagenome ERZ772855 (study PRJEB29015, sample SAMEA2737701) | human gut metagenome | biome: human gut; feature: human-associated habitat; material: faeces | place: China | collected 2012 ...
AAAACCCCCCGCCATAGCCGCAGCGGTGGCCCTCCGGGTCAAAGGCAAGGCCCGGCATGAGCACGAGCGCTGTCTCGTCGTCGGCCTCCGGCCCGTCCGCGATCGGCTCCGGGATATTGTACGCGCCCGGCGCGACGGCAGACAGATCGTCCAGCCATAAGAACTTCATTTCATCGCCAAACACCTTCGGCACGGCTACGCGCTTGCCGTCCTGCTGCGCCCGGCGCAGAATGGCCGCCGTGCGCACCTCCTGATTGTAAGACAGATAGCCGTACAGGCTCCTCGCGGCCTGATAGGCCGGGTGCCGGAACAGCTGCTGGGCCAGACGGGCGCTGGCCGCTTCCACCTGCGCGGGGGTCATGGCGCGTTTTTTTGCGCGGACGAACGCGCGGAGGTCCTTTTTCTCCATATGTACGCCTCCCGGGGATGCCTGCCGCACGGCAGGCGTTTTTTCTATTTTACCCCGGAATCCGGTCCGCGTCAACCGTCCAGCGGCGGAAAGCCGGTATAGACCTCGCCGGGCAGAAGCGCCGTGCCGCGCAGCGCGGCCAGCTCTGAGACGGTGCAGAACGTATAGCCCCGCGCCTGCAGCCGGTCGACGGCCTGCAGGGCGCACGTGACCGAATGCGCGGACAGGTCGTGCATGAGGATGATCCTGCCGTCGTGCGCCTCGGACAGAACCGTCGGCAGAACGCCGTCCCACGCGGCCTCGTTCCAGTCGCACGGGTCGACCGACCACAAAATGACCGACAGCCCCGCGTCCCCCGCCGCCTTCAGAAGCGTGTCGCCGTAAAGCCCGCCGGGCGGGCGGAACAGCTGCGCCCGCACGCCGCAGGCGTCCTCCACGGCCTTTGCACAGCCGGTCAGATCGCGCAGCGCCGTTCCATAGTCCATCTTCTGCATATAATCATGGTTGCTGCTGTGCAGGCCGATCTCGTGACCGGCTGCGGCGATGTGTGAAAGCGTATCCGGAAATTCCGCAATGCGGTAGCCGCAGACAAAAAACGTCGCGTGCACCTGCCGCTCGGCCAGACCCTCCAGAAGCCGCTCGGTCAGCTCACCGGACGGCCCGTCGTCAAACGTCAGCGCGAGATAGCACTTCGGCTCCTCCGCAGCCCGCAGCGGCTGCGCAAGCAGCGCCAGCGCCGCAAGCAGGCAGAACAATTTCTTCATGGCGCGCTCCTTTCAAAAATCTTCTGTTAGTATGCGCAAAAGCCGTTCAGATATTTGACGCTGCGGGCAAAATAGAGTATGATATTCATAACAAAGATTTTGTGAGGAAGCCTATGCTGGAAAAACTGAAGCTGGTCGAGGCGCGCTATCTCGAAATGGCGGAGCGCGCCGCGCAGCCGGATTTTTATAACGACCCGAAGGCCGCATCGCAGCTGTTAAAGGAGCAGCGGCAGCTCGAACCCATCATCACGGCCTACCGCAGCTATATGAAAACGACGCAGGAGCAGGACGACCTGCGCGCCATGCTCTCCGAGGGGCTCGACCCTGAAATGAAAGCGCTGTGCCAGGAGGAATTCTCCGCAAACAAGAAAAAGCTGGAGGAATTGGAGCAGGAGCTGAAAATTCTCCTGCTGCCGCGCGACCCGAACGACGACAAGAGCGTCATCATGGAGATCCGCGGCGGCGTCGGCGGCGAGGAAAGCGCGCTGTTCGCCCACAGCCTGTACCGGATGTACACGATGTACGCAGAGTCGAAGCGCTGGACGGTCACGCTGTTAAACTACAATGAAACGGAGCTCGGCGGCATCAAGGAAGCCGATTTTGAGATTCAGGGCGCGGGCGCGTACTCGAGACTCAAATTTGAATCCGGCGTCCACCGCGTCCAGCGCGTGCCGGAGACAGAGTCCGGCGGACGCGTCCACACGTCGACCGCGACGGTCGCGGTGCTGCCGGAAATGGAGCAGGCCGAGGTCGATATCCGGCCTGAGGATATCGAAATGCAGGTCTACCGTTCGTCCGGCGCAGGCGGGCAGCACATCAACAAGACCAGCTCCGCCGTGCGCCTCATCCACAAGCCGTCCGGCATCGTCGTGGCCTGTCAGGAGGAACGCAGTCAGGTGCAGAACCGCGAAAAGTGTATGCAGATGCTGGCCTCCAAGCTCTATCAGATCGAGCAGGAGCGCATCGAATCCGCCGTCACCTCCGAGCGCCGCAGTCAGGTCGGCACCGGTATGCGCAATGAGCGCATCCGCACCTACAATTTCCCGCAGGGCCGCGTCACCGACCACCGCATCGGCCTGACGCTCTATAAAATCGACTCCATCATGGACGGCGCTTTGGACGAGCTGATCGACGCCCTCGTCACCGCAGATCAGGCCGAAAAGCTGCAAAGCAGCGGAGAAGCGTAACCGATTTGTTTGAACTTGGGAGGAATGGCTATGGTATTCTGGTGCATGATGCTGCTGTTTACGCTGTTGATCCCGGCCACGATGATCGGCTTCGGGCGGAGCTTTTTCAAAAAGCCGCCCAGGGATATCAACGCGACGTTCGGTTACCGGACGACGATGTCCATGAAAAATCAGGAAACATGGCAGCTTGCTCACCGTGTCTGCGGGCGGTACTGGTTCATCTGCGGCCTGATCCTGCTGCCGCTGTCCGTGCTTCCGATGCTGTTCGTGATAAACCGCGGCACGGAAACGATCGGCATGACCGGCGTGATCATTGTGTTTGTCCAGATCGTTCCGATGCTCTGCGTGATCATCCCGACCGAGCACGCCCTGCGGAAGAATTTTGATAAAAACGGGAACCGAATTACCGGCTGAAGCGCCTGCAGTTCTTCCGAATCTTTCCCGCGAAGCTTGAGACAGCCCCTTTTTACGGTGCTTCCGCCTCAGAAAGCATTCACTGCCCGTCCAGCAGATCCAGCAGATCGTCCAGCTCGTCCTCAAGCGCTTCGTGGCGTTCGCCCCAGCGCTCGTAGGCCTTGCTCATCATATCCTCCGGCTCGCGGGCATCCAGCTCCGCGAGCTTTTCGCGCAGCTCCTGCGCAAGCGCCAGAAGCTCTTCACGGGAAAGGGCCTCCAGTTCCGGTTCCTCCGCGTCTGCGGGAAAGGGAATGATCTGTGCCATATGCTTCATCCTTTCAGATTGCTCAATTCGTTGATGATCGCTTCCGCCGTCAGCATTCCGTCCAGCGCGGCGGAGGTGATGCCGCCAGCGTAGCCCGCGCCCTCTCCGCAGGGATACAGGCCGCGCAGACTTGACTGCCGCGTCTCATCGCGCAGGATGCGCACGGGGGACGAGCTGCGCGTCTCCGGCGCGGTCAGGACGGCGTCGGGCCGGGCGAAGCCGTGCAGGCGCTTGTCCAACTCCGGCAGCGCCTGTTCGAGCACGGAAGTGATGCGCTCCGGCAGGACCTCGTGCAGCTCGCAGAGCGTCACGCCGGGCCGGTAGGCCGGCTGGACGGCGCCCAGCGCCTGCGAGGGCTGCTTTTTCAGGAAATCGCCGACAAGCTGCGCAGGCGCGCGGTAATTGCACCCGCCCGCGCGGAAGGCCGCCTGTTCGATCTGCCGCTGCCAGTACATCCCGCCGAGCGGGGAGCTGTCCGGGAAATCGGCGGGGTTCAGTGTGACGAGCAGGGCCGCATTCGCGTTTTCGCCGTCACGCGCATGGTCGGACATCCCGTTCGTCACGACGCCGCCCGGCTCCGACGCGGCTGCAACCACGTACCCGCCGGGGCACATACAGAAGGTATAGGCCGAGCCGCCGCTTGGCAGCTGCACATTCAGCTTGTAATCCGCCGCGCCAAGCCCCGGCGCGTCTGCAAACGGGCCATACTGGTTCTCGTTGATCTGCCGCTGCGGGTGCTCGATGCGCACGCCCATGGAAAACGGCTTCGGCTCCATCGGTACCCCGGCGCTGTGCAGTGCCTCAAACGTATCGCGGGCGCTGTGCCCGATGGCAAGCAGGACGCGGGAGGCCGGAAGCACCGTCTCGCTGTCTGCGCTCTGTACGCGGACGGCTGTGATGCGGCCGTTTTCGGCTTCGATGCCGGTCAGCCGTGTGCCGAAGCGGATCTCGCCGCCGTAGTGCAGGATTTTCTCCCGCAGGTTCTGCACGACCGTGACCAGCTCGTCCGTGCCGATGTGGGGCTTTGCGTCGTACAGAATATCCGCGCTGGCTCCGGCCTCGGCGAACTGCTCCAGAATCCAGCCGATGCGCTCGTTCCTGACGCCGGTATTCAGCTTTCCGTCTGAAAACGTGCCCGCGCCGCCCTCGCCGAACTGCACGTTGCACTCCGGGTCAAGCTCTCCGGTCTGCCAGAAGCGCGACACGGCCTCGTGCCGCGTTTTCGCGTCCTGCCCGCGTTCGAGCACGAGCGGGCGAAGCCCCGCCATGCTCAGGACCAGCGCGGCGAACATCCCCGCCGGGCCGAAGCCCACGATGATGGGCTGACTGTCCGGCAGCGCCTGCGGCTGCGGGACGCTGTAAAGCGTGTCGCGCGCAATGGATGCCTTCGGACTGTGGGCCATCTTGAGGATTTTATCCTCCCGGCCCTTTACGGCCACGTCGACGGTATAAATGATGCGCACGTCGTTCTTTTTGCGTGCGTCAATGGATTTTTTCTTCAGGTCCAGCTGCTTGATCTCGTTCGGAGAAATGCGCAGCTGCCGCGCAGCGGCCTGCACGAGCCGGGCCATGTCGCCGTCCGGCGGCAAAGAGAGATCACGGATGCGGATCATCGGGGGGACCTCCATGTGTGGGAATTTTCATTATCATATCACAGAACCGGCAAAAACGGAAACCAAAAAACTGCCGCGCCGGATTTTACAAAATGTTCACGCAAACGCAGGGAGCGGCAGTATAATATTCATTATATTGTATCAGAAGGGAGCGCGCTTCTCCTATGGCAAAAACGATCCTGATCGTCGAAGACGATCCGAATATCTCCGAGCTTGTGCAGATGTATCTCGAAAAGGAGGGATACAACACCCGCATCGCCTCCGACGGCGGACAGGGACTTGATCTGTTCCGGCAGCTCCGGCCCGATCTGGTGCTGCTCGATATCATGCTGCCCGTGATGGACGGCTGGAGCGTCCTGCGCACCATCCGGCAGGACAGCAAGACCCCCGTCATCATGCTCACGGCCAAGGGCGAGACGAACGACAAGGTGCAGGGCCTGAAGCAGGGCGCGGACGACTATCTCACCAAGCCCTTCGAAATGAAGGAGCTTTTGGCCCGTGTCGAGGCCGTTCTGCGCCGCGCGGGCGGCGAGGACGACAAGACCAAGCCCCGCCGTCTGGTCTTCGACAAGCTCATTATCGACCTTGACTCGTTTGAGCTCATCGTCGACGGCAAGCGCATCGAGACGCCGCCCAAGGAAATGGAGCTTCTGTTCCATCTCGCATCCAGCCCGAACCGCGTCTTCACGCGCAACCAGCTGCTCGACGAGGTCTGGGGCTTTGATTATTTCGGCGACAGCCGTACCGTCGACGTCCATGTCAAGCGCCTGCGCGAAAAGCTCGAGGGCGTGTCGGACAAGTGGAGCCTCAAGACCGTCTGGGGCGTCGGGTATAAATTCGAGGTCCTGTAACCATGAAAACAATGTTCAGCCGGCAGTTCGCCCTCATTGCGGCGCTGCTGCTGGTCTGTATGATCTTTACGGGCGTTTCGTTCCGGTTTCTGATGCTGGGGTATCTGAAAGCCGACAAAAAAGAGACGCTCAGCGCCGACGCGGCCGCCGTTGCCTCGCTGGCCGAGGCGTATGACTCGACGGGTGAGCTGGAGGAAAACTGGGACTTCCGGCTGAGTCTGTCCCTGTTTTCCGACGTTGGCGAGGCCGAGGCGCTGGTCTGCGATGAAAATGGCTTCGTCGTCCTGTGCTCCTGCGACGAGTTTAACTGTGAACATATCGGCCAGCAGGTCGACGCGAATCTCATCACCGAGATCGACGCCAGCGGCGAAACGTTCCGCGTCGGGACGCTGGCCGGCATCCACGACGGACGGCGATACATCGCGGGCAGGCCCATTGTCGCCAATGATACGGAGGAGACGATCGGCTATGTCATCATCTCCTCCGACATGACGCAGATCACGGATTTCATGCAGCGCAGCTCGTCCCTGTTTTTCTATGTGGCGATCATCGTGCTGGTGCTGGCGCTGGCCGCGGCGACGTTTTTGTCGCACCAGCAGGCGCAGCCGCTGGCAAAGGTCGCGGACGCGGCCCGGCGCTTCGGCCGGGGCGAGCTGGATACCCGCGTGACGGTCCCCGAAAGCTGCGGCGAGGAGGTCGTCGATCTGGCGAACGCCTTCAACACCATGGCGGATTCTCTGGAAAAATCCGAGCAGCGCAGACAGGAATTCGTCGCAAACGTCTCGCACGAGCTGAAAACGCCCATGACCACCATCGGCGGCTACATCGACGGGATGCTCGACGGGACCATCCCGCCGGAAAAGCAGCAGCATTATATGCAGATCGTCTCCGGCGAGGTGCGCAGGCTCTCGCGGCTGGTGCGCAATATGCTCGACATCGCGAAGCTGCAGGCCATGGGCGTGGAGGAGAGCCGGAAAACGCGCTTCGATCTCGGCGAGGAGCTGAGCGACGTGCTCATCACCTTCGAGCAGAAGATCTATAACAAGCATCTCGACGTGCGCGTCGATCTGCCGGACAAGCCCGTCTGGACGCGGGCCGAGCGCGACAGCATCACGCAGGTCATCTATAATCTGATCGACAACGCCATCAAATTCTGCCCCGACGGCGGCAGGCTTGCCCTGCGGGTGCAGGTCGACGGCGGCAAGGCCCGCGTGAGCGTCGAAAACACCGGCCCGACCATCGACAAGGACGAGCTGCCGCTGCTGTTCGACCGCTTCCACAAGGCCGACAAATCCCGTTCGGCTGACCGCGAGGGCTGGGGCCTCGGCCTCTACATCGCGAAGACCATCGTCGGCGCGCACGGCGGCGATATCTGGGCCACGAGCGAAAACGGCGTGACGCAGTTCAACTTCACGCTGCCCACAGTCCGCTGACGGACTGCACGGAAGGTTTACAGATCGTTCAATGTCTGTTCAAATCCGCGGGATATACTACGTGCATAACCAAGCAAGAGGGTGTCTGATATGAGCTTTGACAACAACAGCTTCTATGACGACAATTCCACAAAGAACTGGCAGCCGCAGCCGACGCCGATGGAGGATCGCAGGCGCAGGCACACCGGAAAATGGGTCACGGCTATTTTGATCCTGGGCCTGCTGGCGCTGGCCGTGACCGGCACGGTGCATCTGGTGCGCGATGTCGGCGTGACGCTCAACCGGTCGGATACCGGCTTTCTTCTGACCGTCGGCACGCAGCCGGCGCAGACCGCTCCAACCGAGCAGACGCAGACAGCAAAGGAAACGGAACCGTCCGTTCAGGCCGAAGCGCCTGCGCAGACGCAGCAGGCCGCCGAGGAGCTGCCGCAGCTGACGATCACGCAGTCGCCCGCAGGCGTGCCGACCGTCGCCTCCGATGAAGCGGGCGCGCTGAGCCTGCAGGAGATCTACCGCCGGTGCATCGGAAGCGTCGTCTCCATCGTGACCGTCACGCCGTCCGGCAAGGCCAGCGGCACCGGCATTATCATGTCGGAGGACGGATATGTCATCACGAACCATCATGTGATCGAAAGCGCGCAGGCCGTGAGCGTTCTGACGGCGGACAGCCGGGAATATACCGCGTCGATCGTCGGCAGCGACGAGACGAGCGATCTTGCCGTTCTGAAGATCGAGGCCGAAGGGCTGCAGGCCGCTGAGTTCGGCGATTCGTCCGTTCTGCAGGTCGGCGACAGCGTCGCCGCCATCGGCGATCCGCTCGGAACGGCGCTGCGCGGCACCATGACCGACGGCATCGTCTCCGCGATCAACCGCGATCTGACCGTCAACGATCGCACCATGAGCCTGATCCAGACGAATGCCGCGCTCAACAACGGCAACTCCGGCGGGCCGCTCATCAACTGCTACGGGCAGGTCATCGGCATCAACACGATGAAGATGAGCAACTTCTATTCCTCGTCCACGACCGTCGAGGGCATCGGGTTTGCCATCCCGATCGACACGGCCAAGCCCATCATCGACGAGCTGATCGAAAAGGGCTATGTCTCCGGCCGTCCGGCCATCGGCATCGACGGCGAGACGCTCCCCGCGACGTACCGCATCTATTACCGTCTGCCGCAGGGCATCTATGTGACGCGCGTTTACCGCAACAGCGACGCTGCCGCCAAGGGCATTTCCGAGGGCGACATCATCACCGCCATCAACGGCGTCTCCGTCACGACGATGGAGCAGCTCAACCGCGTCAAGAACCAGTTCACTGCCGGCCAGACCATCACACTCACCACGGCGGCGTTTCCTCCGACGTGGAGATCATTCTCATGGACCGCGCAAACGCATAATAGCGCAAAATACGCCCACGGCGCTCCCAGCGCCGTGGGCATTCAGCATAATTCAAAGATGAGCACTGCTGCTCTGCGTCCGTACCAAACCTTCCCCGCCGGAGAAGGTGGCCCGAAGGGCCGGATATACAGTTAAATGCCGCCGAAAAGTGTGCCTGTCTGGCGGCGGGCTTTTTCGATGACGGCGGCGGTGAGGATGCTGTCGCGGTTGCGCTTTTCCGGCTGCGTGCCGGAGGCGATATAGCCCGCGAATTCGCGCAGCTCGTACATCATGTTGTTCGGCAGCTTTTCGCGGTATGGCAGCTCGACCGTCTCTCCGCTGCGGCGCACGAGCCAGATGCGGCGGATGTGGTTGATATCGTCGAGCAGGATCGAGCCGTCCTCGCCCATGAATGTGGTGGGCGCGGCCTGTTTGCAGACCTTTGACCAGATCGCCTCGCAGACAAAGCCGTCATAGCGCAGCAGCGCGATGCCGCCTGCCTCAAAGCCGCTTTCCAGATGATAGGCTTCCGCCGATACATGCGCAGGTTCGCCAAACATGGAAATGAGCGCGTGGATGGGATAACAGCCCATGTCCAGGATCGCCGCGTTGCACAGCGCGGGGTCAAAGGCGTTGATATGCGGCTCTCCTGCGCGGACGCGGTCGTAGCGGGAGGAATACTGCGTGAACTCCGCCGTGACGCGGCGAAGCGTCCCGATCTCGGGCAGCGCGTCCCGGATGATGGGCAGCGCGTCGTCAAACACCAGCCGCATGGCCTCCAGATAGACCACGTGATTGGCGTTTGCCGTCTCGACGAGCGTCTCCGTCTGCTTTCTGGTCAGAACGCCCGGCTTTTCCAGCAGCACGTGCTTGCCGTGCCGCAGCAGGCACATGGCCTGGTCAAAGTGGCAGAGGTTCGGGCTTGCGATATACGCCGCGTCGAACGCGTCCGAGGCCGCAAACGCCTCCAGATCGGTGAACACCGCGTCCAGATGGTATTTTTTCGCGAATCCCCTGCCGGTTTCCTCGTTTCTGGAATAAATCGCCGCCGGGCGCAGCTCCGGCACCTGCTCCATCGCCGCCAGCATCCAGTCGACGACAAAATTCCGTCCGATGATCCCCACGCGAATGGCCATGCTGTATTCCTCCATAAATGCGCATCCGTCCGGCAAGCCGGGCGGATGCGATACTTTTATCGATCGAGCCTGCCGCCCTCATGCAGCAGCCGGTCCTTGATGTCCCACAGCTTCTGCGACAGATCGACGTAATAGGTGTGCGGGTTGTCAAAACGCTTGACCTCGTCCCAGAGTGTGTCGACCTGCTCGGCGCAGTATTTCTGAATGTCGTCCAGCTTCGGCAGCTTGTAGACCAGCTCGCCGTTTTTGAAGATCGGCACGAGCAGCTCCTTCGCCGTAAAGTTATAGACCCTCTTGCGCTTCCACGTCGCCTGCGGGTCGAAAATTTCCAGATCGCTGCTGTCGTCGACCGTCTCGTCGTGGACGCACAGATAGTCCGCGATAGCCTTGCCGGTGTCGTTGCCGAAGAAACGGTAGACCTTTTTGAAGTGCGGGTTCGTGATCTTGCCCACGTTCTCGCTGATCTTGATCTTGGGGATGATAGTCCCGTTCTCGTCCTCGATGGCCGTCAGCTTGTACACGCCGCCGAACACGGCCTCGGATTTGGCCGTGATGAGCCGTTCGCCGACGCCGAACAGGTCGATCTGCGCGCCCTGGTTGAGGATGTCCTCGATAATATACTCGTCGAGCGAGTTCGAGCACGAGATTTTGCAGCTCTGCCAGCCTGCCTCGTCGAGCAGCTTCCGCGCCTTTTTCGTCAGATACGTCATGTCGCCGGAGTCGAGCCGGATGCCGCATTTTGTAAGTCCACGGGGCTTTAAGACCTCGTTGAAGACGCGGATGGCGTTCGGGATGCCGGATTTGAGCGTATTATACGTATCGACCAGCAGCGTGGGGTTCTCCGGATACGTTTCGCAGTAGGCCTTGAACGCCTCGTATTCCGACGGGAACATCTGCACCCACGAGTGGGCCATCGTGCCGCCGGCCGGAACGCCGTAGAGCTGGTCGGTCAGCGTGCAGGCCGTGCCCTTGCAGCCGCCGATGTAAGCGGCGCGCGCGCCGTCGACCGCCGCGTCGACGCCCTGCGCCCGGCGGGAGCCGAATTCCAGAACGGTGCGGCCCTTCGCGGCCCGCACGACGCGGTTGGCCTTCGTCGCGATGAGGCTCTGGTGGTTGAGCGTCAGCAGCAGGAACGTCTCGACGAGCTGCGCCTGAATGGCGGGCGCGCGGAC
>ERZ772855.3966-NODE-3966-length-10658-cov-3.784778_pt1 | contig 10658 bp, 10 predicted proteins | sample MGYA00511900_ERZ772855 | MGnify/ENA primary metagenome ERZ772855 (study PRJEB29015, sample SAMEA2737701) | human gut metagenome | biome: human gut; feature: human-associated habitat; material: faeces | place: China | collected 2012 ...
TAGCCACTGTACTTCTCGACCTCCCTCTCAATCTCTACAAGTTTTGTCACCGGCAGTGCCATCAGATATTCCAAACTTGTACTTAATTTGATACTCAACCAGACACAGAGATTTAATATCTCTCCTCGCTGTCGTATCAAACGGCCATCATAAAAAAATTAATCACCGTATTTTTAATGCGGCGGCAGTCAACCGCATCATTGAGCTTAAAGCGGCACGCCTGTTCTATGATAAGCTTCTGGAGCGCCACCAAGCCAACCTCTTGCATGCTTACCGTATCCATTCGGATGTGATCCATCAGCGTGATGAGATGGAATCTTTTCTTCAGCTTCGGAAGAGCCAACTGGAAACGCTGGAAAACCAGATTAACAGCCTGACAAACAGCTAATACAAAAGGAGAACGACCTATGTATATGCCCAACTATAACTTCTCTGCCCCCACCAAGTCCATGACCGGCACGCAGAAGGTATTGAACACGATCCATGAGTTCCAGCTCTTTTCGATACTCGTTACCCTGGCTGCTGTCGCCTGCGATTGGTCGCAGATGCGTTACTACGTCGATATTACCTTCAATGATTCCTTCTGGGGCGGACTGTGCGTCAGTGTGATTGTCGTTCTCTGCCTGGATGTATCGATGTTCATTTTAGGCACCGTGATAAACCAGCACAAAAAAACATCGGGCATGGCAAAAGACAATTTCCGTTTTACTGTGATTGGTCTGATCTCTACCTTCGCGGGGGCCTACGCAGTATACCTGTCAATGGCCATCCCCGTCATGATCCAGCAGGCAGACAATGGCGATACTCCTGTTTTGGGGCGCCTGATTATCCCTGTGGTCAGCAGCCTGATTTCCTTTTTTACTTCCGTTGGGTGGAACCCCCGCGGAGATCAGCTCCAGCATCTCAAGGATGAAAAGATGAAAATTGAATCTGACATTGCCTCCACAGAGAATACGATCGCCAAAATCAACCGTGACTTCAGGCAGTTGGATTTGATGAACTATGAAAACGTACAGGCGGAACGCGCGTTCGACCTGTTGCTTTCGAAGGTGGATGAGGCCACCAACGATGCTCGGATTCTCCTTGCGCGGGAGTTGGGCACGCCGGAAGCTGCTGATGCGCTTCTGGCGAAGGCGGGCCTGAACGACGATAATTTCTGGGAGTTAGCTCGCAAAAAGATTACCGACTCTGCACAGTTGTTCCCTGCATTTGATTCCGCTGCAGACGGTGCTCCTGTCAAAGAGTTGCCTGCCGATTCGACTCCCGCAGAACCCCTGCCGGTTTTTCCGTTCAGCATGACCTCTTGAATATAGAAAGGAGATTCCTCTCATGAAGAAGATCATCTTTGCCATTGCCTTTATGGCTGCCCTCACTGTTTCCCTTTGCGGCTGCGGCAGCACTGCGGTCAATGAAGCGGTACACCCCACCACTGCCACGGCGGTCATCATGTTAAATGGCTACAATATGCCCGTGGTAAACAATGCGGGTGATTTTGTGGATGCTCCTCAGGATGGCGATCAAACGTTTATTGTTGTCCCGGACAGCACACCGTCCGTCACAACGTTTACCTGGGATTCGGTTGCAAAAAATGCAACCTACGCCGTGTCAGAATCCAAAAAATGGAAGAAAACCCTTTCCGACGAACTTAATGCGGTTCGCCCCGACGACGAAGGTTGCGATTTGTTATCTGCTATAATTCTGGCGGGCAACCAGTTGCAGTCCTCCAACACAGAGGTTCACAAGCTCGTCATCCTCTGTAACGGAGTGAACACCTCTACCACACTCAATTTTTCAACAAATCCGGCTTTTTGGAGTGTGGAGGATGTTGGCCAGATAATCGCACAGCTACAGGAGCTCGCCTACATCCAACCTGATTTGCTGAAAAATGTCGATGTTACATGGTTTTTCATGACTGCTACCGACGGGGTTCATCAGGCGAGCTTCGAAGAAGCCCAAAAGACACGGCTCTACGCGTTCTGGAACGCCTACCTACAGGCTTGCGGCGCAACTAATGTGGATTTCCGGAAGGACCAACTGACCGGTAGCGCAGCAGAGGGTGTTCCCCCCATCGAGGCCGTATCCGTTAAGCCTGTCACGGTAAACCTTCCCGATGCTACTGCCAGCCCTGCCGAAGCTCCTGCCATGACGCTGGATACGAGCACGCTTGCCTTTGTGCCGGACTCTGATGCCTTCCTGGATGAACAGCAGGCAAACCAGACTCTGGACAACGCAGCTTCGCAACTCTTGTCCAATGGTGGCTCATATATTATTGCCGGTTCCGTCGCCGCAACAGAAAATGGCTCAAGTGAATCATCTATGAGCCTCAGCATTGCGCGTGCGCAGGCTGTCAGGGAGGAATTAATCCTGCGCGGCTTGTCGGAAGACTCAATTAAAGTCATTGGTCTGTCAACCTGCACAACACCACTTCGCTCCACGAATGAGGCCGACAATAGAGCCGTGTACATTGTCGATACATCGACAGATTTGGCAAAAACACTCCTTACCATTGGAAGCTCTTCATAAAATGATTGACCGGCAGTTTTTTCCTGCCGGTCAATCATTTTTTCTCTCCAAGTCAATGCACCTCGCTGTAAAAATCAAGTATAATATACGTAGACAGGAGGGGAAAACACATGAATAAAATCACTACAAGTTCTGCTGCTGCACAGCTCGAACGGATGTACGATGATTTAAACAATGCTTTTTTTGAAGGCGAGCTGCTGCCGGACGTCATCATCACGCTGAAGTGCACAAAGGGGGCTTATGGGCACTTTACTACGGGTCAGGTGTGGCGCGTAGACGAAAGCACCCATAAACACGAGATCAATATATCTTCCGCCACGTTAGACAGACCCGCTTTGCAGACAGCCGCCACCCTGCTACATGAAATGGTCCATTTTTATTGTCATATCAATAACATCCGAGACACAAGCAACCATGGCGTGTACCACAACCATAAATATAAAGAGGCCGCATTAGACCACGGCCTTCTTGTTTTCTATGTCAAATACTATGGGTGGACCAACACACAGCCAAGTGATGCCCTGCGGCTCTTAGCCGTCGAAAATGCATGGCCACAAATCAAGCTTGCGGAAGATACTCGAAGCTACACTGCCGGCCCCAGCAGCACACGCAAATATCTGTGCCCTCAATGCGGCTTGACCTGCAGAGCAACAAAAAAGGTCAACCTGATCTGTGGCGACTGTAAATTGCCGCTTCTGGAAGTATAAAAATTAAAAGTGCACTTTAATTTTTTTATCTTCGTGCTTCTATATTTTCAGTATCTATACTGCTATTGTTTATTTACATGATCTTCTCAAAGAAAAGGAGTGCTTTCTATGACGGATATTGAACGAATCATGGCAGTCATGCAAGCAACGCTTAGCTCCACCTCTGTTACTATCGACCAGTACAGAGAGGCGATTCTCCTTTCCGCTACAGCAGATACATCCCGGATCGAGGAACCCGTGAAAAAGGCTTACTGTGATGCTTGTGTTTCAGCAATGGTTCACCTGATGGAGCACACGGCCCCAAGCGAAGATGATCCAAAAGCCTTTTGTCTTGATCTGATTCAGCTGCAGCTTACCTTGCACCTCAGCTTATATCCGAATTATGTTTCACCGAAATTTATGGTGGCATGTGCAGCTTTGGCAGAGTTTTATCCGCTTTCGGTAAAAGCATTTGCCGATCCCGTTTTGGAAATGGCTGCAAAGTTCCACGCCTTGAACCCTCTCGATTGGAAACAAATTGGCTTTGGGAGACGCCGTCAGGTATCCGCTTTGCCGAAGCATCTTCAGGACCTCTGCTTGGTTTTTTACAGCGAAGCATCCGCCTATTGGTCCCTGGCCACCACCGCTGAGAGCAATGCAGAACGCCAGTCAATCGCCAGAAAAGCAATTAAAAAGGTGTCCGCACTCGCTTATCTTCCCTGCCATACCGATATTGATCTGAAGCTGTTGGATCTGATCCGCATTGCATACGCAGACGGTATTCGCAAAAGTGATCTTTATCGTTACGATTCGCAGACGTTCCATATAATTGTTTCGGGCGAGACTGGCGAGCTTCTGTGCAAGTACGATGAATCTTGATATGGTTTTACGGTATAAACGTACAAAAATAGAAATGGAGTGTCCACGCAGATGGATTCTATGCCAAACCGGATGCCGGATTTACAGTTCCAGCAGGTTGGAAATTATGTTCGAGTGTTTAATCCCAATAATGGCAGACGGTACAAGCTTCCCATAAAACAGGCACTGCTGCTGCTCTCCTTGGACGGAGAGAGCTGGCCTGGCGAGAGTACCGGACTCAACTTATCAAGAGAAGAACTGTTCCAAGGCCTGAGAAAGCTGTATCGAAACGGTTTGCTGCAAAACGCAGTACAGAAGCCAACGTTTCTGCATGACGAACCCGGTATGGCCCTGCTGCTGTTTCCCTGCTCGCTTGGAGACAGTATTCGCTCCCTGCTCTTTTATCAATTACTACAGTGGCTTTGGTTTCCGCTTCTTTTTCTTGCTGCTGTTGTTGTCACCATCAACGGTGGTTTGTCTTGCCTGCCCCCATTGAGCGGATATTCTGCTTTCATGCCGCCAGCAGCGCTTCTGCTTAATATCGTGCTACATGAGATGAGCCATGCAGCAGCCGGTTTTCGCTTTGGTGTTCCGGCGGATGCCTTTGGTTTTGGGCTTTACCATTTTTTCCCTTGCGGGGCAGCCTTTTTTTCACTTCTCCCTTTCTCCTGCGGCTTTGCCGATCTTGGCATAAGCATTGCCGGGCCGCTTGCCAACCTTTTTACGGGGGCGGCGGCATTGCTGCTGGCAATTCCCACGCAGAGCAGTGACTTGCTGTATCTGGCAATCTCTTCCTATACGCTAGGCTGCCTTAATTTATTGCCGATTTCCGGATTGGATGGTGTCTCCCTGCGTAACCTGTTCCCTCATAACCCCAAAATCGAATGCAGCACAGTGCTGTGCGCCCTTGTTGCAAATTTGGCTGCCTTAGCCGTTGGGGGTATCCTCTGCTTTCTGCCGTGCCAGGGTTCTTTTCTGATTGTTCTTGCATTGACTGCAACAGCCGCTCTACTGATTCCCAGTCAGCACAGTGTTTGCTGGGCCCGGATGCTGAGCACCTTCTGCCTGCTGCCTGTTATGATTAAATTGCTTGGCTTCGAGTTGCTGAATGACTGTCTGCCCACAACAATTTTCAACATTGGCTTTTGCTTGCTTCTATCGTATTTGTCAGGTCCTGTTTTGCTAGAACTGATTTTTGTTACTTATCTGTATCAAAAGTAAGGCTTATTGAATTAGTATTAAAAGTCGTTGACAACCACGTAAAAGAGGCGGTACAATAGAGTATCAAATTAAACGAACGTCAGGAGTGATACTTCTATGTCCGTGTACGGGTACTGCCGTATTTCCACACCGCAGCAGAATATTGAACGCCAGGTGCGCAACATTGCCGCCACTTATCCTGAGGCGCATATTGTCCGCGAGGTATACACCGGCACAGCCTGCCAGGGCCGCAGGGAGTTGGATAAGCTGCTACACACTGTGCAGCCGGGGGACACCATTGTGTTTGACAGTGTCTCCCGCATGAGCCGTAGCGCCGAGGAAGGATGCGCTTTGTATGAGGCACTGTATAAGCGCGGTGTGGACCTGTGCTTTTTGAAAGAACCGCACATTAACACAGATACATACAAGCAGGCGCTGCAGCGGCAGATTAGCACGGCCCCAGAGACCGGCAGTGCCGCAACAGACAGATTTGTTTCGGGCATTATGGATGCGCTGAACCGCTACACTGCCGATTTGGCCAAAGAGCAGATACTCCTTGCCTTTGCCCAAGCTCAGAAAGAGGTGGACGATCTGCACCAGCGCACCCATGAAGGTATCCTGACCGCACGGTTAAATGGCAAACAAATCGGACAAACGCCGGGCCGCAAGCTGAATATAAAAAAATCTGCTCCCTGTAAGGAGCAGATTAAAAAGTACAGTCGGGATTTTGGCGGGACACTCACCGATGCCGAATGTATAAAGTTAATTGGGATTGCAAGGAATACCTATTATAAGTACAAACGGGAGCTGCGGGAGGAAACGTAAAAAAATCCTTGCGAAACGTGTCGGACTATAGCATAATGGGGGTAACACAAAAAAGGAGTTGTTCCTATGCAGCGCTGTAACGCAGAGCCTTATGAGGGAAATCAACCGTATTTGTTTGTCAGCTACAGTCATAAAGAAGAGGACAAGGCCATTGTGTACCCCATTCTGGAACGTATGGAGCAGGCCGGGTTCAGGGTATGGTTCGATCAAGGCATTGAGGCTACCAGCGAGTGGCCCTCTGCTGTCTGCGCCCACCTGAAAGCTTCTTCCGCCTGTCTTTTTTGCCTTTCTCCTAATTTTGCAGATTCTGTAAACTGCCGGGACGAGCTGTATCTTGCAAAAAAAGAAGCAATCAAGCGCGTTACGCTGTTTCTCAAAAGTGATATGCAGCTTGACCCGGAGCTGGAAATGGGGCTTGTTCGTCAAGAACAGCTTTTTCTGGAAAATTACAGCGATATTGAGGAACTGATAAAACATCTGAAGCAAGATGAAAATCTGCAAAGCTGCTTGGGAGCTTCCGCTCCTGCCCGGAAGTCCATGGGATTTACCGCAGACTGCATCCGCAAAGAATTGCAAGATAAAACGTTTCTTTCCGCCAAGCAAGCTTATCAGAACCGCGAATTCAAGAAAGCTATGAATCTGTACCGTGCAGCTTACACCAACGGAAACAGCACCGCGGGAACTCTTCTGGGCGAGATGTACGATTGCGGAAATTACTGTCCCCATGACGACGAGCGCGCCGCAAAGATTTTTGTCGATTGCATGCACCGGAATAACCCATTGGCAGCGGAACATCTGGCCGGTTGCTACAAATATGGCCGCGGCGTCCCCAAAGATGAAGCGAAGGCCTCTTCTCTGTTTGCCGAGTGTCAGGATGCGCTGGAAGAAATGGCGATACTGGGCAGTAATGACGCCCAGTATCATCTTGGATATGATTTTCTCAACGGCGAATTTTCTGACGCTGTTCCAGAACGCGGGCTATACTGGTTGAGAAAAGCATTGGCTGCCGGTTATACCTTAGCCGGTTATGATTTGGCTGTGGCCAAAATTAACGGCAACGGCTGCCCCAAGGATGTGGACGCAGGTATTGAAGAATTGAATCGCTATACAAAGGATCTCGACTGCGCCTACTTTACCGCCCAACTGCTGCAAGAGGGTATCGACGGCAGAGAGCCAAACGAAAAAGAAGCATTTGATTTACTTCTATACGCTGCAGAGAATGGGCATATCTCGGCACAGGGTTATTTAGGGGATTGCTATTATTTCGGGAATGGAACGGCCGTCGATTATGCAGAATCTCTGCGTTGGCACCAGAAAGCTGCCGCTAATGGAGACACAGATTCCCTAAATGCGCTCGGTCTGCACTATCTTCTTGCTGAGGGCGTACCACAAGATATTAAAAAAGCAATTTCGTTCTTTGACCAAACAGATGAAAAAGGTTATCCGCTTGGTTTCGGTTCGTATATGTTGGGGCGCATTTACTGTGGCCTGCCAGACGGATGCCAGCCGTATAAAGATCTGGTGAAAGCCGTCCGCTTCTTGCAGAAAGCTACAGATTCTTCTGACAACTTGGATCCAATCAAGTTGCTGCTACAATGTTATCATGGTGACTTTGGCCGGGAAGTTCAGGATATGTCAAAGTACTATGCCGCAATGCAGAAGGCGGCAGATTTGGGGGATACTCAATCCATGTATGACATGGGATGTGCGCTGATGGATGGTTCCAGGGAGCCGCTGCTTTCCCAAAATATTGAAAAGGGAATCGAGTTGATTAACAAGGCCGCCATGAATGACCACTACGGTGCCCTCTTGATGCAGGCAAAAATGGCCATTACTGCAAACCCACCGCAAAAAGAAAAATGGCTTCTTCTACTTCAGCGTGCAAACAAAGTTTTCGATCATTTTGACTTTCTTTCTCTTTCCGCGGACACTTTATGTAAGTTGGGTGATCTTTGTCTTTCTATTGCTTTTCCCGGTTATTCTATTGAAAGCCTCGCCGACACCAATATCGAAATTCTTACAGAAAATTATCCAAAACAACAGACCCAGTGCTTCCAAAATGCCTATGTAATATTCAGTTTCGCCTTGTCATGCTGCGATTCTCTCCATGCGTTACTCATGGTAGCTTTTATACGTTTTCTTGCTGAATATAAAGACACACGCTGGGATGATGCTGTCCTGCTTGAACGGTTAAAAAAAGAGGCCGGGAATGATCGTCATATTCCTGTTTTGTTGGCGGCTTACTACGAAAAGAACCGTCAGGATGAGGAAATGATTTACTGGCTTAAAGTTGCTGCCAAAAAGAACATATCCTCCGTCTACCGTCTTGGCCGCTACTGCGTGAAAAATCGCACGCACGGCGAGGACGCGATGCAGGTGCTGATGCCCTTGAAAAATTTCAAGGACCCGGAAGCCTGCTACCTGCTAGGTTGCCTGTACCGTTATGGTATCGGAGTTGAAAAAAATCGTTCCGAAGCAAAGGCACTTCTGCGCATAGCGGCTAAAAACGGCAGCAAGGATGCTGCCGCCGACTTAAAAACATTCTGGTTCTGAAATACAAAATACATTCCGAGTTTCTTTTTGAACAGAAATACGGACTCACGAATCTATTTTATCGCATAGTGAGTCCGTATTTTAGAATTTTATTTTTTAGTGACTTACGAATTACTCTCGCAAGGATGCCTTGTTTCCTTATTTATACACAACATCTGACGAAGATATTATGACATGATGACATAATATCTATTATTGGCTGTAAAATCAGACCCTGCGTTTCTGTATTTTTGCTGTATCGTCTGCAGAGAAATTGGTATCACTGGTTGCGCGCCCGCATATCCTCCGGCACCAATCCCAGCGGCTTTGTGTGCAGGAAGATCACTTCCCAGTAACCGGTTTTATAGTTAGCGCGCAGTTTCGGTTTCAGCATGATGTTCCTGCTTTTTTCTTGCCGGGCGTTGCGCCGCTGGTCGTGCAGCAAGTCCTCATAGCTGCCATGATAATAGGTATCAATGCCAATGCGCCCGACAATCGTTTCACCGTTTTCGTTCGGCTGCACCAGTTCTTCCGTCAGCGCTCTTGCCTGTTCCTCTGTAAAATCAACGGAATACGGGCTTTGCAGCGCGGTCTCCCACAGCCCTGCCACAGCGTTTTCTTTTCGCATGGTTTTATAGCGGTACTCTTTTTCTGATGAGGTAAGTACCACATATCCTGTATGCGTTTTCTTGGGGCGGAGCTTTCTGTCTGCGTTGGCGCGCTCCCGCGCGATGCGCAGCAGATTTTTATTTAAGCCGTTCAGATACTCTATTTTACGGCAGGCTTCTTCCAAGTCTTTCTGTACCGCATTCACTTCTGCGTAAGCAGCTTCTTTTGCCTGCGCCGAAGTTCTTTCGGCCTGTGCAATCTTTTGAGATGCCGCTGTATAGACCGAGCGGGCATCTCTTTCCGCGCAAGCTACTTTCGCCAGCAAACCATCATACTCACTGTGGGTCAGCAGCACGTGCGTACATTCCTGCCCATTCTCCGGCAGATCCCGCAGACCCAGTGCAGTCTTTTTCTTAAACTCCGGCATTTTTACAGACCTCGGATATAATTGTTTGCCACGACTTCAATGCGGTTATGCCCCAGCGCTTTGCTGCAGATCAGCATGGCTTTCTTGTCCAGCTTTTTCCCGGATTCATCTTTTCGGCAGGTGTAGACATCACTCTGAAATTTGCGCCCCGTTCCCTTGTTGACTCTGTCGTAGGGGATTTCTTCGATGGGCCTTGCATGGGCGCGGTAGATGTCGGTTGCATATTCAGCGCGGTAGCCGTGGATGTCAGCGCTCTGGTGGATGTGCTGCCAGACCTTCTCGTCGTTCGGCGTATTTCGGATGCGCTCGACGATCTGCGCCGCATTTTTTCCGATAATGGGGCTTACTCGCTCCCGGCCGCCCTTGCCGTTTCGGACGTGGATATAATAACGGCAGTCAAACAGGCGGGTATCTTGCAGAACACCAAGCCGCTTTTCTTCTGCGGGCGTTCTTTCCTGTACCGGTACGGATTCGATCACAGCAATTTCCCGCTCGATTTCCTCTTTTGTAACAAGGTCTCCGCCCTTGAGCATCCCCAGTTCGCTGCGGCGCAGCCCTGTGCCTTTGCAGAATTTAATCAGTTCATCGTTGTTCGTAACCGAGAAATGTTTATCCCGCACACGGTCTCCCCTGCTGCGCTTGATGTCCTCGCGGTTTCGCTTCGGCGGATTAAAGTAGTTTTCATCTTCCGGGTTTATGCCGTACAGTTTGCCCAGTGCTTTGGCTTCCAGCTGCACCGTCCATGTGGACAGCCCTTGGTCGGCGCGCGCCTGCAGCCACTCGTTCACATACTTTTTTGCGCTCTTCAGCGTCGTACATTCCGGGTGCTTTTCTTTAATAACGGTTTACCCGTTCATTCTATAAACGGGTAAACCGTTACCGCGCCCGCACAAAAACACGGACTTTCATCCGCGCCCACCGGATAAAAGTCCGTGTTTTTATCTTTCCAGCAAGTCCTCCATCGCGCAGCCAAGCACTTTGGAAATCTTATACAAACT
>ERZ772855.3975-NODE-3975-length-10646-cov-5.902087_pt1 | contig 10646 bp, 4 predicted proteins | sample MGYA00511900_ERZ772855 | MGnify/ENA primary metagenome ERZ772855 (study PRJEB29015, sample SAMEA2737701) | human gut metagenome | biome: human gut; feature: human-associated habitat; material: faeces | place: China | collected 2012 ...
TTCTCCTCAAAGATCAGCAGATCCGGCAGGGATACCGCAAAATAGTCTATTTTTACATTCTCCTCTATATGCTCTCTGCCATACTCCACCAGCTTTCTAAATCTGTGAACCGCCTGTTCTTCGTTTCCAAGCTTTCTGTACGCCAGTCCCTGATAATAGATCATCTCGGGCGGCTGGTCATTGTAATACATCATGCCCACCGGTTCCGACTCTCCGTGACAAGCTCTTGTCAGACTCGCTGAAGCTTCCTCTGTCTCACCCAGCTTTTCCTGTACCTGTCCCAGCAGATAATACAGATTATTCTCCTGTGCAGACTCCAATTTCCCTTCTCCCAGATTTTGGGGATATTCATCCACTGCCTGCAGGAGAATTGTTTTGGCTTCTGTATATTTTTCTTCTTCCACAGCCGCTTTTGCCAGTTGATATAGGGCAGTCAGGTACTGGGCTGCCACTTTGCCTTCGCCGCCTTCCCACTGATGGAACTTCCTTGCTTTGATCAGATTGAGAGCCTTCTCAGATTCTCCCAGAGTGTTTAAAAGTGTCACGTACTCCAGATACAGATCATCCCTGCTTTCCACCAGGTCAAAATGTTTTTCCATATCACTCCATCGTTCTTTCACGGGAACATTCAGACGCTTTTTCAGCTGATCCAGTTCCAGATACACTCTGGCATCCGTCTCATCCAGCGCAAAAGCTTTCTCCATTTCCTCGTACGCTCTCTGCGGCTGCTTTTTCACATTGTAATATGCCAGTGCCAGATTCCTGTGTACCGTCGGGAAATCCGGGTACCTAAGCGCAGCTTCTTCATAATCCACTATGGCCTCGCCGTACGCTCTCCTGTCATAGAGCAGGCAGCCCAGATAATAGTAAACCATATCCAGATAATAATCATCTGCCAGACTCTTTAATACGATATAATCTTCCGTTCTGTGAGGGAAACAGCCGTCCGCTACCGCATTTTCTCCCAGTGTCACATACGCTGTCATGTAATGATTTGTCTGTTTCGTATTTTCTTTCCTATGCAGGTTCTGGTATCCGTAAGCAATATAATAATATACCAGCGGATAAATATCCTCTTGCCGTGATACGTTCTGTTGTTCCACCCATTTTTTTGCAAGGGCGATTCCCTGTGCGTAGTCTCCTGCCTCATAGAGATCGATCATCAGCTCCAGCAGGGTGTTATGGTTGATCTTCTCCGGCTGTCTGTCATAGAGCGGATCGATCTTCAGGCTCTCCTTATGTAATTCTTCCGCTTCCAGCACTCTGCCCATTTTTCTTAAAATATTTTCCTTCAACGCCCGGGCTTTCATGCACTGGTACTGTCTGAGAATAGATTCGTTTACATGCTCCAGAGCCTCTGCAAATCTTCCCGCTTTCGCATCCAGGCAGGCAAGTTCATAGAATCCGGGAGCCTGGAAACTGTCGCCCCAGATGGCTTTGTAAAAAGCATCGTAAGCTTCTTTTTCTTTCCCCTGATATTTCAGAGAAAGTCCCAGATTATAGTACGGCTCATAATCGTAAGGGTTCGGATTGGAACGAATAGCCTTCTCCACTGCCTTCCGAAAATACTTTTCCGCCCCGGCAAAATCACACTTTTTAAGCAGACATCTTCCATAGGCATTGTTCAGGCGGATATCGGTAGGATCCCTGCGCAGCCCCTCCAGATAATAATCCTCGGGATGATAAGTGGCATGCCGGTATTGTTCCACATGCAAACCGTAGAGGAACAGATCCTCCGTGGTTTCACAGTCTTCAGGAAGTGGTGCTGCCTTCGCCGGTTCCGGCACTTCTGCTTCAATTTTTTTCGGAAAATGGTAAGAGACCAGTTCTCTCCCATCTGCGGCACAAACACATACCCGTAGGCCGCAGAGTACCTCTGTGCCATTCTGCTCTCCCTCTGTATATGCCGGTATCTGTTGCAATTTTTCACGGTCAATCTTCACTTCATAAGTTTTCTCCGGTAACAGATCTGAGGTTTCCTCATACAGTACCTTTTCCTGTCTGCCGTTTTCTCCCGGCAATGTCAGCAGTATCCGTGCTCCTTTTTGCACGGACGTGGTATAGGCCGATACCGTAAGCTGCCCCTTAGTCTCATCATACTCCGCATTCACCGCCGCATCGATCGTAGCATTTTTCACATAGCCGATATTTTTATAGGGCATAAAATACTGTTTGAAATTCTTGGTCTCCTGGGGCTGGATCCAGGTGAAGTCCGGCTGATTATCCGTAAAACAGCCTGTCATCAGTTCGATATACGGACCGTCCTCGTCGGTCAGTGCAAGGTCCCATGCTTTGCCGAATTCTCCGCATCCCCAGGTCCACTGCTTTTTCCCGGGAGCAATATGATGATCTGCCACATGTAGAAGTCCTGCCTGTTTTCCGTAATCGTATTCCCCGATAAAATTATAATCCGAACGGTATGCCATATAGGAGGTGGGCACCGGAATATTTTTATACTGTGCGATATTCACATGATCGTATTTGTGCTTATAGTAGGTTCCCTCCGCATAGGGGAAACTGATAACATCCCGCTTGCCGTGGTCATATACCGCCGTCACATCCTCCGGAAATACGGAGATGGTGTCATCATTTACCGCTACTGCAGGGTTCGCCCACCACAGGAAGGTCTGGGGCATTTTCGTGCGGTTATACAGCTTTGCCGACAATTCGATATATGCCTTATCCGGATACAAAGTCACGCCCAGCACGCCCTCTGTCCGGAACATGTTCTCGATCTCTCCCATCCAGACTGTCGCACTTCCGTCCTCATTTTCCGCATAGGTATATTCCACCGGATCAAAGGTACTGGGTCTGTGATGCTGCGGCCAGTTGAACTCAATACCTCCGGATATCCAGGGTCCCGCCAGTCCCACTAACGCCGGTTTGATGACATGATTGTAATAGATAAAATCGTAGCCATTTGTCTTGTCATAAGCTCTCTGGATCCTGCCTCCCAGCTCCGGCAGCATCATTACTTTCAGATAATCGTTCTCCAGAAAAAGTGCTGTATACTCCTTATCCACTTTCTCATCGCTGATCTTCTCGATCACCGTGTGGGGATAGATCCTTCCCGAGCTTCCCTGATAGACACGTTTCTCCAAAAACATCGGATTCTTATCCGGCTTTCCTGCTTCGTATGTGGGAATGATCACTTTTTCTTCCCAGACCTGAACCTTATTCATGGTTTCCTCCTTTTATCTCCGAACAGCTTTCATTCCGCCGCACGATATAATTTTAACCTCGCACCAGTGTGCTTAACTCTTCTTCCGTTAATTCCTCCGCCGGTTCAAAATTCTCTCCCGACAGATATGTATAAATTGCCGCCTGCAGTGCCCTCGCCTCCGGATACTGCTGACTCTTATGCAATTCCATGGTGGATAGCAATACTTTTCCCTTCAGGCATCGAAACTCTATCAGTTGTGACATGGGACGTAAAAAAGCGTAGCTGTCCATCTCCGTAATGATCATCTTCATGGGATGCGGCAGAATCACCGCCCGCTTCGTTGCCATGATCCACCATTGCCAGTCCGTGTGAAAATCCGTGGGGAATTCCTTAAAAATCGGATGTTCCGTATCTATGAGCTGCCCCATACCGCCCTCCTGATCCGCGAAAGTTCCCACCGACCAGAAATCTGTCGTAAACTGTGTTTTTATGGAATACGGCAGGCTCTCTTCGTCCGCGTCCGGAGACAGATAGACTCTTCCGCCGTTTTGAAGCACCTCTTTTGTCCGCTCATCAAAAATTCTGGCTTCATATACATTTTCCGGGCAGACCTGGGTTGTCTTCTGATATACCCACACCGGATAGGAGCCGGTGCTGTTGCCGATACTCACCGTAAGGGTGAGTGCTGTATTCTTTGACATCACATCCAGTGGAATATCCAGAATCCCTATCGTAGTATAGCTGCCCGGAGGACAGCTTTTGGTCTCTGTATCTGCTCCGGCTGCTACCACCGTATTTTCGCATTTTACCGTTGCTTCCTGTTTACTGTTTCCGCCCTCAGATGCACATTTTCTTTCTGTAAGTGCCCAGTGCAATACTCCTGTGATATTTTTCCTGCCGAAATTTGCCACTTCCACTTCCGCGGTCAGCCGTTCTCCTGCCTCATAGGTATAACGTGGGAGTTTCACCAGGATCCTGCACTCTCTGAAAAACTCACGGAATCGTTCCGGTCTGGCAAAATCGTACGGCTTCGGTTCCAAATGGGAATTCATCATGCCCACCAGTGCCGTCCCCTGTCCCGGGAAGTCCTGCAATCCCAGAAGTGAAATTCCGGAAAGCTCTCTCGTCCGCATGGCTGCTTCAATCTCTTCCCGGTATGCCAGCCTCGACAGTTCTCCGGTGGCTTCCACATATTTTTTCCATGAGGGCAAAAGTCCCCGTTCCTCTACACGTTTTTTGATCAGTTTCAGATTCACCGGATCCGATATTCCATGAAAGCTTTTCAGCTCCTCAAAATCCGGCAGCACTTCGAACTGCCCCACTTCAAAACTGAATACCGGCTTAGGATATTCCTTTCGGATCTCTACCATCGCTGCATCATAAGCGTGATCTGCCGATGGATAATTTTCGTTAATGTATCCCCGCATACCGGAGAAAGTTCCCCGGATGACCACATTCCTGCAACTCTGCGATGTATAGAAATCGCTCTCTGAGTCACATCCTTCTTCCCCATAAAAGGCATTGGATCCGTTCGCATACAGCCTGGTAGGATCCAGCCTTTTCGCTGTTCTGACCAGTTCCCGCATCCGCTCTCTGCCTTTCCCCTGTGCCTGCAATTCGTTCCCCAGAGTAAGCATTACAAAAGAAGGATGATTGGCATATGTTTTCAAAATCGCTGTAAGTTCTGCCCGGTAATACCGGTAACTTTCCTCCGTTCCAAAGGCATTCTTCGGATCCCAATGAGACAGTTCCGGCTGCAGCAGCATCCCCAGCTCATCCGCTGCCGCAAAAGCTGCTTCCGGCTCACAGTGGGAATGGAATCTTACACAGTTTATTCCATAACTGCGATATTTTAATAACATCTCTTTCCATTCCGGAATCGTCATGGGTGGATGTCCGGTCTCCGGATATTCTGCGCAGTTCGCCTCACCCCGCAGGAAAATTGTCCTGCCATTCAGCGCCAGCCTGCCACTGCCGTTATCGCCAAAGGAGCGGATGCCGAAACGGATCCGGCACTCGTCGACGATGTCGTCCCCATACTCTGCCGCCATACCACTGTCCAGGATTGCCGCCATCTCATAGAGATTGCCTTCGGCTTCGTCCCACAGCTTCACATTCTCCCGCAGGTGCAGATCGCGAAACCAGATTTCCACTATTTCCGGATTCTCCTGTTTATCTGCTTCGGCTTCCGCTAATTTCTCCCCGGAACAGCTGAAAATTTCCTTCAACATCTGTGTGTTTTCTAACTTTCCTGCTGCCAGAGTCTCTGACTGTAATACCATTTTTGCATCTATTAATATTTCCTTTGCGCCCGGTGCCAGCTCCACACAGACATCTATCACATAGCTGCCTGCTTTATTTTTCTCTTCCTTTTTTACCGCTCTCGGATATACTCGGAGACTGTCTATAAAATTCTGCGGTCGAGTATACATGCTGCATTCGCCAAGTATCCCATTCCAGTTCGTCTGTGTCTCATCTGTTGCCGCGGAAGAATAGCAGATAGCAGTTTTTGGCATTCCCGGATAGCTGTTATCCGAGAGGAACGTGAGCTCATGTTCTCCCGGTGTCACTCCGGTCAGTTCAAAAATGTAAGGTGTACTCAGCGTTCCCTGCCGAAAGATGCAGCTTTCGGCTCCATCCACAAACAATCGCAGCGCACGCGCCCGTTCCACTCGTACGAACAGCCGCTCCATGCCATATTCCGGTATTTTTATCCTGCGGCTGATCCGCGCTTTTCCTTCATAGGTATGCCGCCTGGTAAATCTTGTAGCGATCGGTGCATCTTTATCTATCTCTTCCTCTGCTTTCCCCAACGCCGCATCCGGGTGCCACTGATTCGCTCCCACATCTCGATGTCCGATTCCGTTCTCATCCAATGTTCCCGGCAAATCCATCTGTCCCGTGGTTCCGTCCTCCAGTTCCACGTGCCAGCTTCCATCCAACAATATTTTCATATATGACTCCATCCCACATGCGCTTTTCGGTACAGAAAAATTCCATAGTAAATCCACAGTAATTTTTCTGATATTTTTCTTCTTCATTACGGAATCATTATATAGCTTACTTTTAGTGTTTTAAATTCACTATCGTGAACTATTTTTTATATTTATTGCATTATCCTGAACTTTTTTTGATATAATATGTGTGAAGGAGTGAATCAGAAATGACAGATAGAAGAACTTTTTTATATGAAGATTTTGAAATATCCTATGAAGATACAAAAAAAGGGTGGTCCATGCCCTATTCGCATCACCACACCAACTATGAAATCTATATTCTGCTCTCCGGGGAGCGTCTGGTTACCATCGGCGATATCACCTACCGGGTAAAAGCCGGCATGGCAAGCCTGTTTGAGAGCAATATCTCTCACCGAAGTGTCGGTGACACGGATTATACCGGGATCTGCATTCATTTTTCAAAAGCCTACCTGGAAAAATACTTTTTACCCGTCGTAGTATCTTCCTATCTGACCTGTTTCAAGGCACCGATCATTTTCATACCTGAGGATTACAGACAAAAGCTCCTCGACTGGAACGCAGCTTCCTGCTGCAAATCTTCCACTGCCTACCTGTTATTGGCACAGATTCTTACAGATCTCAACGATTTTCGTCATCAGTATCCGTTAGATAATGAGATTCCCGTCAGTGAGAATAAAGCCTCCGGGTTTCAGCGGATCATTAATTATATTACCACCAACTACACCACGATTCAGACCGTCCGGGATATCGCTGAATCCTGTGGAGTCTCCGAGAGTTATGTCCACCGGGCTGTCCGGCAGACGGAATCTCTCACCGTAAAAGAATATATTAATAAGCTTCGCCTCCGTCACGCCATACACCAGATGGAACAGGGCGGCAATTCCCTCTCTGTCATCAGCAAGACCTGCGGTTTCCAGAGCGTGTCCTATTTTTACCGGGTTTTCAAAAAATACTACGGTATGACACCCACACAATATTTTTCCAAAAAAGAACCCCATTACTGATATTTCTATCAGTAATGAGGTTCTCGTCATATTCTCATATACCCCAATTTATTACCTGCGTAATACCCTCTCAGATCGTCTTTCCGACTTTCCTTACTTATCAGCAATAGCAGCCTGTGCAGCAGCCAGTCTTGCGATAGGTACACGGAAAGGTGAGCAGGATACATAATCCAGACCGATCTTGTGGCAGAACTCTACGGAAGAAGGATCTCCACCGTGCTCTCCACAGATACCTACATGAAGCTTCGGATTTACCGGCTTGCCAAGCTTGATTGCCATATCCATCAGCTTGCCGACACCTGTCTGATCCAGTTTTGCAAACGGATCGTTCTCGAAGATCTTGGTATCATAGTAAGCATTTAAGAACTTACCTGCATCATCACGAGAGAAACCGAATGTCATCTGTGTCAGGTCGTTTGTACCGAAGCAGAAGAAATCAGCCTCTGTTGCGATCTCGTCTGCAGTCAGAGCTGCTCTCGGGATCTCGATCATTGTTCCTACTTCATACTCAAGCTTTACACCTGCTGCTGCAATCTCAGCGTCAGCAGTATCAACAACAACCTTCTTCACATACTTTAACTCTTTTACTTCGCATACAAGCGGAATCATGATCTCCGGCTTTACAGTCCAGTCCGGATGAGCCTTCTGTACGTTGATTGCTGCACGGATAACAGCCTTTGTCTGCATCTTTGCAATCTCCGGATAGGTAACTGCAAGACGGCATCCTCTGTGTCCCATCATTGGATTAAACTCATGAAGACTTGCAATAATATTCTTAATAGTCTCTACTGACTTGCCCTGTGATTCAGCTAACTTCTTAATATCTTCTTCCTCTGTAGGAACAAATTCATGAAGAGGTGGATCAAGGAATCTGATAGTTACCGGATTGCCTTCAAGTGCCTCATAAAGTGCTTCGAAATCTCCCTGCTGATATGGCAGAATCTTATCCAGTGCTGCTTCTCTTTCTTCTACAGTATCAGAACATATCATCTCTCTGAATGCTGCAATTCTGTCCTCTTCAAAGAACATATGCTCAGTACGGCAAAGTCCGATACCTTCTGCTCCAAGTTCTCTTGCCTTCTTGGCATCCTTAGGAGTATCTGCATTAGTACGAACCTTTAACTTTCTGTACTTATCAGCCCACTCCATAACTCTTTCAAACTCTCCTGCAATCTTGGCATCAACCGTAGCAATCTGTCCATCATATATGTTGCCTGTTGTACCATCAATAGATATATAATCTCCTTCATGGTATTCCTTGCCTGCAAGTGTGAACTTCTTATTAGCTTCATCCATTGCAATATCACCACAGCCAGATACACAGCAGGTTCCCATACCTCTTGCAACAACCGCTGCATGGCTTGTCATACCTCCTCTTACAGTAAGAATACCCTGTGAAGCCTTCATACCTGTAATATCTTCTGGCGATGTCTCAAGTCTTACAAGAACAACCTTCTCTCCTCTTGCATTCCACTCTTCTGCGTCTTCTGCTGAGAAAACAATCTTACCACATGCAGCGCCAGGAGATGCTCCAAGACCTCTTCCTGCTGGAGTTGCAGCCTTAAGTGCAGCTGCATCAAACTGAGGATGAAGAAGTGTATCAAGATTACGAGGATCAATCATTGCAACTGCTTCCTTCTCTGTTCTCATCCCCTCATCTACAAGGTCGCATGCAATCTTTAATGCTGCCTGTGCTGTTCTCTTACCATTACGTGTCTGTAACATGAACAGCTTGCCATGCTCTACTGTAAATTCCATATCCTGCATATCTCTGTAATGTTCTTCCAGAGTTGCACACACATCCTTAAACTGCTCAAATGCTTCCGGGAACTTCTCACTCATTTCCTGAATATGCATTGGAGTTCTTACTCCGGCAACAACATCTTCACCCTGTGCGTTAGTAAGGAACTCTCCAAAAAGTCCTTTAGCACCAGTTGCAGGATCTCTTGTAAATGCAACACCAGTTCCACAGTCATCCCCCATATTACCAAATGCCATAGACTGTACATTAACTGCTGTTCCCCAAGAATAAGGAATATCATTATCTCTTCTGTATACATTAGCTCTTGGGTTGTCCCATGAACGGAATACAGCTTTTATAGCTCCGTATAACTGTTCCTTAGGATCATCTGGGAAATCCTTGCCAATCTTAGACTTATATTCAGCCTTAAACTGTGTTGCAAGCTCCTTAAGATCATCCGCTGTAAGCTCTACATCAAGCTTAACCCCTCTCTCATCCTTCATCTTATCAATAAGCTCTTCGAAATATTTCTTGCCAACTTCCATAACTACATCTGAATACATCTGGATAAATCTTCTATAACAATCCCATGCCCATCTTGGATTGCCGGATTTCTGTGCAATTACATTAACAACGTTCTCGTTAAGTCCAAGATTAAGGATTGTATCCATCATACCCGGCATAGAAGCTCTTGCTCCAGAACGAACAGAAACTAAAAGTGGATTCTCCATATCTCCAAACTTCTTGCCTGTAATCTGTTCCATCTTCTCAATATGTTCGTTAATCTGTCCCATGATCTCATTATTGATTTCTCTACCATCCTCGTAATACTGGGTACAAGCTTCTGTTGTAATTGTGAATCCCTGTGGTACAGGTAGACCGATATTAGTCATCTCTGCCAGATTCGCACCTTTACCACCGAGAAGCTCACGCATATCTGCGTTACCCTCTGTAAACAAATACACCCATTTCTTTCCCATAACAAAACCTCCATAATTTAATATTCAGTTATTTAAGTAGTATATTTCTTAGCTTGTTAAAATTATAACATAGTAATCGTTTTCGTGCAACCATAAATGTATTTATTTTAATACAATTTTATATACAAGCCTTACATTTACAGAATATGCTTAATATGGGAAAATATTCATGCTGTACTAAATAGTACAACAATAGAGCCATCACTGAAAACACAATATAAGGAGGATTTTTCTATGCCTAAAGACCCTGTTATGCTTTTAAGCTTTGTCAATACACAACTTCGAGACAATTACAATTCATTAGAGGAACTGTGCAAATCTTATATGATTTCTGAGGAAGAAATAACCAATAAGTTAAAATCAATTAATTATGAATATAATACTGAAAAGAACCAGTTTATCTAGTTCTGTATAAATATGTCTTAATCTGATTATTGATTCGTTGTTCATGATACCTATAGGTAGTCGCATTATCACTTGATTTATAGGACATATCCAGGCAGAATCCTTATTCAACCTTCACTTTTTCTTCCAATCTGCCTATAGATAAACTTCCTCGTGCCTGCCTGATAGGTATATTCCTGCAATTTCATGTATTCCTGCCTGAAATTTGCCTATATAGATTGATTATTTATTGTTCTTATAGGAACACGCAGAAGTAAGTTTCTGAACAGAAACAGACTTTTCCATAAAATAAAAGCAATGCCAGTATCCACTCTTCCCAGCATTGCTTTATCTTTATATATTATATTGTCAGCTATCACTCCATATCCGGACACT
>ERZ772855.3981-NODE-3981-length-10632-cov-3.222653_pt1 | contig 10632 bp, 10 predicted proteins | sample MGYA00511900_ERZ772855 | MGnify/ENA primary metagenome ERZ772855 (study PRJEB29015, sample SAMEA2737701) | human gut metagenome | biome: human gut; feature: human-associated habitat; material: faeces | place: China | collected 2012 ...
AATCCTGCTTTGTTCTCTTATTTATCCCGCCCGAGCTTCATACATCGCCCCCAAACAAATCTGGACTAACAAGTGGGACAATTGCTTTGCCGCCGCCGGCGCACGCTATCAAATTGAACCATTATTGTTGAAGGCCATTTCTGCCGGGGAATCTTCATTGAAGCCGGGCGCAATTAACATAAATAAGGACAGAAAAACAGGCAAAGCCAGTAGTACGGATTATGGGTTGATGCAAATAAACTCAACCCATATTCCAAAGCTTATAAAGATGGGCGTAATCAAAAAGTCTGAGGATTTAATTACCAAACCATGTCTTAATATCCATATAGGAAGCTGGATACTGGCAAGACATTTTCAGATATGTGGCGTCAGCTGGAATTGCCTTGGGTCATACAATGCCGGATTCCGTAAGGACAGACATGAAACAAGAGAGCAATATGCTAATAAAGTATGGAGAATTTATCGTGACATGAAAGGGATATGCCTTCCCGGGCAGGGAGGCAGACAATGCAGACAATCGTAGGCATAAGTCTCTCCCCTGTTTATATCCTCCCATTGATGTTCATATTTTCCATTATTGGACGAACTCTGTTATTCAGAGTTCGTTATTTTTTATCTGATACAGAACATCTCTGGTATAAGACACACACTGCAGTTCTGTCAGGAATATGGCTATATAGTATAGCTGTGGCATTAATTATTTTATCGTCATCCCCACTTATCTACCGTATTCATGCTGTTCTTATTCTTTCGTTCATGCTGCAAATGGCAGTAACGGATGCACTAACAGGCCTCTTACCGGGTACATTCACCAGGCGTTTTTTAATCGCTGGAATATTATCACAAATCACAACTGATATATGGTGGCTCCGTGCAACAGAAATTGTCTCTGCCGCAATTGTCTTATTCTGTCTGCATAAACTGGTTAACCGCCATCGTCTTAATATTGGCACAGGAGACCTGTGGCTTATTGCAGGTATTACCGCATGGTCAGGGCTATATAACGCCATATGGAGTGTGTTGCTGGGCGCAGGAGGATTTGTCTTATGGCATTCAACATGGTGCATAAAAGGACATAAAGAAGGCCCACTGGGTCCATGGCTGTGTCTTGGCCATGTCCTTTTGCTACTGGATAATCTTTATCAACCACTATGGGTAATCTGATGAAAAAATATGACCGAGGCTGGGCATCGCTGGAAACTGGCGCGGCTTTATTGATTGTTATGATCATAGTTGCCTGGGGTGCAGGCATATGGCAGGACTATTTAAAAACCAAAGGTTGGCAGGCTGAAGCTCGTCTTGTCAGCAACTGGGCCAGTGCAGCCCGCTCTTATATAGGGAAAAACTACACAACTCTCCAGGCCAGTAGTACCACAACAACCCCTGCCGTTATCACGACAACCATGCTGAAAAATACCGGCTTTTTGTCCAGCGGCTTTACTGAGACAAACAGCGAGGGGCAGCGGTTACAGGCATATGTAGTTCGAAACACCCAAAACCCGGAATTACTACAGGCAATGGTTGTATCCAGTGGTGGCACCCCTTATCCAGTGAAAGCACTTATCCAGATGGCTAAGGATATTACCACTGGTCTTGGTGGATATATCCAGGACGGCAAAACAGCCACAGGTGCATTACGTTCCTGGTCAGTAGCTTTAAGTAATTATGGTGCCAAAAGCGGTAACGGGCATATTGCCGTACTGTTATCGACAGATGAACTTAGTGGTGCAGCAGAGGACACTGATCGTCTTTACAGATTCCAGGTCAATGGTCGCCCTGACTTAAACAAAATGCACACGGCCATTGATATGGGATCAAATAACCTGAATAACATTGGGGCAGTAAATGCCCAGACTGGTAATTTCAGCGGCAATGTGAATGGTGTAAATGGCACTTTCAGCGGTCAGGTAAAAGGCAATAGCGGAAACTTTGACGTAAATGTCACCGCTGGCGGTGATATCAGAAGTAATAATGGTTGGTTAATTACTCGTAACAGCAAAGGCTGGCTCAATGAAACTCACGGTGGCGGATTTTATATGTCCGACGGATCATGGGTTCGAAGTGTAAACAACAAGGGCATCTATACCAGCGGTCAGGTGAAAGGCGGTACTGTTCGTGCTGATGGTCGCCTTTATACTGGTGAATACTTACAACTGGAAAGAACTGCCGTTGCTGGCGCATCATGTTCGCCTAACGGCCTTGTAGGCCGCGATAATACAGGGGCAATACTTTCGTGCCAATCCGGTACCTGGGGCGCTCCTAAAATTCAATTCACAACGCAGACCTACAACATAGCTAAAAACACTCGTAATTTAAGGCTCGGGGTCCATGCATATTGCTCATGGACTTACCTGAATGGCTCACCCTTTGGTGGTTTTCAACAGGTATATTCCGACCAAAACAACGTTTGGTATGTGAGTAATTATGCTTGGGGAAATTATGAGTCTGGTGGGACCATATCAGTCACATGCCTCAATCTTCCTGGTGCTGGAGTTTAATTAAAGGGGCAACAGTAGGCATCGACATGTTCCTCATCAACACCATCACCAATACCGTACATGCGTGTTCCAGTCATAATGTATCCAGTCGGACATTGAATCGGCTTGTAATAGATCGAACCACCACTCTTACCGCCGATAAAGTGATTCATTGCTACGGATGATTTGTACCAATTACATGCTGAGTAATTAATTTTATTACCCCCTGACCACCGACCGGATTGGCACGTAGGCCAGCAGCGCCAGCAATTTAATCTCAGTTCTGACACGCGACGACATAACTACATTTTCCGGTTAAATCAGCTCTAAATGTCCCTTTATGGAAATTGTATTCATCATAAAAACCACATTTAACAATTCGATTTGCATCATAAGTTGCAACTGATCCAGCAAAGTAATTCGGCTTCCAACCTTGAGGGTTTTCTGCATTGCTCACACTCCATGAGCACTGACTGGCAGAAAATCCTGTTGGCAGCGGTATTTGCTGACCATTTGCTATACGACCAGTTATCACCGTACTACCAGAATTGCTTTTACGCCAGGTACCGGATTGGCACGCTTGCAGAGAATGATTGTTGGCATTATTTTTTCCTCTTTTGAGGTTAGCATGCCGTCTCCACGCATCCGTAAAATGTCCCTGTCACGCGCACTGGATAAGTACCTGAAAACAGTTTCTGTTCACAAGAAAGGGCATCAACAGGAGTTTTACCGGAGCAATGTTATCAAGCGATATCCCATTGCCCTTCGGAATATGGACGAAATAACAACCGTTGATATTGCTACATACAGAGACGTTCGTTTAGCAGAAATCAACCCCCGAACGGGTAAAGCCATTACAGGTAATACTGTACGTCTTGAACTCGCCCTTCTGTCATCTCTGTTCAATATTGCTCGTGTTGAATGGGGAACCTGTCGTACTAACCCGGTTGAACTGGTTCGCAAGCCGAAAGTATCCTCCGGACGAGATCGTCGGCTAACGTCTTCAGAAGAACGTCGCCTTTCTCGCTATTTCCGCGAAAAAAATCTGATGTTGTATGTCATTTTCCATCTTGCCCTTGAAACAGCCATGCGGCAGGGCGAAATACTGGCCTTACGTTGGGAACACATTGATTTGCGCCACGGTGTGGCTCATTTACCTGAAACCAAAAACGGTCACTCACGGGATGTTCCTCTGTCCAGACGTGCCCGTAACTTTCTTCAGATGATGCCCGTTAATCTCCACGGCAATGTTTTTGATTACACCGCATCCGGCTTTAAAAATGCCTGGAGAATAGCCACACAACGACTTCGCATCGAGGACCTGCATTTTCACGATCTACGGCATGAAGCAATAAGCCGCTTCTTCGAACTGGGTAGCCTGAATGTAATGGAGATTGCTGCAATATCAGGACATCGTTCCATGAATATGCTGAAACGGTATACTCATCTTCGTGCATGGCAACTGGTCAGTAAGCTTGATGCCCGCCGGCGGCAGACACAAAAAGTGGCAGCATGGTTTGTGCCGTATCCTGCCCATATCACGACCATCGATGAAGAAAATGGGCAGAAAGCGCATCGTATTGAGATCGGTGATTTTGATAACCTTCACGTCACTGCCACAACGAAAGAGGAAGCAGTTCACCGCGCCAGTGAGGTTTTGTTGCGTACACTGGCCATTGCAGCACAGAAAGGCGAACGTGTCCCATCTCCCGGAGCGTTACCTGTTAACGACCCTGACTACATTATGATTTGCCCTCTGAACCCGGGCAGCACCCCGCTGTAAACATCATTCAAAACACATACAGAAAGGCGAGTTGCAACAACTCGCCAAACACATTCGATCTGCATGATCGAAATTATTCGTTTCACCAGAAAAAACACCGAAGATACAATAACCACATGAGCTGAAAAGACTTTTTCAGTCGGAGGAACAATGAGACTGAATACGACCGGTATTGCGGCCCGAATGATGCTCTCGCTGGACAAAAAAGCAATCGGCGAAAAACTCATCAACGGTCGTCAGATAAACCCGACACCTCTGCAGGTCCGTTACCCACAAGGGGTAAGAGAAGTTCTGGGGATAATGAGCGAACAATTAGCCATATCCACCGCTGATTTAACCCGAATCCTGCTTGAGGATGCTCTTCATAATATGTTTATGCCTGCGGATAACACCACAGGAAACATAATAAGCAGAATTGAATACATCATGCTGTCGCATGATATAAATGCGCCATTACTGGCAACATTGCTGTCGCCATGGAATATCCGCTCCACGGTTATACAGGACCCGGCCAGACTTGCAGACTATCTTTCAGCTGACGCTCTCGAACATCTTGCTGAATGTTTTAATCTCAATCCGGACTGGCTGAATGGCCATGAAAACTATCCGATAGCGTTGTCCGGTGAATGGCCAGATACTGCTGATAATTTCAGAATGCTTATTAATAATAGCAGCAACACTGAAGTTATTTTCTGGCATAGTTTCCCCTTCGCAGGAAACACGAAAAGAGAATATTGCGGGGTAATATTGAGACAGGAAAAAGAAATAAATGGCTCTGTAATATATCCGGCACTATCATTATCACCAACACTTCTGAACGATGAAAAAAGAAAATGGTTAACTGAATATACAACCAGGCAGAATACAACAATGTCTTTGCGACGCGTCACGTTGAGACCTGGCCTTGCCGAGAACCTTATTACAGGGCAAATACTACCTGTTAGCTTATTTAATACGTCTTTATTACCCTGGTAAATACCAGATAGTACCAAAGTAAAAAATTACGGCACATCCGTGTCATAGCGTTGTTTTGTCTAAATTCTGATAAACAGGAAATTAAATGATGAAGAAAAATCATATTACCCGCACCATCATTGCATCTGCTGTATTATTTTCCTTTAACGCTGCAGCAGCGACGTCATATTTTGAAGCGCGTAACGATGCAATGGGTGGCACCGGGGTAGCATCTTCCCATTATGGTGTGGCACCTCTGGCAAACCCGGCTTTACTGACAAAGCACAACAGCAATGATGATTTCAGCCTTCTTCTGCCGTCTGTTGGGGCACAAGTTGCTGATCCTAATGATGTATCAAATAAAGCTGATGATGTTAAAGATGACTGGGATTTGTTTGACAGTGCTGTAGATAACCAGCATGGCGTACAACAGGCAGCGGCAAATCTTAAACATCGTCTGCAGGAATTCCGCAATATCAATGCAGATGCTCAGGTAGGTGTATCAGCTGTAGCAGCCATGGCAAATGACACTCTGCCGTTTGCCCTTATGGTCAAGTCTTACGGAACTGTCAGCGTAAACGGAAAAGTAAACGATGCAGACCTGGATTATCTGGACAAAGTTGCCAATGGAACAATTACCGACGTCGATAAGAATGCCCTGACCTCACGCGCATTCGGGCGTGCAGCTGTAATTACCGACGTCGGAATTTCATTTGCCAAAGAACTGGAAACGGCCGGACAAAAATGGTCTCTTGGCGTCACACCAAAATATCAGCGTGTGGACCTGTTTAACTACAACGTAACGGTTCGTGATTACGACAAAGACGATTTTGACGGTGACAAGTACCACAACACGAAAAACGGATTCAACGCCGATATTGGTGCTTATACAGACCTGAATGACAACTGGACTGTCGGTCTTGTTGCCCAGAACATCATTCCACGCAGTATTGATACTAAAGTCGTCAATGGCTTTAAAGAAACCTTCAAAGTTCGTCCACAGGCAACCGCCGGTGTATCCTGGCATAATGACCTGTTTACCACTGCTCTTGACGTTGATCTGACTCCTGCCAGTGGCTTCACTTCTGACAGCAAACGTCAGTTTGCAAGTGTTGGTGCTGAATTTAACGCATGGAAATGGGCGCAATTGCGTGCCGGTTATCGTCAGAACATGGCATCAAACTCCGGAAGCGCCTTCACCGCTGGCGTTGGTATCTCTCCATTTGACGTCGTACATATCGATGTTTCCGGCCTGGTAGGAACTGACCACGATTACGGTGCAATGGCACAACTTCAGTTCACTTTCTGATTACTGTCCCCGCCCCCGGCACTAAACCCGGGGGTATTTTTATATTCATTTTAAATAACATGATGAAACCACGTTCTTCTTATTCAAAGACAGCATTCATTCTTTTATTTTCTGTTTTCCTGGTAGCTGCAGTGACAAAAGCAAAAAGCTCGCTTCCCGATATCACCCTAGAACAGGCAAAAGAAATTAATGCTGATAACACCGTTATTTTCCTTTTCCGCCATGGAGAACGTTGCGACCGTTCAGATATGCCATGCTATTCGGATAAAAGCGGAATCACTATTACCGGTACAGAGAAAGCACAGCAGGAAGGTATTAAGTTCGCAACAATCTTCAGTGAATATGATATTTACTCCAGCAATGCGGTAAGAACCATACAAACTGCAAAATTCTTCTCCGGTAAAGACCCCGTCGTTATGGACAGTTTATCAGACTGCAATAATGATCTTTATAAGACGCTTGAATCAATCGCAAGAGAATCTCATAAAAGGAACATAGTAATAATGACACATAATCATTGTTTATCATTTCTGGCCAGAGATAGGCTCGGCAAGAAATTCAAACCGGCGTACCTTGATGCCCTGATCATGCATTACGATGGTACCCGGCTCATACTTGACGGAAAATACAACAAAGAGGCATAGAGGATATTTGAATTTACATAAATTCTGATATACTCAGTAAGATACAAGAGTGTACGGGCACATGTGCCTGTCTGAATTGCAGGTCATCCGGACGAGGGCCGGGAACTGTTTCAGGGACAAGCGCCGGTACGTTCGATTCATAAATCGTCGAGTCATCCATCATGGATCGATTCGGCGCGGAGCGTTAAAGATTACGCTCATATTCGTTTTATGTCTGACGACACATCAACCAGCCAGTATCAGGAATAATCACCTTCAGTAAACTATGAGGCTATTTACCTGGCCACACTGGCATTTATTTCCGGTAACGCAAGTATAGCCGGAAACAAACATCATCCTGTCTGTACCGGAGCACCGGTATATCCCATTCTGATTTAACTGCTCAGGAATTATTATGAACCGTATTATACCTGCGGGGTGTCTTGCCGCCCTTTTTCTGGCTGGCTGCAACTCCCCTTCTCAGCATACTCCTGTTCCGCGTAACTACGGTGCTGCCTCTGATGTGGCGGTTACCCGGCACACTCAGTACACATTATGGGACAAAGGTGTGTTTTCCGGCCAACTTCCGGTTTCAACGGGGTCTCATCTTCTGACAGCTAACAGCGATCGCCTTTCCTTTGACTGGGAAGGTGATGCAATTGAATTACTGAACGAACTGGCCAGAGTCAGGGGGATGCAGTTTAACTACAATGGTGTCCGCCTGCCGTTACCAGTCAACCTTCACGTCCGGGATATGACGTTTTCCAATACGTTGAGACTTATTGAAGCCCAGACAGCCTGGAGAGCAACAATCCATCAATATCCGGGCTTGTTACAGGTCAGCTTCATGCAGCCGGAGAACCGGAAAAAATGAAAGTACTCACCGCCCTCATTTTGCCAGTAATACTGCTTACTGGTTGTTCTTCTTCCCCTACCATCTCGCCAGGTGGTGTCAATACGCCACCACCTGACATTAATGCATGGCTTAAACCACGAAGTGAAAAGCCGGATAGTCTGTCAGAAACCCGCTGGAAAATGCTGACCGACGCAGGTAAAACGCTTGGATTTCGTGGTGGCAAGGCTCAGCGTTCATGGGAGCTGATTCAGGCACTCAACGCCCGGGAAAGCACACTTAATGCCTTATACGATTTCCGGCCACTGATTAGCCCGGAAGGCTGGCTACCACCGGTTATTGATGAAGCACAGGACGTAGCTCATATCACGCCAGATCAAATCCGGACCTCTTCCCGGGTCTGGACCATCATTCGCCCTGAACGCTTTGTCAGCAATCCACCGGGCTGGCGTGACTGGCTTCTCCGGGGGCTTTCAACAACAGCCACTCCGGGTACAGAAGGCAGCGTCGTTCCAGAAGACAGCGTGCAACGAAAAGTGTGGGAAACCGCATTACGGCAGGGATGGCAGGAAGGAAGACAAAACGCCGACCTGACGCTTGAAGCCAACCAGAAAACCCTCACCCGTGATTACCGGGGCATGATGCTGTACTCACTTCTCTGGCGTCAGGGCATGATCACCCGTCCGGATGTTTCTGATCAAATGCAAACCGTTACAGGTGACGGGAAAAAACTGGTCACTGGAGATCGTGTTCGTCGCCTTAAAAATCATGCGGAATTCAATCTTCAGAAATCTCACTGGCGTCCGCTTATAGGCACTGAAGGAGGCTCCCGATGAATATTCCTGATGAGTTTGGTCTTTTTCCGTTTCAGCGTTTCACTGCAGATGAATTACGGCATTTCTTTGTCTGGTGTGCCGCACATAAAGTCAGTGATGTGGATCTGACCGGTGGGTCACCTGTATCTGTCAGTCGCTTTGGCCGACGGGTGCGTTGTTCCAGTGCAACGTTACCAACCACACTCATGTCCTCCCTGATTGATGAACTGTTCGGTCGGGAAGTCGTTCCCCGCGTTCTGGCAGGCAATCCGGTTGACAGGACGATACAGATTAACGGGGATGCATCCGGTCGCTATGGTCTTAAACGCGGAGAACGCATCCGGTTACGCTCCCACCTCATTCAGGGCACATCTGGTGCAGAGGAGAAAGCAGTCTCAATAACCATGCGTGTCATCCCGACAGAAATACCGGACATTCTCTCCATGAACATTGAACCAGACCTGCTTGAAGCAATGGTCTGCAAAAGCGGTCTGGGATTTGTATGTGGTGAAACCGGGTCAGGAAAATCAACGCTGTGTTCAGCACTGTACCGTTACATTATGGACAATTTCCCCGACGCCAAAATCGTGACATATGAAGACCCGGTGGAATATATCCTGGGAAATGAAAACGATCTGCTCCCACCGCATCAGGCAGAAATCGGGCGTGATGTGGTCAGTTTTGCTGCCGGACTGCGTTCTGCTGTACGACGTAATCCCGAAATTATCGGTGTTGGTGAGATCAGGGATAACGAAACCGCCGACGCAGCGGTACAGGCAGGCAACACCGGGCATTACTGCCTGAGCACCATGCATACGAAATCTCCTGGTGAAACGCTGGCACGTCTTCTTGGGCTGTTTCCCCCTGTCATCAGGGATTCGATGGCCTGGGCTGTCCTGTCACTGTTGCAGTTCATTCTGGTTCAGGTTCTGGTCAGAACAAATGACGGTGGTCGTAAAGCCGTCCGGGAATATATCGTCATTAACGATGAGCTTCGCGACAATCTTTCCGGAATGCCGCATGCAGAGTGGGGGCATCACATTGATGCCATAATCCGGCAGGAGAAGCGCCGTATCCGGGACCAGATTCTGGAAATGTATATCCGGAATGAAGTTGACCGAAGAGAAGCGATTCTTTTTATCCCGCCAGGGGAGTTACGGTCATGAAAAGAGAAGGTTTCTGGCGATATGCAACACCGCCAGTCAACATCCAGGGCGTACCTCTGCCGTTCACCATGATTTATCTGTTTATATGCCCCTTTCCCTCCAAAACAACCTTCTGGATTTGCACCGGCATCATTTTATTTTTCGTCATTCTCGACCGTTCAGGCTGGACTGTCAGGACGATCTGTACTCGCATTTTCAGCATTCTGAGAGGGGCCATCGCCTCCGGTCGTCCATGGTGGTATCGCCACCATACGGAATCACCACGAGACTGGACTGGCCTCGATTAAATTCTGGAGTCTTTATGTCAGGTAAAAAAACTATCGTTACTCTGCTCCGGGTATCGCTACTGGCATGCCCGTTACTGTTCACGACACCATCGTTTGCAATGATCGACACGCCATCCGTGAAGGTCGGCTTTTCTCCTGAAGGAAGCGCATCCGCTCTGGTGCTTGACACAATCAACAGTGCGGAAAGCTCCATCAGGATGATGGCATATTCCTTCACCGACCCGGATGTAATGCATGCGCTGGCAAAAGCGAAAAAACGCGGAGTGGACGTCCGTATTGTTGTTGATGACAAGGGGAATACGAACCGGGCAAGTCAGGAAGCGATGAAATATATCAACCTGCTGGACATTCCTCTCCGGACTGTA
>ERZ772855.3989-NODE-3989-length-10608-cov-5.781294_pt1 | contig 10608 bp, 7 predicted proteins | sample MGYA00511900_ERZ772855 | MGnify/ENA primary metagenome ERZ772855 (study PRJEB29015, sample SAMEA2737701) | human gut metagenome | biome: human gut; feature: human-associated habitat; material: faeces | place: China | collected 2012 ...
CCTGTCCATCAGTGAGAAGATGAGAAAGCAGATCAGAGGTCTGACACAGGCTTCCCTGAACGCACAGGATGGTATCAGTGCCGTACAGACCGCTGAAGGTGCTCTGACCGAAGTTCATGATATGCTGCAGAGAATGAATGAACTGGCAGTTAAGGCTTCTAACGGAACCAATTCTGAAGATGATCGTGGATACATCCAGGATGAGATTGATCAGCTGGTTAAGGAAATTGATCGTGTATCGGAGACAACCAAATTCAACGAGACCTATCTGCTGAAGGGTGACGGAACGGCTACACGTGAGGTTACCAAGACCACTCCTGCGCAGGAAGCAGTCGATGTAAAGGCTGAATATGTATCTGGTAAGGGAGTAGATAATGTAGCATTAAAGAATGGTAAAACTCTTGCAGCAAATGCTGTTTGGTATGAAAAAGGTAAAACAACTGCAATTACTGCTGATGATATTGACAAATTGTTTGAAGTGAAAAATGGTAATGTTGTTTTAAAAGAAGGAGTTGAACTGTTTGATGCAGCAGCAGATAGTGCTACGGATTTTGGAGCGCAGCTTACAGCAAATAAGGTTGATAACACCGCAGTACAGGGCGTATTTGAAGTAGGCAGTTCTAAAGTTTCTACTGCAAATGATGGATCCGCACTGGTCGATGCAGCAGGTCTCAATGCTTTATTTAATACAGATGGATCTATCAAGACAAAGTTTTATGCACAGAAGACAGATGGAAGCTGGGCTGAAGTAGGTGCTGAACAAGTAGCAAAGTTTATTAAGGTAACTCCTGGACAGGAAGCAGTAGCTGCAGGAACTAAGACAGAAACTGAAACTTATACTAAGGCGCTTACATTGTCGTTGCATGTTGGTGCAGATGGAAATGATGATAACAAGATTTCTCTTGATATCGAATCCATGAGCGCTGAAGGAATTGGTGTTAAGGGACTGGATGTAAGTACTGAGGATGCAGCTACCAAGTCTATTGAGACCTTGAAGGCTTCTATTCAGAAAGTATCCACCCAGAGATCTGCACTCGGTGCTATCCAGAACAGACTTGAGCACACCATCAACAACCTGGACAACGTTGTAGAGAATACCACCAGCGCAGAGAGCCAGATCCGTGATACCGATATGGCTACTGAGATGGTTAAGTACTCCAACAACAACATCCTGGCTCAGGCAGGTCAGGCTATGTTGGCTCAGTCTAACCAGTCCAACCAGGGTGTACTGTCTCTGTTACAGTAATCTTAACCACAGTTTGATCCAAAACATTATTACAATTAGTTGTGTAAAAACTAACATAAAAAGGTTCCGCCGGAGATTCCGGTGGAACCTTTTTGAGTGCAGACCAGTCAGAAACGAAAGCATTAAAAAAGCAACCGCCTCCACCAAAGGTACAAGTTGCTTTTTAGAACTATAAACTAAGGCGAACCGTTGCTGTACGGCAACACTCTTTTTGCGACTAAATATTATCACAACGGCAGATTTTCGTCAACCGTTTTTACTATGTCTTCTTTTGAGAGTTGTGCTTCTAATTCAGCAAGTTTCTGCTTCAGAATTTCATTGTCCTTGATTAAATCCTCATTCTCTTTGCTGAGAACTTCTTTTTGCTGCGTTAATGTATCAACTTCCGCACTTAATGTATCTACCATATATTTCACGGTATTGTCATCCATTACCTTTAATTCCTGTGAAAAGAATCCCATAACTTTCTCCATATCCAGACACGTTCGATAAAGTGTCTCATACATTGGCTTAAATTCCGGATATTCAGTAATAAGTTGCACAATAGTGGCTGGATCATCATTGCTGAAGAATGTAAGCCAAGCATCTAACTGAGTTTCTATATTTTTATTGTGCATACAGACACGAAAAATGTCAAGTGGGATAAGTATCCCTGCATACTTGCAATCATTCTGCAAATGCTATAGACTAAGAGTAATCTATATTGACCTGAAAACAGTAAAGGAGACCACTATGTGCACAGCAGCAACTTATAGATCGCAGGATTTTTATTTTGGCAGAACTTTTGATTATGAATTTAATTATGGAGAAGAAGTGGTGGTGACACCGCGTAATTATTCTTTTCAGTTACGGCATCAGAATGCACTGACTGAGCATTATGCCATGATCGGTATCGCTCATATGGTAGGGGATTATCCGCTGTATTATGATGCGGTCAATGAGAAGGGTCTGGGTATGGCAGGGCTTAATTTCGCGGGTAACGCCGTATATCGTAAGCCCCGGGAGGGCAGAGACAACATTGCACAGTTCGAGTTCATTCCCTGGATCCTGGGACAGTGTGCTACGGTGCAGGAAGCGCGGACGCTGTTAGCCCACATCAATCTGGTGGATACGCGGTTCAGCGAGCAGTTTCCGACATCACAGCTGCACTGGATACTGGCGGACAGGGACGAGGCGATCACGATAGAGGCAGTCGGGGAGGGACTGAACATTTATGATAATCCCGTAGGAGTATTGACGAACAATCCTCCCTTTGACAAACAGCTGTTCCGGTTGAATGATTACAGCTATCTGTCTCCGGACCAGCCGGTGAATCGTTTCTCGGAGCAGCTTCCGCTGCAGCCGTACAGCCGCGGCATGGGAGCTATGGGACTGCCCGGTGATCTGTCCTCTGCCTCCCGTTTTGTCCGGGTGGCTTTTACGAAAATGAATTCTGTATCGGGGACCTCGGAGTCTGAAAGCGTCAGTCAGTTTTTCCATATCTTAGGAAGTGTGGCTCAGACGAGAGGGTGCTGCCGTCTGGAAAACGGTAAGTATGAGATCACCATTTATACTTCCTGCTGCAATGCAGACAGGGGAATTTATTATTATACTACCTATGAGAACCACCAGATCACAGCCGTGGATATGTACCGGGAGAACCTGGATGGGGAGATCCCCGTGCATTATCCCCTGGTGCAGGGAGAGCATATCTTACTGCAGAATGCGGGAGATACAATGGAGGAAAAACTGTAAATGGATGTAGAACAGAGAGAACATGTAGTGTCCGGCTTCGCCTTCTATTCCGAGAAGGATGCCGGACTTGCGGAGCAGGAACGGCAGAAGATCGCCTATCTGGATAAGCACATTGATCATGCGGATATTCAGTCAGTGCTTGCCATTTATAAAAAAGCACTGGAAGACCGGGTGTTCCGCACCCCGGTAGGACTGGAGTACCTCAGGGAGCTGCAGGGAGAGCTGCGCGCCCGGGAAGAAGAACTGGGGGAGGAAGTGCCTCCGATCCCTCTGTGGACGAACTTTGCCGATGTCAGGACGAAGACGTCCCCTGCCAGAAGACGGATCCAGCCGATGCCGGAAGACGGGGGCAAAAAGGCGGGTCTTTGCCTGTCGGTGATCATGAATATCGTGATGCTCGTGGCGATCATTGCCATGTTTGTGATCACATTGAATTCCGACCAACCCAATATCCTGAATTACGAGCGGAATCTTCAGAATAAATACGCATCCTGGGAACAGGAGCTGACCCGGAGAGAGCAGACGGTTAGGGAAAAAGAGAGGGAACTACATATAGAAAATACAGGGAATACAGGAAATACGGAGACCGAAGTTTCACAGAATTGACATATTTCTGCGCTATACTATGTCTACAACAGAAAGGTGAGGGTACGTATGGACAGACTGAAAATACTGGTAGTAGATGATGAGAGCAGGATGCGTAAGCTGGTCCGGGATTTCCTGGTGAAGAGTAATTTTGAGGTGCTGGAGGCCGGAGACGGCGAGGAGGCACTGGATATTTTTTATAAGGATAAGGATATTGCACTGATCATTCTGGATGTGATGATGCCGAAAATGGATGGCTGGCAGGTGTGCCGGGAGATCCGTATGAACTCCAAAGTACCTATTATTATGCTAACAGCCCGCGGGGATGAGAGAGACGAGCTGCAGGGCTTCCAGCTGGGAGTGGACGAGTATATTTCCAAACCCTTCAGCCCTAAGATCCTGGTGGCACGGGTGGAAGCGATCCTACGCAGGACGAACCAGCTAGGGCAGGACGAAGCACTGACCTGCGGCGGGATCACTGTGGATAAGACAGCACACCGCGTGATCATAGACGGCAAAGATGTGGACTTAAGCTATAAAGAATTCGAGCTTCTGACCTATTTTATGGAAAATAAGGGAATTGCCCTGTCCAGAGAGAAGATACTGAACAACGTATGGAACTATGATTACTTCGGGGATGCCCGTACCATTGATACCCATGTGAAGAAGCTGCGCAGCAAGCTGGGCGAGGAAGGCAATCTCATCAAGACCATATGGGGAATGGGGTACAAAATGGATGAAACAGCAGAATAAACAGCAGAAGAAAAAAGTGCATTCCATCAGAGGACAGTTCGCCTGGATATTTATCGGGCTGATGATCGGGACGATCCTTTTGTGCCTGCTGCTGAATTACATGTTTTTAGGCAGAGTCTATATGCAGAGCAAGCTGGATGTCATTCACGATGCTTATGAGACGATCAAGCAGGCGGCGGAGAGTGACAGCTATGGCTCGGAAGAATTCGCACATGAGCTGGATGATGTGTGCAGAAGCTATAACATGACAGTATGTGTCATGGACGTGAATTCCAACATGAAATATGTATCCATCAACGGCGGTGAGAGACTGGAGAATCGTCTGATCGGCTATGTGTTCGGCTTCGGAACATTTCCGGATAATGAGCGGATCATCGAGAACGGTGATGACTATGTGATCCAGAGAACCGGGCAGGAGAATAAGGAATATTTAGAGATCTACGGAAGGCTGAACACTGGAATCTCTTTTATCATGCAGACACCGCTCTCCAGTATTCAGGAGAGTGCTAAGATCGCTAATCGTTTTTACGTGTTGGTCGGCTGTCTGGGAGCACTGGCGGGTGGTATTATTATCTGGTTTGTCTCCAGACGTGTGACGAAGCCGATCCTGGAGCTGAACGATATCTCACAGCGGATGGTACAGCTGGATTTTGAAGCAAAATATCAGGGCAGGGCTCATAATGAGATTGATCTGCTGGGTGAGAACATTAATAAACTGTCCGATTCCCTGGAACAGACGATTTCAGAACTGAAGACTGCGAATAATGAGCTGCAGCGGGATGTGGAGAAAAAGGAAGCTATCGATGAAATGCGTAAGGAGTTCCTGGCGAATGTCTCCCATGAACTGAAGACTCCCATCGCTCTGATCCAGGGCTATGCGGAAGGACTGCAGGAGGACATCAATGATGATCCCGAGAGCAGACAGTTCTACTGTGATGTCATCGTGGATGAAGCGGCGAAGATGAACAACATGGTGAAAAAGCTTCTGACGCTGAACCAACTGGAATTCGGCAACGATGTGGTGACTATGGAACGCTTCGACATTACGGCACTGGTGAAGAATTATATCCAGTCGGCGGCGATCCTGACCAAACAGAATGATATCACGGTGCGGATGGAAGAGTATCCTCCCATCTATGCATGGGCGGATGAATTTAAAATAGAAGAAGTATTTATGAACTTTTTCTCCAACGCGGTGAATCACTGCGAGGGTGAGAAGATCATCGATGTCAAAATGGAACAGAAGGATGGCAGGGTGCGTGTATCGGTATTTAATACCGGCAAGCCGATCCCGGAGGATTCTATCGGTCACATCTGGGAGAAATTCTATAAAGTAGATAAAGCCAGAACCAGAAAATACGGCGGCAGCGGTGTGGGACTGTCCATCGTGAAGGCAATCATGGATTCCATGAACCAGCCTTACGGTGTGATCAATTACACCAACGGTGTGGAATTCTGGTTTGAATTAGAGACAAAATAATGATTTTAAAAGGATATATTTTTATATGAGGGAAGAACAGATGCAGGAGGCACCGGTAAAGGTGCTGTTAGTCGGTGTGGACATCGGGGAAGAAGCGGATTTTGAACATTCCATGGAAGAACTGGCAAGTCTGGCAGAAGCCGCGGAGAAGGAAGTCGTGGGCCAGATCGTACAACGGCTGGATCATGTGAACAAAGCATTGTATATCGGAACGGGCAAGGTGGCTGAGGTACGCAGACTGGCGGAGGAGAGAGGTGCGCAGGAGGTTGTATTCGACAATTCCCTGACGCCTTCGCAGGTACGTAACCTGGGGAAAGAGCTGGAGCTTACCGTCATTGACCGTACGAACCTGATCCTTGACATATTTGCCATACGTGCACAGACCAGAGAAGCCAAACTGCAGGTGGAGACAGCGAGACTGCAATACATGCTTCCGAGACTGGTGGGCATGTACGATGCACTGAGCCGTCAGGGCGGCGCCAGCGGCAGCATGAGTAACAAGGGTACCGGTGAGAAGAAGCTGGAGCTGGACAGACGTAAGATTGAACACCGGATCACGGAACTGAAAAAGGAACTGGAGGATGTCAGCAGGACCCGGGATGTGCAGCGTAGGAAAAGACAGCAGTCCCGGACTCCGCAGGTGGCGCTGGTGGGCTATACCAATGCGGGAAAGTCTACGATCCTGAACCGCATGGTGGAACAGTTCGGAGAGCTTCCGGAGAAGACGGTCATGGAAAAAGATATGCTGTTCGCCACATTGGAGACCAGCGTCCGCAGTATAGATACGGGGCATAATAAGCCGTTTTTCCTGACGGATACGGTTGGATTCATTCATAAGCTGCCTCACGGTCTGGTAAAGGCATTCCGTTCGACCCTGGAAGAGGTAAAATACGCAGATCTGCTGGTCCAGGTGGTGGATTTTTCCGATGAAAATTACAGACAGCAGATGCAGGTCACTGCCGATACTCTGAAGGAACTGGGAGCAGGTGACATTCCGCAGATTGTGGTGTATAATAAAGCAGACAAATGCGGCATGGAACCACTGCCGCAGAAGAGACAGGAGCACTGGTATCTCGCCGCAGGGCAGAATACCGGTATCCGTGAACTGGCAGAAGCCATTGAGCAGCAGGTCTATGCGGACAATGTGGATTGTACTTTCCTGATCCCGTACAGCGTTGGAAATGTAGCTTCCTATCTTATGGAAGAGGCGCAGGTTTTTTCTACGGAGTACAGGGAAGACGGTATTTTGATCCATGCGGACTGTCACAGACAGGACATGGAGAGATACAAAACATACATGACGCAATAGATCATACAATGCGGGAGGATATTATATGGAACAGAATACACAGCAGGAAAGAGCAAAGCTTTTGGAACAGCAGGCAAGGGAATACCTGATGCGTTCCAACGATCCGATCTTTACACAGTATGTGCAGCAGCTGATCCCGAGAATACAGAAACAGCCCCAGTATGTGGAGCAGTTACAGGCGGAGCTGGATAAAAGCGTGGAATACTGGCATCAGAGACAGCAACTGAATGCGGAAAGAGCAGAAAGTGCTGCCGCAGGGCAGATACAGGAGTCCGTACAGCCTTCTACACAGGAGCCCATGCAGAAACAGCCGGCAGGACAGTTCACTGGGCAACCGGCAGAACAGGTTACTGCACAATCGTCAGGGCAGTTCTCCGCACAGCCGGCAGCAGAGACTGTAGTACAGGGGACGAAGAAAAAGCAGAATGCGGAATATCTCATTGGAACCATAGCTCTGTCGGTGGTGGGAGGAGTATTTATCCTGACAGCCCTGGTGCTGATGGGAATGTATTTCATGAACGGATGGATCAAGGGAATCTCTCTGTATGTGGTATCCCTGGGCGTAGTGCTACTGGCAGAGCTGTTGATCCGGAGAAAATTACCGAAGCTTGCACAGATATTTTCGGCGATCGGTATGGCGGCTTTGTATCTGTCCACCATGATCAATACGCTATCCTTACATAATTTCGGGATGCTTCCTGCCGCGTTGATCATTGGTGTGATCACCGTAGGCACGGTATTGCTGAGCCGGAAACGGGATTCGCTGATCCACAGACTGCTGGGGATTGCTTCCTGCTGGCTTTGCGCCTATCCGTTATCCATGTCCTCCGGGTTATCGATGGCGGAGGTCCTGATGGTAATGGGATTGATCCTGATCCTGAGTATATTGTGTGCCTGCGTACCGGTGCACAGATTCCATACGGCATCACAGCTGATCCTGTTTGCCAGTACCACAGTGCTGTTTCCGACGGTTGTAGGCTGCATCGTGTGGACACAGGGCATGTCGGTTGGTGTTGCGGTTGTAGCTTATAGTGTGTTTTTCCTGATAGCACATCTGGTACTTGTCGTACAGAACCGTTATGCGCAAATAGAAAAGCAGACCGGACATGTGGTGAAAAGTGGAGGATTGCTTGCTATTTACATTGCATTTATTCTGGTATCCGGAATTATGACGGGTGCCGGTATGGATGATTATTGGAGAGCAGCAGAGACGGATGGATATATAGGCATTTTTGCCCTGACCGTAATCGCATTTGTTATCACAATACTGACTGTGATCGCTTTGCGGAAGGCGGAAAAAGGATGGCAGAAATGGCTTCCGTGCTATTTCTTCAGTTTCGTGACTTTCTGTGGATTTTCAGTAATAGAGAATGATTGGGGAATTGTGATCTGTGCTACGGTATTGCTGATAGCAGTAAAAGTACTGTCACGCCTGGCAAAAGGGGGCCTTGCGGCACTGGATGCCATCCTTACTACGGTATATTGTATCCTGCTTCTGATGAACGGGAAGGAGATCCCCTATGCTTATGTGCTTTTGGCAGGAACAATCCTCAGTATGTTCCTTGTGCATGAATGGAGTACCTACCAGGAGATCGTGCTGACTTTTTCACTGGCATTTTTTGCTCTGTCGCATTTGATGCCTATGATAAAACTGCCGGCATTTTCCGGAATTCTCTTCGTGAGCATTCTGCTGTTCAATAATGTGAATTGTATGCGGGGTAAGGGAATCCTCGTATATAACGTATTCGTACTGATCGGACAGGTCGGAGCACTGATCGGTCTGGCAGACCCGGTATATCGGAATTCCTACATTACTTATTTATGTATGTTTGTGTTTGTGCTGGCTTATCTGGTGCTGACCCTGCAGGAAAAATATTATAAGAACTTTAAACACAGAGAACTGATCCTTGTGATATTCCTGACCTATATGGCACTGATCGTCAAGACAAATATTCCTGTGATCAACAGTATTCTGATCATGCTGATCGCGCTGGTAAGCGTGACTGCAGGTTTCGTGAAAAAGGATAAGCCCGTCAGAATCTATGGCTTAGTGCTTTCTTTGTGTACTTGTGGTAAAATAGCCTTATATGATTACTGGGGCGCACCGATCCTGCAGAAGACCATACTTTTCTTCGTGGTAGGCGTAATTGCTCTTGTAATCGCCGGAATCTATATTATACTGGAAAAGAAATGCAATGAGTGATGCAACGGACAGGAAGGAAGAAAAGGAATAAAATTATGACAGGACGTAATAAAAACATGGTGTGCGGAGCCTTATTATGTGCAATGATGTTATCCATGACAGCCTGCGGCAACGAGATCCCGGATCTGACGGAAGAGGAATCCCAACGGATTGGAGAATATGCGGCAGTGACACTGTTAAAATACGATGCCAATAATCGCAGCCGCCTGGTAGATCCCGAAGTGGTGATCGCCAAATTGGAAAAGGAAGCGGCAAAGGAAACAACAAAAGCATCGCAGGAAGAGGGAAAAGCGGAAGAGACGGGTAGCACCGGTACCACGGAAGTGACGATGCCCACGGCGCAGGAAGAGATTACTGCCAGTATGGAAGATTTTTTTGGTCTGCCGGAAGGCGTCAGCATTACCTATAAGGATTATATGGTAGCAGATTCTTACCCTGAGGACGGAGTTACGGATGACTATTTTGCGCTGGACGCATCCATTGGGAAGAAATTGCTGGTACTCAGATTTCATCTGACAAATGGATCAGAGCAGGAAGAGACGATAGATCTGCTGAATACGAATTCCAGATATATTATTACAGTGAATGACAGCATCAGAGCAAATGCGCTGACTACCATGCTGCCGAATGACATGTCTACCTATGCGGAGACACTGGAACCCGGACAGACACAGGAACTGGTATTATTACTGGAAGTAAACGAAGATGTGGCAGATGCTGTACAGACGATAGCACTTCGTCTTAAAAATGCATCAAATGAATATACAATTCAACTATTGTAGATATTTTTTGAAAAAAATAAAAAACAGTGTTGACAAGTGGAAGATAGGGTGATATACTCAGTTTCGTTGTTGCGGCAGTGCCAAGACAACGAAACAGCTTCCGATAAGACTTAAAAAGTTTTTGAAAAAGCTGTTGACAGATACCGACAAGGTATGATAAGATATCGATTGTCGCGAAAAACGAAAGTTTTTCAAGACAAAAAAGTTTTTAAAAAAGTTGTTGACAAACGAAAGCGGTCATGATAAGATATCAGAGTTGCCGCTGAGAACAACAGCAACAAAAGAATCACTGATCTTTGACAAATAAACAGTAATGCAACCCTGAAAATTCCAAGATTTTCAGAAAAATGAATTGCGAGATTCAAGAACAAGCAGATCGATGAAAAAGATCGAGAAGCTACCCGAATTAACAGTAAACAATGCCAGATAAAACTGGCAGGACACAAACACCATTTTAACATGAGAGTTTGATCCTGGCTCAGGATGAACGCTGGCGGCGTGCCTAACACATGCAAG
>ERZ772855.3993-NODE-3993-length-10605-cov-3.418009_pt1 | contig 10605 bp, 11 predicted proteins | sample MGYA00511900_ERZ772855 | MGnify/ENA primary metagenome ERZ772855 (study PRJEB29015, sample SAMEA2737701) | human gut metagenome | biome: human gut; feature: human-associated habitat; material: faeces | place: China | collected 2012 ...
TGTATCGCATGCTCCGGGAGTTCGTGGATTTTGCCAATGTATTTCACTAACTCTCTAGTTAAAACTCTACTTCTCAAACTTATCATGCAGATACTCCGAGAGCTTGGTATTTTCGCTGTAGTCCACAGGACAGTCGATGATGCAGGGGACCTTCTGCTGAAAGGCATCCTCCAGGATCGGCAGCAGGTCTTCCGCCTTCTCTACGCGGTAGCCTTTGGCATGCATGCTTTCCGCATATTTCACAAAATCGGGATTCTGGAAATCCACAAAGCAGTTGTGTCCGAAGTGATCCATCTGCTTCCATTTGATCAGACCATAGCTGGCATCGGAGAAGATCAGAGTCACAATGGGTGTCCCCTCTCTGAGGGCTGTCTCATATTCCTGGCTATTCATCATGAATCCGCCGTCTCCGGAGATCGCCAGTACCTTTTTCTCCGGGTAGATCAACTTGGCTGCCACAGCCCCCGGCACTGCGATGCCCATGGTGGCAAAACCGTTGGAGATGATGCAGGTATTGGGTTCGTAACAGTTGTACTCTCTGGCAATCCACATTTTATGAGCGCCCACATCCGAGATCACGATGTCATCCGCACCCATAAATTTCCGGACATCGTACAGTATTTTCTGTGGCTTCATGGGAAAAGAGGTGTCATCCGCATAGCTTTCATATTCCGCCACCATTTCTTCCCGCAGTTTGAGAAATTCTTCCGGCTCCTCTTTTGCGTCACTGCGGTACAGGATCTGCTGTAAAGAATAGGAAATGTCTCCGACAACTTCCACCTCCGGCTGGTACAGCATGTTGATATGCGCCGGCCTCTGGTCGATATGAATAATCTTATGTTTCCCCTCTCCGTTCCATTTGCCGGGAGCGAATTCCACAATATCATAACCGACGGCGATCACCAGATCTGCCATATCCAGCACCTTGTTCTGGTAATCCTTCTGGGGGATGCCTATGGTCCAGAGGGAATATTTGTTGTTATAAGGAATGATGCCTTTGGCCATCATGGTATTGACCACCGGGATCTTCAGGACATCTGCGAAGCTGGTAAGAGCCTCCCCGGCGTGATTGCGCACCGCACTGTGTCCCACCAGGATCACCGGGTGCTTTGCCTTGAAGATCATGGCCGCCGCCTGATCGATACTGGAAAAGGATGCGTACTCCTTATCCCTCTCCGGCTTTTTCAAAGGCTGTGCGGCAATACCGGAGCTGACCGAAAGCTTCGCCACGTTCGTGGGAAGATCCACATGACATGCTCCGGGCTTCTCACTTTCCGCATATTTAAAAGCGATCCTGACGATTTCATTGACGGAATTGGGGTTCACGATCTGTTTGCTCCGCTTAGTGATTGGTGCAAACAGCTCTACCAGATCCAGATACTGATGAGAAGTCAAATGCATCCGCTCCGTTCCCACCTGTCCGGTAATGGCAATCAGCGGTGCACCGTCGGAATTAGCATCTGCCGTGCCTGTGATCAGGTTCGTGGCACCGGGGCCCAACGTTGAGAAACACACACCTGCTTTTCCCGTCAGTCTTCCGTACATATCAGCCATGAATGCCGCTCCCTGTTCATGCCGCACCACGATCACCCGGATGTCCGATTTTTCCAGTGCATTCATCATATCCAGATTTTCCTCCCCCGGAATCCCGAAGACATATTTCACGCCCTCGTTTTCCAGACATTTTACTAACACCTCTGCAACTGTATTTTGCTTCTTTTCCTGCTCACTCATAGGTTTCACCTCGTAATTTCCTGACTTTTTCTACAAAATAAAAGAGACAACGCTTTCCGTTTCCACGGACTTCGTTGTCTCTTTATTTGCTCATGTTAGCACACTCACAGATGATAGTCAATTATACTTTTTCTATCCAATATAAATTTTTCCCACAACAAATCCAAAGACATTCCGCACTCCGGGGCCTGCGAAAAAGATCTGCCAGCACAGCGCCATGGGGAAGTTCTGGACGGTCTTCTGCAGCCACAGGGCGATGATCTGGTTGCCGGGATGCATGAAGAGACAGGTGGCGATAAAGCTCATCACCGGGCACATCAGACATACGATCATGGATGAGATTGCCAGCGTGATAAAAATGGGCTTATCCTCCGGAGATACCATGCGGAATGCCAGCTTCCGGGACAGCTTTTCCACTGCGAAATACTCCAGAATACAGGCGATGGGCCACATAATGGGAATCTCGTGGAACGCTAACAGGAAGATCTCGTTGGTCATTCCTCCCTTGTCCAGTGCGATGTTGTAACAGACCATGGCGTACACCATAACGAACGCCATGATCAGGGTGAAAATAATGTTCTGTAATTTTGTTTTCGGCATAATTGGATGCCCTCCTTTTCTAAAAATGGGCGCAAAAAGACACATGTGTGTTGTTCGTTAATCAGTGAGCAGTGCGCACATGTGTCGTTTCCAATTCTTACCTAAAGTCTTTATGCTGTTTTACTATTTTTGCAACGGTGAGATTTTATCACATAGATTCCGGAAAAGTCAATATGAAATAATGGATTTTTTCTTCCACTGCTTCTTCCGGCGATCCCCGGGATCTTACGTCATTTTCCTTGCCGTTCTATCTTAGATACAGATGGGAAAGGAAAAATCTAAACCATAAGCTAATTCATTAATTCGTTTATGATAATCATCTATAAAATTCTCAATATCTTCTATTATAGATTTGCTCAACTCTGATGTATATTCTATCAATTTTTCGAACATTTCTGGAACACTAATACATTTAAAATCTACTGCCCAAAGATGATCGCTTTTATATACTTCAATCAATTTTTCTGCTACATAAATTATATACTCAGCATTTCCTGGCGTTCCACGTTCACCAAGTGCTTCTTTAAGAGCCTTATTAAGTATAACACAAAGAATATCATTTTTCCGAATAAGTTCTTTACTTTTTGCCTGAACATAATCAAAAATTTCTATAGGATTTTCAAAACAAACTGTTCTTTCAAATGAAATGCCGTATTTCATATCATATCGCAAATCATCCAGTTTATTCAAATTATCTTTTAATACCTCTGCAAATAATAAGTACTCCCACAAATCCGGTTTTTCAACCACTAATTCAAATACACGCCCGGAATATTTTAACACCTTAGGCGATACCCCTTCTTTTGAAAAATGTTTTCTTAAACATAAACTATCATTGACCAAATAAGCCAATTGATTTTTCAGACATTTTATAATATCTTGACCTGTGTTAAACTCATATACCCAATTACTATCTTTGTTTCTTAAAGTATCTACAAATTCAAATATTTTTTCCGAATCTACAATATCTGAAAAATTCATTTCTTTATTTTTCTTCCAAACAGGTAAAATATTACTTACTTTTTGATCTATAAATACAAAAATCGGGATACCTTTTGCTTTTGCCCGTAAATACTCTAAATTAGTAATTGATTTTTCTCCATGATCTGTTATGTACCCATATCGACTGCCAACGATTAGTACCATTATATCAGCTCTTTGTTCTACGACTCGAAGACAGTTATTTATAGTATCTTTATCCGGATCTATTGGAAAAGAATCGTATTCAGATAATATGGCTTCATATCCTAAATCCGCTTCAATAAATTCTCTAATATCTCGCCTAATCTGTTTTAAATCATAACATGTAGAACTTACAAATATTGATGGTTTACGTGCCTCTCCTGAAATATATTGCATTTTCACGCCCTCTTTCTATTATGACTTTTTTCTATTTTTTATTAGTAAAATTATTGATAAAATATCAATATATACGTGCTTACTAATCTGTTTTAAAAATCAAATGCATGTTTGAATGACGTTCAAGTGAATTTTTATCTTTTTCTATGTATTTCCACGTTTCTTTATATGTTCCTTCAACGGAAACTGATTTATCTGAAATAAAATCTATAAACTCCAAAACTTTTCCTTCATATTTTTCAGCAAATTCATCCGAAAGTATTTCTTTCTCATCATCTGAAAAGTCTTTAAGTTCATTGTATAAAACATGTTCTAAATTGCATGAATTAAAATATAACCTATACGGAATATTGCGGATTTTTCCAGTTGTGTACAACTTAAACATAATCTCTGATTTATGTGCATTTCTTTTTTCAACCTCTTCAATGTCAAAATATTCCATATGATCCTCATAATATTGAATATTTTCAACTTCTGCTTCCTTAATGCAATTTTTAGTAAATGCACCATCTGTGTCAGCTATATGAATAATTTTTACAAAATCTCCCCAATTATATCCGTACTTACTTTTGATAGTCTCTATTAAAGCACCTACTTTTGACACTACGTTTTCTTTTGTTGTACTATAATTAGATGTTATATCTCCATGAACAACTGCAAATTGCACTTCTTCCCAAGAAAAAAACTCTTTCAATATTCCACCTATAGCATTTTCATCACTAGGCCCCTCAACAATAACCGTAACTACCTTTTTTTCATTCACTTCGCAGTCTCCTTCCTGCTTTTCTAAATGCTCTCGCAATTTTCAAGCTGTCAGTTTCTTCATATATTTTTTCTTCCTGTCCACCAAGAGTAATACTTCTAATATACATACTTCGGAGATTATTAGATCCTTTCACATTTTTCATGTGAATATATCTATTATTTGGATTGGCAGTAGAAAACATGATACTATCTTTATCCAACATCTCTAATGCACGTAGATTGTGAGATGTAAAAATCAATTGTCCTTTTGCACTCTTATTGAAAATATCTAATAATTCTCCTAACATATACTCAAAAATTCCAGCATCTAATTCATCAATAACTAAGCAGATAGAAGAATTTCCAAATGCTTGAATTAGAACATTTAAAATAGATACTATCTTAATAATACCTTCAGATTCCATACGAATCGGAATCGTTCTTTTTCCTTCTCTATTCGACATAAGCTCAACTTTCCAGCCTTCTTCACCAGAATCCATTGCTTGCTTTCCATAATCTTTTATTTCAATATTCATTCCCGGAATAATTGTATATAAAACAGTATTGATTTGATCTACAATCTCATTAAGAATATCTTTCTTTTTAATATCTAAAATAACTGGTTCCATTAATGGAACTGCAAAATCCCCTTTCATTCCTGTTTTTTCCTTTTCAATGCGAAAAGCCATTGGGAGCAAGAAATTTGCAGAAATCAAACCGGAATGAGAACTTCTAATAACAAACAAATCTTTAAGTGCAAAATCAAACAATGCATGAATAACAATGGAATAATTCTTAAATTCACTATTCTTTTTAAAGAAAATTTCTCTACTATCTTTTCCAAAAATGTAAGAGCAATTACTCTTTTCTGCTATTTTTCGTGCAACAATAAGATCCATTTTTACATTTTTATCTTTCCCAACTAATTCTTCAACTCTTTTCAATGGTTTAAAAACAACATCTGTCTGAGTTCTTTGATAATCCATAAAAACATTCTTATTCGTTCTATTGCCATCTTTATTTATTGCACAATTCAAATATTCTCTTTCAATAATAACGCCATCATCTATTTTCGAAAAAATAATATGATAACCTACCTCATACAGTACGTTATCTCCAAATATTTTAAATTCAGCATTTATCTCTGCATTTGTTGAATCTGTATCGATATAATCTATAATCCTTTGATCTAATTCCTCACCAGTAATAATATCTTGTAAAAAATAAAGTGCATCGACAATTGCTGTTTTACCAGATCCATTTTGTCCATAAATTCCCAAAATCTCAGCTCTACTACATTCAAATTTTCTTTCATTAGCAAGCGGCATTATAATAATACCATTCTTTACATTTTTAATATTTTTTAAAGTTAATGATGATAAACGAACAACAATATTTCCCATAATTGCCTCCTATAATCCATTAAAATCGCATCTATATTCTAACACAAAACATTTGATTTTTCAATTTCATTTTATATTTTGATATTTTTTATTCCACTTTTAAAATTATAATATTATTTATATTGTGTTCATTTTTTCATTATTTATTCGCTAAAATTATTGATTTGAGCGATATTATCCAAATAATACCACTCAAATCAATTACTTTATTAGATTGATTCTTCTAAATTATATATATGTTTTATCTTTCCATCTCTCCCATCCTTCCTGTCACGTTCAACATCTTTTCTTCTCGGAAGCTGAGCATCTTTCCATTAGTTCCACCGACAATGATATGATCCAGCAATTCTATCCCCAGTAGCTGTCCGCACTTCTGCAGCTTTCTCGTAACAATCATATCCTCTTTTGACGGTTTCACATTGCCACTGGGATGATTATGAAGTCCAATGATTGCAGAAGCATTTGCCAGAATACTGCTCTTAAAAACTTCTCTGGGAATTACCAAAGATGCGTTGATCGTTCCAACACTGACCAGATTCATATTGATTACCTGTCCATTATTTTTCATATTCAGGATACAAAATACTTCTCTGTCATATTGAGATAACTCCTTCGCCATCAATTCTACAACAGCCTGTGGACTATCCAATATCTGCTCACTATAAAGAGATGGTTCTCTTACCAGACGGATATTCACAACTTCCAATTCATTCTCCATTGTTCTGATCTCCTTTTGGAAATTCTACAACCAGAAGGACATTACTCTCTGGAGATTCCACATATGATTTCGATTATGATAATGTCATTTCCAAACATTTATGTTGTTCCACCATAATCTGCTCCTTTCGTTTTTTCCCTTGCTTCTGTTTTTCCTGACAAATAGCTTATCACTTTGTTTGTCTTAATGCTTTTCTGTAACTCACTGATAATACACAAATCTGCTACATTCACTCCCGGCAAAGCAAGCATCTCATCCATCGTCATATTGACAATCTCTTTTTCCGTTCCATACCCAGCATCAAATAAACGCTGTAATACTTTTATTGCTTTTTGATTCTTTCCCATTTTATTGTCAAAGGGCAGCTTAACGCCACCCTCTGTTTTACTCCTCTTCTTTTTTCTCTTCAATTCCTGATTTCTTAATCTGTTTCTTTTTGTTCCAGACACGGATACCTGTAATTCCGGCTGCCGATAATAACAGAATGGCTATCCACAAAGCTGCCTGTGTTGTATCACCTGTTTTTGGCGGATTGCTAGTCTTTACAGGGTTTCCCGGTGTCTCCTGCGTTGGAGTTTCCGGCACTTCTTTGATGGTAACTGTCTGACCTTCATCATTGATGTCCTTATGCTCCGTTACCTTCTTCGGTTTTTCCGGATTTGTCATATCATACAGTTCTTCAAACGTTACAAGCTGCTTTCCACTGAGTGAACTCCCATCAAAAGTAAACTCAATCTTCACTTCCATCTTTTCCTTATCTGCAGTAAATTCGTAATCATTTGTTACTTCTTTACCATCAATGATCAGCTTTGCATTTTCCGCCTTGATCATCTGCCAGCCAGACAATTTGTATTTCGTACCAATTTCCAATCCTTCTAAAGTAACAGTATCTACAATCGTCAAATTTTTTCCTGCTTCAATTTCTTTCTTGCCATTTTTATCTGTTGCTGTAGTATGAATAGAAATCTTACGTTCTGTGATCAGAACCGTCTGTCCCTCATCTTCAATGTCTTTATGTTCTGCTACTTTTGCAGGTTCTTCCGGATTTTTCAGATCGTATAATTCTTCAAATGTAACCAGATTCTGTCCGCCAAGTTCGGATGCATCGAACGTATAAGAGATTTCAACTTTCATTTTCTCGCTGTCAGCAACAAAAGTGTAATCACTCTCCACACGCTTTCCATCAATGAGCAGTTCTGCATTTTCCTCTTTCAGCATCTGCCAGCCTTTTAACTGGTACTTTCTTCCTTCTTCCAGACCGTCCAGCATAACCGTATCCACAATCGTTACTTTCTTTCCTGCAACAATTACTTTTTCGCCTGTTTTCTTGTCTGTTGCAGTTGTATGAATGGTAATCTCTTTTTCATACTCATCGGTCAGCGTTCCAAGATCGATTGTTACTTTATTTCTGCTGACAACAACTTCAAATGCAGGAATCAGCTTCATACCTTTGTTGGATTCACAAGATAACTCCTCAATCTCATAAGTATCATAAAGTAATGCACCTTTGCTGTCGTCCGGCTCAGAAGTTCCGAACCAGATACCGTCCTCACTGGATGTTTCGGCATTTGTATTTTTCTTATGAGACGCCCAATCGGAAGCAGTGGAAAACTGACCATTTTTATCTTTCACTATTATATGGCTCTCTCCGGTTGTCTTGCTCGTAATCTTAAAAGGAACATTTGCAAGTCTCTTATGTGTACCTGCTCCAATCTTTACGCCTTCCAGATTTCCACGTTTAATCTGGTTGTAAATAGAATGACTTTCATCTGTTAAATCCACGATTTTTCCATTTTCTGTAATCGGAAATTCAATCGCTTTTGCCCCGTCAGTCAGATAACCTTCCGGTGCTTTGGTTTCTTCCAGTTTGTATTTACCATACAGAAGTAAATTCTTAACTTCCAGAAATTTTTCCACTCAAAACACCTTCGCCGGAGTTCACATTTGCGTGTGAGACTCCGGCGTTAATTATTTTACACCTGTATTCGTTTCAAAAATATCTATTAGAACTGGGATCATTGCTTGCTGCTCTCTTACATAAGACTGGTAACTGAATATAGTTCCAGGCGCATCCAAATCATTTGCATTTCCTACACAGACAAATCCATTTCCCTCGATTCCTATATATGTTGTAATCTGATGCATTTTTCCGTTTTCGTTCTTGTTTATTACATTCATCAGAGTCAGGCCATCTCCAATGTCATACACATCGATTCGTTTTTGAGAAAGTTTTTTCATTCCGCTTCGCCTCCCTTTATGAACGCCAGAATTTCCCCGTAAGTGCGGTTGCTCTTTATTACCGCCTCCCATTCCTCGTTCTTACGTGCTATACACACCGCTTCATCCATCCTCCGGCTCAGGTCTCCTCCGACCTTCCCGCTTCTGATATAATCATATAACTCCCGCAGATTCTCCGGCACTTTCTCGGGATCTGCAGCACAGTTATAAAAAATCTTCTCCGTCCCATCCTTCAGGTACAGCTCTCTGTCTTCCTTACACAAGTTCTAGAACGAATACTTCGCATATCCCTTGCCAAACGGGTCAAAGCTTCTCCACCGGCTGATGGTTCAGATTCTGCATCTCTGCATCGTACATACGCTTTTTATCCCGCGTATACATATCCAGCCGGACCGGCTTGCCACTTTATCACCCATCGCCTTACCAAACATAAAATCATCCGAAATCGTCAGTTCCTCATATCGTTTTGCCATCCGTGTTCTCCTCTCACACTCCACAGGAGAATAAACAACTACAATACGTAGAACAAACGCTCTGTCCTTCATCATCTCCTGCTCTATTGTATTTAATGGGGTAAATAAGCAGGAATTTCTCTGAAGTCACAGATATCAACTTATGCTGATTAAGAAATTTAAAATAGAAAAAATCTGCTTACAAGCAAAGAATAGCAGACACCTTTATAATTGTCAATGTGGCAAAATAGCCAAATCTGCACTTTGTTAAATATTGACAATATGCGATCCACCACCTCTTCTTTTTCTGCCTTACTGAAATAACATTTTTATGCGCTTCTTTTATTTCCGTTATAAGCTATATAACATCCCTAAAAATATACCGTGTGCTCTTCAGCTCACGGAGGAGACTGTATCCACACACGGCGGTATCATCAAAACTTAATCCCTTTGGACTCACTTCCTAATAACCACTCTAAAAAGCGCCATTTCATTGCCAATTCTATCGCAGGGTTAATCACGCTCTCATCCCTGTCAAATGCATACCCTTTATTGCATATATATCTTTTTCCGTCCGGCCATTCCAAAGTCATCCCGGCTTCATATACAATATCCATACCACTTACACTCGTAATTCTGTTGTGACATCGGTTGGATGCCATAAAAATGTATAGTTGGTTTCTGTAGTCTATCGTTAACTGATTCCCGGTATATCCTCCCAGTGCAAATGCATTTCCGCTCAACCAATGATTCACCTCAGAGTTCTTTGCGACAGGATTCTTTGAATAACACAAAAGTCCATGAAACTGGCTAAAAGTTCCATCCTCATTCTTTTTACCGGTATGATTTACTCCAATCTTATTGACAAATTGCGAATCTAATAAATCACCTGACAACATCATAGATGCAAATTTTCCCATATCTGCTGCTGTAGAGAATAATCCTGCATGTCCATAGAGACGTGGGCACCACTTCTCCAATTTACGTGCCTTCCCATCATTTACCATTCCTTTAGAAATATCCCTAATTACACAATAATTATTATTTGCGATTCTTCTTTCATAATTATTCGAAACTACCCGTCCCATATCTTCAGGTCTGATAACCAATACAGTGTCCTTCATGTCGCATGGATCCAAAATATATTTTCTAACTAAATTATATAAATCCGTTCCTGTTACACTTTCCACTACATAAGATAATACTATTGCACCCATATCTGTATATAATCGGGATTTTGTATAATCTGGCTTGATATTTAAAATCAGATATTCTGCGTCTTCATAGGACAAAGCATTTTCTATTCTGTCATCTGTTCTTAATGGCACCCTGAAAGAAAGCAAATCCTTAATAGTTA
>ERZ772855.4018-NODE-4018-length-10558-cov-16.551461_pt1 | contig 10558 bp, 6 predicted proteins | sample MGYA00511900_ERZ772855 | MGnify/ENA primary metagenome ERZ772855 (study PRJEB29015, sample SAMEA2737701) | human gut metagenome | biome: human gut; feature: human-associated habitat; material: faeces | place: China | collected 2012 ...
AGCGGAAAACGGGGTCTGGCTGACATCAACGGTTGCTGTTGAGTTTCTTGAGTGGCCGTTCATGCCGGCTGGGGTACAAAAACAATAAATTCAATATATTGCAGGGGTTATATAGGCCTGATAAGCGCAGCGCATCAGGTAATGTAGCGTTTGTTATCAGTCTGAAAGGATACCCTCGCACAAGGGTATCCTTAATAACCTACTAAAATTAAAGTGATTTACGGCAGGCGGTCAGTTGGGGGCTGGAATCAGCGTCGCTTCCGGTCATACCGGTTAGCATCTGCACATAGTAATGCCTATTGTAATCATCAGATTCATTTGTCCAGTAAGCACCTTGTGTAAATTGCGAATTACTGGAAAACGCTCCAACGTTCCCCCATTCACCATAGAGCGATCCCTGCGTGCGTTGGTTTTCGCCAGACGTCAAATGTGTGATGCCAGGAAGATTATATCCATCATTTTTCGCATGACAGAGCGCATTGGCAGCTAGCCAAATATTGGTTTGATTTCCATTATTCACCCACCAGCCTTTCAGCTTAATTAAGGTCTGGTAGGTTGTACCTCCTTGTCGGGGAACAGCGCTTATTGTGACTGACGTTTGATCGCCGATATTTGCGAAAGAAACCTTACCTGAAGCATCGACCGACACCCAACTCTGTGAACTTGAAAACATATAATCATCAACGGTTTTACCCGCTTCAAAGTTATCATTGTTGAGTGTGTAATACGCTCCTGCAAAACCTTCGCTCGGGAATTTAGCCGTGGAGAAGGTATGGTTGTTTGCAGTGACATGACCGGACATTTCTTTTATCGAGCGGATGAGATTCAGCGATACGCTTAAGTTTGCCTGATGAACCCCGTTCAGCATGGGAATGAGAGTCGCTGTTCCCTCTTTTCCGCCAGTGACAGTCACGGTGTACTCGCCATAATTTCTTTGGCTGTAATCAATATCACTCAACTTGAGAAAGTTCACGAAGGGACCTGACTGGACAAATTCCAGATGATCAGACGTCACTATCGGGTTACCGTACTTGTCTTGCAATGTTAGCGTAAGTTTCGCGCTATGCTGGTAGTCAGCCATCAGAGTGCCAACGTCGGATTTCAAAATTGACTTACTTTCATCCGCCGTGTCGGCAATCAAGGTAATGGTTGCGGATTGGTTGGCTGTACCAGGAACTTGCACATTGACCGTTAAGGTTTCTGCCAATGTACTGGTTATTGTCGCCGTGACTTGCCCGGACTGATCGGTACGCGTAGTTGGAATATTAACTACCGGGCGACCTTTGGTGTCTAAGGCGTAACGAACATCGACACCTTCAACCGGGAATCCGTAATCATCTTCTACTCGTGAAGTGATGGTGCTGCTATCAACGCCGTCGGCGGTGATGGTGTCAGGAGAGGCCACGACGCTCACAACATGTGCCGTTTTAGCATCTGCCTTAACCGCAACCGTTACCTGGCTCTGAACGGGAACATCTTTGCCCATTGTGGCCGTAACGGTATAGACATTCACTTTGTCACTGGTCAGCGTCACTTTGGCCTGACCATACTGGTCAGTAAGGACTTCCCCTGTATTGCTTAGCGTTGCACCTTCAGGCGTTACGCTAAAGGTGATAATTTGTCCAGGCATTAATTCATCCCGAGCATTTCTCGCCGTTGCGGTCAGCGTAATACCTTCACTGTTATGGACCGTGGTTTCTGGCTTCGATGATGTTAACTCGAGCTTGCCATTTGCCACATTCACGTCAACCTTACTACTACTGTTATTGTCCAGCGTTGCCGTCACCTGATAAACCCCAGGCTGGGTGCTGAGAAGGTTAACGTACGCGTAACCGTTATTATCAGTGTAAGCCGTATCGCCTATCGTAATGTTAGCTGTTGGCTGCGCACTTAATCTGACGCGTTGACCCGCTATTACATTGTTAAACGCGTCCTGGACGAGTATCCGTAGCGTGATGTTTTCGCCAACCGTTATCGTTTTTTCGGCTCCGGTTATACTTATTACCTTCGCCGAACTTTCATCCGGCAGCACTGATAAACTAAACGTTTTATTATCGGAGGCTTGCGCTTTCCGGTTCACCACGACGTTATGTTGCCCGGCAATATTGCTGGTCATTGTTACCGTCGCCTGACCCAGTGTATTGGTGGTGATTTCTGTTCCACTTAGAGTGACATCGTTACTCTGGAAAGTGACCAGCTGGTCTTTAAGCGGATTTTGGTAAGCGTCCAGGATCGTTGCAGTCAGGGTACTCCCCGTACTGTTACCCGCAACAATGGTATTTAATGAGGCAGTCAGCGGCTGGAGCTGCGCGCTGTTTGTATCCCCAATAAAAGTGACTTGCTGATGAGCAACGGTATTATTTCTGGTCAGCGTCGCCGTAACTGTAAACTCACCCGCTTTTGTGCCACGCAATGTGACCACGGCATCGCCGTTTGCATCGGTGCGGGCGCTTTCACTACTTAGCGTGAAGTTCCCGGTCATAGAGGCTGGCAAGGTAAATTTCACATCCTCATCCGGCAACGGGTGTCCATAAACATCTTTCACACTGGCTGTCAGGATAACGGTATTTGTATTGTTAGCGATCGCACTGCCTGACCCGGCATTTAAGGTCATTACCGATTGTTCCCTGTTTGGGACCACGGTGATCGTGACCGACTGGTGAATATTTTTATCCGCCTCAAGCGAGGCATCGACGGAATAGCTACCAGCTTTTGAACTGGTCAGGTGCACTCGCACAATACCGGACTGGTCTGTTGTGGCGGTCGTGTTGTCCAGTTGCGAACCACCAGGTGCCACAAAATTCACTTTCATATCTTTTAATGGGTTGTTATGAAAGTCTGTGACGGTGGCGGTCAGAGTACTGCCCTGGCTGTTGCCAGCAATAATGGTATCTGGATCGGCAACCAGTTGTTTGAATTTTGGCGTACTCGAATCGCTAACGAATTTCGCAATTATCCGTTGTGAGAAACCATTTGGCAGCGTGGCGCTAATCGTATTTTCTTCCGCAACCTGACTTACCATGTTGATTGTGGTAACACCATATGCATCCGTATTTTGCTGCGGCGGTTCGACAAACTCCGCGCTTCCTTTTTCATTCTTAAAGGTGACCTGATGATTTGTCAGGGGATTATCACTCTCATCAGTGATGTTGATCGTGAGGGTATTAAATGTCTTTTTATCGGCGTAAACGTCATTATTCGTCGCTGATAATGTGGCGACGCGAGCCTTATTCTGGTTTGCCTCAATGTTATAAATATGCGATTGCAGTGGAGCATTCCAGTTGTGAAGGCTAAGTTGTGCCCTTAGTGCTGTCCCTTGCTTATGGGCCGGATAATTCGCGGTATAAACGCCAGGCTGCTCTTCGTGCCAGACAATCGTGGCGCCAGGTTTGCTGTTTTCGACAGTAACGGCTTTTACCAATTCCTCTTTTTGATATGCAACCGGTTGATTGCTGTCGTCTTTCAGTTCCACCCTAACCTTGATGTCGTCTCCGGCATAATACGATACGTTATCTATTGTTATTGATGAATGGTCGCGGGATGAGACAACAGGGACGATATTAACGACAATGGATTCTTTTACCGCACTCTCACCGTTAATTTGCGGCGTCAGTGTTACTGAACCTGATGTCGTTCCGGCGGTCAGCATCTGTGTGTAACTACCATCACCGTTATCTGTCCAGTCAGACAGGGTGATATCCTGAACGCCTTCACTGCGGGTTTGCAGCGCCAGCCCCGGCACCGGAGTTCCGTCGGAATCGTGCGCAGTAACGGTCAATGTGGTCGTCGATTTTTTATCTGCAGCTACGGTTAGCGGATTAACGGATAACAGAGAATCTTTCTGGCTTAATGTCGGAGCCTGAATGACGACCATGCTTTGTTCATGCCGTGACAGGTTCCCTTTTACATCCTCGGCGGTAACGTCTATCGACCATGTATTATCGGTTTCTGGAGTGTTAGTGAAGCGATAACCTGGCAGCGTAACCGTGATATCTTTTCCAGACGTGCTGACTTTACCTCCGGCAGCTTCCAGCGCAGCGGCTTCGATGTTATAGCCTTTCAGGGCATATTTGGTCTGTAGCGAGGAAACCAGCGGTTTTATTTCTCCAGACTTTCCTTTCACCGGATCCAGCAGACTCAGGCGAATCAGCTCTTTCTTGCGATATTCCAGAACGATGTTGTTGTTGCGATCAATCAGGTCATAACGACTACCGGCCAGACTGCGCCGTCCGGCCACTTCGTCCGGGTTAAGCTGTTTCTGCATTGAACTGCTGGGTTGCCAGGTTAGATCAACGGCAAAACGTGTGTCATTTTCACCTTGTTTTCCCTGACGCTGTTCCGCACTGAGAGTCAGAAGCGGGAAGGGGGTATAGTTGAGGCCCGCGGTAATAGCATGGGGATTACTTTGGCGATCATTCTTGTCAAACAGCGCCACTTCATCACCATAGTATTGTTCATAGACCAGTTTTCCACCCAGTTGTGGCCAGGCTGGTAACCAGCCTTCCGCGCGTAAATCCCAGCCGTTGGCCGGGCGGGCTTCGTAGTCATTATCCAATTCCGGTGCGCTACGCCAGCCAGTCAGGCCGATATAAGCGTTGCTGCTCAACTTCAGATAATCACGCCAGTATTCTGCGCCAAGACCCGCGCGGGAGTGATAGCGGCTCAGGTCGTGGTCAAAAAACAGGTTGATGCCTGACATCCAGCTGGGGGTGAAATGACGCCAGCCCAAACCGGTGTTGATCTGGGTACGATCGTCTGTTCGGTGAAGGGTATGCTGGCTGAAGAGCAGATAATCAGGTGTGTCATACCACGGATGCAGGAAGTCGAATTGCGAATTTTTCAGGCTGAAATCTTCATCCACACCCAGAGAGATTTTCGCAGTGCCAAAGTTATTTAACCAATCAGTCATCGCGCCTGAGGCTTCTGAAGACGCCCAACCACGCGCCATGCCGCTGGCCTGCTCACTATTCATATCTTGTGAAAGCAGGGTGCCAACTCGCTGCGAAGTGCTGGCTATTTGATTCTCCAGCGTGTTTTCGCCATTCGCAGGCGGTACGGCATTTTGTTGCTCATGACTTTTCTGCAAGGTTGTTGCCGGAACATCCAGCTCTTCACCCTGGCGCACGTTATCAAAGCCGCGAGCAAAAGTACGGAACTGATTAAGACGACGAAGCTCCTCCAGTGAAATACCGAATCGATCAGCAACGCTTTGCGCTGATTCCAGCGCACCAAGCGTGTAAGGCACAGTATTATTTTCTATTAGAGGGGGGGCAGATGAAACTGTCGTCTGAGGTTTAGCATGTACCACATTTTGTGCCGTCGCCATGACGGGGAAAAAAATTTGTGTAAATAAACAAACTCCGGCGGTCAGGCGGCGTATTTTGTCACCCAGACCACATAAAGAGTTTTGATCATTATTTTTTATTTGATGCGCATTTGTTGAAGACATAGTGACCTTCCGTGAAAAAACAGAATTAAACTTGTTTTTTCTAGCACGGAGATATAAAACGATCCTGACTATAATGTGACCAGAAATAATGAATTGGCCGTGGAATTGCTAAACCAGGAACAATAACGGCGGTGGCTGAGTACCTCCAAAGAAAAAGGATGTTTTAATTATTTTACGTGATGTACTGAAAAGTTAAATTCGTTAAATTACTTAAGAATAATTCGTATGCAATTTGAATATTTGCATCCCGCAGATTAATGCTGCGATAAATAGCGCCGCTGCGCCGCAGAGCGTGGCACTGGCGAGGGCCGACGTTCCGTTGCCGAGCATACTGGTCAGCGCCGGGCCAAGAATTTGCCCGATACCATAAATGAGTGTCACAAAGCCCAAAAGGTTAAGATTTCCCGGCACGCTAAGCTGGCGGGCGATGGTCATCACCAGCGAGGTCGTCCCCATAAAGGTGCCGCCAAAACCAATACTGCTGATGATGAGTAATAAAGGAGAGCTGCTGGCGAGGGTTAACAGCACGCAGATCGCCTGCACCAGCAAATTCGCGGTCAGGCAAGGTAATGCTCCCCACCGTTTGGCTGCCCACAGCCAGCCAAAACAACCTGGGACAATCGACAAGCCAACCAGTGTCCAAAGATGAGCCGTCAGCACAGGCTGGCCCGCGTCTTTCGCCATGAGCGGCAGGTAGGTGGCGACGATGATATAACCAAAACCCGCCAGACCATACAAAATCGCCAGTAACCACCAGCTCATGGGTTGTTGCGCGATTTTTGCCAATGGCGCTGGCGCGATAATGTGTTTATTCGACGGGGTGAGCAGCGCCAGAGCAAGCAATATAATGGCAGAAAGTGCTCCGGCACCTTGCCACAACGTTTGTGAAGAGAGGGCAAAATGCAGGCCTGCCAGCACATATTCATTGCCCAGAGCGATGCCGACGCCAACACCAGAAAATAGCGCCGCAAGGACAAAGGGATGGCGGGTATGTTGCATGATGAGCGTTGAGCCGAAAATCAACATCCCGGCGCTGGCGACTCCCGCCAGAAAGCGAATGATGAAAACCAGAAAAAACGGCGGTAGCCACGCCATCGCGAGGATTAATAATCCGGTTGCGAGGGCGGAAGCTAACAGGAACGGGCGCAGGCGTGAGGGTAAATGAAACGCGCCGAATGAAAACAGCAGGCTCCCCGCCAGATACCCGGCATAGTTACCACTGGCGATCCATGAGAGTTCGCTAAAGGAAAATTCGCCTTCCGCCAGCATGACTGGCAGCATCGGCGTATAGAGAAAGCGGCCTAAACCCATACCTAAGGTCAGAACCAGCATCCCGAATAACGCGGTGCTGAAAGAAAAACGTTCTACGGGATGCGATGTCGAATTCATGTTCTGCCTGGTTTGTATTATTTTGAGTTAACAAGTTAATAACAAAAAAGGAGAACCTGCCAGACTGTTATCATGATTTTGTCGACGTAAAGCGATAAAAAAGATTCGGTTCGCCAACGATATAAATGTTGCCGCTGTCATCCATCGCTATCCCTTCCGCCTGCTTGATGTTGTGTGAAAGGCCATACTTGCCTTTGGTTAACGACATTTCGCCGATCACGTCACCTGTCACGGTCACTTCCTGCAGGGCGCGTGACTCATGTGACAACACCAGCAACGTATTTTTCTGTGGGTTAAATTCCGCGCCAGAAACATCATCCAAAGTAAACTGACGCTGCAACGCTTTATCTTTGCTGATATGCAACTCATCGCTACGCAATAGCCCGGTTACTTTGTAGACCTCTATCGGATTTTTCTCTTTAAAAAACCAGAAGGTATGGTCCTGAGAGGAGTAAGCCAGCCCTTCAAAGCCACAGTTAGTTGGTGTTTCCTGCAATGGGATTTTAATTTTTTTGAGGATGCTTACTTCCGACTCAGCGTTAAGTGAAATCACATAAATGGCGTAGTCACGTTCATCACTGATGACAAATTTATTATCACCAATGTATTCAATCGTCTCGAGATCCTTAACAAAATCGAGCGGAATGGTGCGGATCAGGTCACCCTCGGTCGTCATTTCAACGATGGTTGCAGCTTTGTTGATAGTGCTAAACAAGGTATTGCTCTGCGCAGACCAGGTCAGTGAGGAGATATTTTTAGTTACTCCTGTAATCTCTTTACCATCGATAGTGGCCTGATAATTCTGAAACCCTGCGACATGCTGGCTTTTACGGACGCAGGATTGCACAAAAAACAGGCTCACCGCCACGATGGCGCAAAGAAAAACGATAAAGGTGATGCGCTTTTTCAACTTGTTGTTCCTTATTATTGTTTTTTTTCTCGTCAAATTCAGTGCGACAGATAAGGAGTATACGGATGAAGCTTAATGAATTCTTAACGCGGGCGATGAAATAGTAAACGCCGCAGGGGGGCGGCGGTTGTCTCTGGATGGCAGAACATTTTCAGCTTACATCGACTGATAAATGCGCCTCATCCATGAATGATAGATGAGGCGGTTAGCAATTTATATCCTCTGCCATACCCACTCTGTTTGGATGATTATTGAACTATTCTTCAACTATATAAGTTGGCTGATAAGACGTTAAACCCGGAATGGAAAAACTGCTATTCACTTCTTTCTTTAAACGGGCTTCATTAAAACTGGTACTGTCCTGTTGCTCGGTACTGTTCTTGGCTTGTTTATCGGTACTGTCATTGGCTTGTTTCTCGATACTGTCACTGGCTTGTTTATCGGTACTGTCACTGGCTTGTTTCTCGATACTGTCACTAGCTTATTTCTCGGCACTGTCATTGGCTTTTTTATTGATATTATCATTGTAAAGATATGCATTCTTAAGAGAAACATTATTCACTTTGGCATTGAAAAAACAGGCATTTTTAAAAATCGTATCTATAAATATCGTATTGAACAACCATGCATGGTTAAATAGAATATTAGAACCTTCTGTACCAGTAAAATTAGTATTGTCCAATTTTGCAGCCGAAAAGTTTGTATTTAAGAGTTTGCATTTTGTTAAATTAGCGTTAGTAAAATTGGTATACATGCAGCTAATATTAGTAAGATCTTTGTCTGAAAGATTTTTCTCTGATAGATTGGAATAATCAAATACCGCTCCAATAATTAATGACGGAAAGAAAATCAATTTTGTGAAATCTATGTGTGCAAGATAAGCGTTACTAAGGTCACTTCCAGTAAAATTAACGCCAGTGAGAACTTTTCCGCTGAAGTTACTGTTCCGTAGATTTGCATTTGTAAAATTTATATTAAGCAAGTGACGAGCTTTACGAAAATCGATTTTTTCTAATGAGGCATTTTCGAATTCTGCATTACGCAGATCACAATCGGTAAAATCCACGCCTTCACAGATCGTACCGGAGAACTTGGCATTTCTAAGAATGCTGCCATTAAAATTGACATTCCTTAGAACCATTTTAGACAAGTCTATGCCGGTTAAATCCATTCCCGCTAAATTCAACCCTTCTATACACCATTGACCCGATTCATCTTTAGGAATAGCAGTGCTAATAGTATTGATGACAACATCACCTATCTTGAAGGTCATTGTAATTCCTGCATCAGAGATAGAGACTTTTCGCGTAAGACGTTCACTCTTATCTCCAGTGATACTCTTCTGAGCATCGTAAAAGCGCTCGCATGTATGACAAAATCTTTTCCAGCTCTCATTTGGTTTCAGATTATTGTCCGGGAGGAAATTAGCAATGCTATAAAGATCGTTCAGGACGCTACTTCTTATTTCAGGAGAGGCGCACTCAATAATTTCAGAGGTGGATATTGTATTTTTAATTTTATCTCTATTATCCGTGAGATTTCGTGATCCTGCTATATTTGGCTGCTGCTGGTTTTCTTTGTAGTATTGCAGCACATTTTCCCATTGTAGGTTTGTGAACGAGAAAGTTTCAGTCTCGTTATTGTTATCCCGTATGGTTAATTGATTTTCTAATGGATCAAAAGCAATCATGAAGTTATTCAGATGTCGATATTGATGAGTGGCATCTAATTTCACTTCAAATGAATTTGAACTTTTGCAGGCATGTTTTAAAAACTTTTCACAGGGAAGGTGTTGATCTTTATCTACGTGTTGTGGGTCATTGTGCAAAACAGAGAAAATACTCTCTTTCAAATTGTTCTTGTCAATATAGATTGGTAGTTGCGCTTTTTGTTCCATTATTTTAATAAACTGCTGCAGTTGCTCGGTTTTAACATTGCAATGATGACTTAGATCTTTATCTTTAACAGTTAATACGCTTTCATTATCATCTTGTCGATTAAATATTATTTTTAGATCGTCAATTTCAAACTCATGTAAACCATTTCTTTTGGTTTTGGCGATGATTTGTTCTGTTGTTGATGAATAACGATTTAAGGTTAATTCGAGATTGTCGGGATTAGAAATAAGGTGAATAAAAAGATTCAATACACGCTTAATCAAACCATCATTCAAATGATTTATATCATAATTAATTTGTTTTTGTATGGTTTCAATTTCCGAGTTAATATCATCAGATGATTGGTTGTTTTTGTTATAGCAAGGTTTCAGTCCTGAATACATGTTGAGTGTTGGGAGAATATCTTGGTATATGTTTAGGGAGCCCATATTTTTATCCTTGAATTGTGAAATGTTCTTCTAAATCTAAAATAATCAGGGGGTGTGGGTAAAGATAAGCTTCACACTGAAACTTATCTTTATCATTACCACACCCGGTAATCATTTTATTGCTCTATGTATAATTATGGGTTTAAGTATAATACAATGTATATTGTATTTTAGACGCGCAATAGCAAGGTGCTATCAAAAATCGCTCATTTTGTGGATGGGAAATATTTCACGGCAGGCGAGATATTTAATACAACTTACTTCATGAGGATTATGTGCAGCCAAATATCCGGGCGTTATATTTAAAGGTCTTATTGCCTGGTTGACGCTTCTGAATCGTAATGCACCACGCACTGCCAGTCGCTGCCCTGCTGGCAATATATCGCTTCGGTCTGCCCAGGGATCACCCATTGTATTTCCTCGCCGGGCGGACAGGTCAGCCAAATGCATAACCCGCAGCCGCCGCGTAAATCACGGGGAATAT
>ERZ772855.4024-NODE-4024-length-10547-cov-2.932711_pt1 | contig 10547 bp, 8 predicted proteins | sample MGYA00511900_ERZ772855 | MGnify/ENA primary metagenome ERZ772855 (study PRJEB29015, sample SAMEA2737701) | human gut metagenome | biome: human gut; feature: human-associated habitat; material: faeces | place: China | collected 2012 ...
AAACTGTATGAGCGTAGTAGTGTACTAATCGCTTAATACAGCAATACAACGAGGAGGGCTGGCATGGACTTTGCGATTCAGGGCTCGCGGCCGATCTGGCAGCAGCTCACCGAGCAGCTGGCGCGGCGGATCATCACGGGCGCGTATCCGCTGGGGTCGCGCTTTCCCGCGGTGCGGGAGCTGGCGGCGGAGGCGGGCGTTAATCCGAACACGATGCAGCGCGCGATCACGCAGCTCGAAACGCTCGGACTCGTCACAACGAACCGGACGCTCGGCCGTACCGTGACGGAAAACGCCGGGGCGCTCGAGGAGATGCGGCGGCGGCTGGCCGTGGAATGCACGGAAAACTTTTTCAAGGAAATGGGAGCGCTGGGCTATTCCCGCGGTGAGGCCGCGGACATGGCGCAGGCGGAAAGGAAAAAGAACGATGAATGAAGAACTGGTAAAATGCACCGGGCTGTGCCGGAGCTTTGAAGCGGTGCAGGCGCTGCGCGGCGTTGATCTGAGCCTTACGTCCGGCAAGATCGTCGGTCTGCTCGGCCCGAACGGCTCGGGCAAGACGACACTTATTAAGATCCTCAACGGCCTTCTTCAGCCGACGGCGGGTGAGGCGCGCGTTGCGGGTCTCCTGCCCGGCGTAGAGACGAAGGCGATCACGAGCTATCTGCCCGACCGGGGATATTTCCCCGACTGGATGCGTGTCGGCGATATGATCGATATGTTCTCGGACTTCTATGCCGACTTTGACCGCGCCAAGGCGGAGGAAATGTGCCGCGTGCTCGGTCTGGAAGCGGGCAGCAGGATCAAAACGCTCTCGAAGGGCACGCGCGAAAAGATGCAGCTCATGCTCGTCATGTCCCGCCGCGCGCGGCTCTATCTGCTCGACGAGCCGATCGCGGGCGTTGATCCGGCGGCGCGCGAGTTTATTCTGCGCACGATCCTGACGAATTATAACGAAAACGGTACGGTGCTCATCTCGACGCATCTGATCCTCGATGTGGAGCAGGTGCTCGACGAGGCGGTGTTCCTCCAGCAGGGACAGGTCGTCCTGCACGAGAGCACCGACAGCATCCGCGAGCGCACCGGCGGCAGCGTGGATGAGCTGTTCCGCAACATGTTCCGCGCGCCGGTCATGGGGAATGGAGGGGAATACAATGCTCGGTAAACTGATGAAATACGATCTGCGCTCCGGTATCCGCACGTTTTCGCTGATCTGGATCGGCCTGGCGCTGCTCGGCGCGATCAACGGCCTTACGATCCGCTTCGTGCTCGCGGGTGATACTCAGAGTGGGCTCGTGAGCTTCGTTTTCGGTGTCCTGCCGATGATCCTGCTTGTGGCGCTCTATGTTGCGATGGGTATTTTTGTGCTCGTTTTTATTATCGACCGCTTTTATAAGGGCCTTCTCGGAAACGAAGGCTATCTCATGTTCACGCTGCCCGTGACGAGCACGGCGCACATCGCCTCCAAAGCGCTCACGAGCATGATCTTCTCCGTGGCGAGCGCCATTGTCGCGCTGCTGAGCGGGGTGCTTTTGATGGCTGTGCTCACGCCGCCCAACTTCAGCGACGTTGCGCAGGCGTTCCAGGAAGCGGGCCGCTATCTGCGCGTAAACCCGCTGCCTGCCGGAACGGGCTGGGTCGTCGCGGAGTTCATCGTGTACACGCTCATCGCGGCGGCGGTTTCGATCCTGCAAATTTACACCGCCATCTCGATCGGTCATCTCGGCAAGAAGAACCGCGGCTGGCTCGCACTGCTGGCCTACATCGGCATCAGCATCGCCTTCAGCATTATTATGAATGGGTGCATGTCGCTCCTCCAGTCCGATGCATTTCCCAATGTGCTGTTGAACTGGGAGTTCTGCTTGGACGATACCGGCTGGCATGTTCAGGGCGTCGGCATGATGGCCTCCACGATCGGCATCGGCATTGGTCTGGAGCTCCTCAAGGGCACCGGCTTCTTCTTCGCCACCCGCGCCATCCTCAGCAAGCGCCTCAATCTCGAATAAAGAAAAAACGATCCCGTCCGGAAAATTTCCTGACGGGATCGTTTGCGCGTAAAAACGCGGAAAACCGCAAAATCACGGTTGTATCACCGCGGTGCAAATGGAAGCGGTGGACGGCGGCCGGAACGTGCAAGCGTCAAAGAAACACACAAAAAGCCATCCCCGCCGGATAGAGTTTCCGGCGGGGATGGTCGGTTATCCGGGATTCAGCCCATGAACAGGCTGCGGCCTTCGCGGGCGAGGGTTTCGGCGGCGGCGTTGTCGCGCATGGCGAGAAACACCGTGTCGTTGCCGGAAAGCGAGCCGACAAGCCCCGGCAGGGGAGCGATGCCGTCCACGGCGGTACACACCGCAGGGGCGAGCCCCGGCAGCGTCTTGATAATGACGAGATTCTGGCAGGCATAAACGCCCGTCACGGTCTGGCGGAGATTTTCCTTGAGCCCCGGGCTCATCTCCGGCGCGACCTCCGCCGCAGCGTACCGGCTGGTGCCGTCCGCGCTGCGCTGCTTGACGAGACGGAGCTCGCGGATGTCGCGCGAGAGCGTAGCCTGCGTGGTGTCGATGCCGCGCTTTTTCAGCTCGTCCATGAGCTGATTCTGCGTTTCAATGCTCTGCTCCGAAATGATTCGGAGAATGGTGCCCTGTCTTCCGGATTTCATTCTGTCGTCTCCTTTGCGGTTTCCGGCGCCCGGACGTGTACCGTGCGGCGGCGCGCGCCGCGGCCCTTTCCGTGCGTTTCGCTGCCGTCTGTGCGCTGAAGGGTTATGCGGTCACGGAACTCCGTCGGCGTCATTTCCTTGAAGCGGTAGAAATTCATGTTGAACGTTTTGATGTTGCTGTAGCCGACGGCGACGGCAACGTCGATCACGAGATAGTCCGTCGATACGAGCATTTCGCACGCTTTATTGATGCGCGTGGAGTTGAGCAGCGTATCAAAGTTCATCTCGTTATAATAGAGAAGCAGACGGTTCATTTCCGGCACCGACACGCCGAATTCGGCGGCGACGCTTGCGGCGGTGAGCCGTTCGGTCTCATAATTTTTGTAGATGTAGTCCGTCAGCGCAAAGGCGATCTCCTTGTCGGAGATGTTGAACTTGGTGACGGCCTTGGAATAGATCTTGCGGTATTGCATCGGCGTGATGCCGACACGCTGCGCAAAGTGCTTGGATACGTGCGAGGCGTCCACAAAGCCGCAGAGCCCCGCGATCTCGTCGAGCGTGAGATCCGTATAGATGAGATAGTCCGACGCCTTCTCCACGCGGATGCTGCTCAGGAGCTTCGAGAACGTCGTGCCGGTCATGCCGGCGATCTGCTTGGAGAGCGCCGATTCCGAAAGAAAGAACGCCTCCGCGACCTGCGAGAGCGTGAGCTTTTCCGCGGAATGGGCGTAAATGTAGCTCAGGACCGACTGATCCTTGACGGTCTCCTCCCGTCCGGAGTCCAGCTCGCCGCGGTGTGACATGATATACCGGCGGTAAACGACCATCAGATCGATGAGCTTGTTGACCGTATAGAGCTGCGAAAACGGCTTGTCCGGCGGCTTGACGCGCGTGGATTCCACGCCGAGCTCCGCCTTGAGATGCTCCATGATGCCGTCCACGTACTCCGCCTGTACGCTGTCGAGATAGGCGACCGGCTCCACGGTGAGAAAGCGCAGGGGCTCGGCGGAAGCATCGCCCGAGCCGAGAACGCTCTTGAATACAGAGTTGAGATAGGAATAGTCGTATATGACCTTGATGAACTGGAGCGTTTCCGTCACTTCTACCGTGTCGGTGATCTTCCACGGCGTGATGGCGACGAGCGTGTTGGGCTGAAGGACGTACTCCTCGCCGTCAATGACGAGCTTTCCGCGGCCGCGCTTTACGTAAAGAAAGCGTGCCGCCTGATGGATGATCGCGCGGGTGGGCTTGTCGATCGCCTCGTAATCGAACGAGCAGATCACCGCGGAGGCGCGGGCATCCTGGAGCATGGCTCGTCTGGGCATAATCTGCACCGTCCTTTTTTACAATTGACTGAAAAGCCTCGCAAATGTGCGGGCAAAGCGGGTGCGCTGCGGCGAGCCGCAGCCCTTCTCAAACAAGAGCAGGCGAAGCGGCTCTTGTTTGAAGAATACCGGTTGTACGCCATGGGGCATACAACCGGTATTTTACCATTAAATCATGCGATAACTCAAGCGGAAATTCAGCTCAGCACCGCCATCGCGATCGTAAGGACGACGCCGACGACGACGAACAGCGTGAGGAGCAGCTTCCACGCCCACTTCAGCCAGCTCTCGTAGGGGACGCGCGCGAGCGCAAGGCCGCCCATGATGAAGCCGCAGGTCGGGGTGAAGAGGTTGACGAAGCCGTTGGCGGCAACGTTGATCATGATGGAGGTCTCTACGCTCCAGCCAAGCTGGGAGACGATCGGGGAGACGATCGGGGCGGACAGGCCGGCGAGACCGGAGGAACTCGGAACAAGGAAGCTGAGACCGACGTGGAGTATGTAGTCAAGCAGACCGAACACGCCGGCGGAAACGCCGGACTGGCTGAGCGCGGTGACGGAGGCTTCGACCAGCCAGGTGCCGAGACCGGTAGTGCTCATGATAACGCTGGTGGCACGAGCCATTGCGATAACGAGGTTGACGGAGACCATGTCGCCGAAGCCGTTGGCGACGAGCTTCATGAGCTGGCCCTTGTCCTCGAGACCGACGATGCCGATGATGATGCCCATAAGCAGGAACCAGGTGGCGGCGTCATAGAACCACCAGTCGCCGAGGCCGGCGCCGGTGAGCCAGGTGGTGGTGTGAGAGAAGAAGCCGTAAGCACCGGCGTCTTCGTAGCCGACGAATTCACCCCAGGGGATGAAGCCGAGGATCATCACGACGAAGGAGAGAGCAAACAGCCACAGCACGGCTTTCTGGCGGCCGGTGAGCTTCGCGGTGGTGACGTCCTTGCCGCCGTAAGCCTTCTGGCACTCGTCGAGCTGCGCGGCGGTGAGAATGGAGCCCTTGTTGGCGCGGACCTTCTTCGCGTAAGCGGTGACAAACAGCACGGAGAGAAGGTAGGAGACAAGCCAGAGAATGATGCCGATGACATAGGTGGTGCCCATGTTCACTTCGACACCGACGGAGGTCGCGGCAGCGACGGCAGCGCCGGTCGCGAACGGGTTGATGGTGGAGCCGAGAACGCCGGTGCCGGCGCCGAGCAGGACGGTGGCCGCGCCGACGATCGGGTCAAAGCCGGCGGCCATCATCGTGGCGGCGAGCAGGATGTAGAAGCCAACGGTCTCTTCGCCCATGCCGTAGGTCGTGCCGCCGACGGAGAACAGGAACATGAGGATCCAAACGAGCACGAGCTCTTTGCCGTGCAGCTTGCGGACGAGCGTGTGGATGCCGGTCTCAAGAGCGCCGGTGGCGTTCACGATGGCAAGGAACGCGCCGAGGCAGAACACGAACGTGATAACGTCGGCTGCGTCTGCCCAACCGTTGACGGGAGCCATGAAGATGTCGCTGGAGGTGGCGCCGACGACTTCGGCGATCTCGCCGTTATCACCGGTGTAGGTCTTGCCCGCTGCGAGCCACGTGGCGATCGACACAAGGAGCATAACGGCGAGCAGGATCGCAAATGTGCTGATGGATCTTTTGGTCTTCTTAGACATGATTTGAACCCCTCTCTTAAAATTTTGTTCGGACTTCGCTGGGAGATGCGAAACGGGACAAAAATTTGCTTACCGGGTAATGACCGTGCCGGTCTTGCCTTCAAGAGCGTCGGCGGCACGGGCCAGGGAAGTGATGAGCGCGGTTCCGCCATGGTCGTTGTTCTTCACGAACTCCATGCAGGACTCGACCTTCGGCAGCATGCTTCCGGGGGCGAACTGGCCTTCGGCGATATACTTCTCGCACTCGGCAATCGTCATGGAGGAGAGCTCCTTCTGGTCGGGCTTATTGTAATTGACGCACACGGCGTCCACAGCGGTGAGGATGATGAGACGGTCGGCGCGCACGTCCTGCGCGAGCAGGGAGCTGGCGCGATCCTTGTCGATGACGGCCGCGACGCCGCGCAGACCGTCCTCGGTCTCAACGACGGGGATGCCGCCGCCGCCGACGGTGATGACGATATCACCGGCGCGCACGAGCTGATCGACAACATTCAGCTCCACGATGCGCTTGGGGATCGGAGAGGGGACGACACGGCGGTAGCCGCGTCCGGCGTCCTCGACGAAGATGAAGCCCTTTTCCTCGGCGATCTTCTCGGCCTCTTCCTTCGTATAGAAGCTGCCGACGGGCTTCGTCGGGTGCTGGAAGCCGGGGTCCTTCTCGTCAACGACGACCTGCGTCACGACGGTGGCGCATTCCTTCTCCATGCCGCGGCTCTTCAGCTCCTGCTGAATGGCCTGCTGCAGGTGGTAGCCGATATAGCCCTGCGTCATGGCGCCGCACTCGGGGAACGGCATGAACGGCGTTCCGCCGCCCTTGTTGGCGGAGAACTCCATTGCCAGGTTGATCATGCCGACCTGCGGGCCGTTGCCGTGGCCAATGATGACTTCGTAGCCCTTCTCGACGAGATCAACGATCGGGCGGGCGGTGTTGCGGACAAGCTCGAGCTGCTGCTCGGGGGTCTTGCCAAGAGCATTTCCCCCGAGAGCGACAACAATTCTTTCAGCCATTGTTTCGATCCCTTACTTCAGCGTGGCGTACATCACAGCCTTGATGGTGTGCATACGGTTTTCGGCTTCCTGGAACTGGCGGGCCTGGTGGCCGAGGAACACGTCGTCGGTGACTTCCATCGCCTCAAGGCCGAACTTCTGGTAGATATCCTCGCCCACGGTCGTCTCACGGTCGTGGAAGGAGGGCAGGCAGTGCTCGAAGATCGCGGTGGGCTTCGCCATCGCCATGAGTTCCTTGTTGACCTGGTAGGGACGGAGCAGCTTGATGCGCTTCTCCCAGAGCTCGGCGGACTCACCCATGGAGAGCCAGATGTCGGTGTAGAGAACATCGCAGTCCTTCGCGCCCTGCGCGACGTCGTCGGTGAACTCGAGCACCGCACCGGTCTCGGCGGCAACGGCCTGGCACTTCTCGATCAGCCATTCCTCGGGCATGAGCTCCTTCGGGCCGCAGGCGCAGAAGTGCATGCCGAGCTTCGCGCTGACGACCATGAGGGAGTTGGCAACGTTGTTGCGGGCGTCGCCGAAGAAGGTGAGCTTGCGGCCGCGCATGTCGCCGAACTCTTCGCGGGCGGTCATGATGTCGGCGAGCATCTGCGTGGGATGGAACTGGTCGGTCAGGCCGTTCCACACGGGAACGCCGGAGTACTTCGCAAGATCTTCCACGACGGACTGCTTGAAGCCACGGTACTCGATGCCGTCAAACATGCGGCCGAGAACCTTCGCGGTGTCGGCGAGGGATTCCTTCTTGCCCATCTGGGAGGAGCCGGAATCGAGGAACGTGACGCCCATGCCGAGATCACGCGCGCCGACTTCAAAGGCGCAGCGGGTGCGGGTGGAGGTCTTCTCAAAGAGCAGGACGATCTGCTTGTCGGAGAGCCACTTGTGCTCCACACCGTTGTTCTTCAGGCGCTTGAACTCAACGGCGAGGTCGATGAGGTAGTTGATCTCTTCCGGGGTGAAGTCAAGAAGAGTGAGGAAGCTTCTGCCGCGAATGTTGAGACCCATAATATTTTACCCTCCTATAGGAAATGATTGTAATGTGTGTTATATGAATGGGTTTATTCAGCGAATGAAAATTATTCGGCGCGGATGATCGGCATGGACATGCAGCGCGGGCCGCCGCGGCCGCGGGAAAGCTCGGCAGACGGCATTTCAAGGACCTGGATGCCCTCGTCGCGGAGAATGGCGTTGGTCACGTCGTTGCGCTCGTAAACAACGATCTTGCCCGGCGCGATGCACAGCGTGTTGGAGCCGTCGTTCCACTGCTCACGGGCCGAGGCGATGAGATCGTCGCCGCCGCAGTTGATGAGCTTGACGTGGTCGGTGCGGGTGTACTTCGCGAGAATGTCTTCCAGCTTGGAGTCGATGCGGCGGATGTGGAGATCGGTCGGATCGCTCACGCCCGGGGTGATCTCGTAAACGGTGAGAGGCCCGAGGATCGCCGGATGGATCGTGTACTTGTCGTAGTCGATCTGGGTGAACACGGTGTCGAGATGCATGAACGCGCGGCAGCTCGGGATGTCGAACGCGAGCACGGTGCGGATCTTCGCTTCGGGATCGGCGAAGAGATTGCGGGACGCTTCCTCGATGGCGTCCGGGGAAGTACGCTGCGAGATGCCGATCGCGAGCGTGTCCTCGGTGAGGTTGAGCACGTCGCCGCCCTCGATGTTGGCGTGGCCGTCGCGGTCGTAGTAGCGCTTGACCAGACCTTCAAAATCGGGGTGGAAGCGGAAAATGTAGTCGGCGTAAATGGTCTCGCGGCAGCGGGTCGGGAAGCGCATCTTATGCAGGAACACGCCGGTGCCGACGGACGCGAACGGGTCGCGGGTGAAGTAGAGGTTGGGCATCGGATCGACGATCAGATCATCCGCCGGAGCGATCAGATCCTGCAGGGAATAAGCGGAAGCGCCGCCCATTTCCTTGAGCGTGATGCCTTCCATCGTCTTTTCGACGAGCGCCTTGCCTTCAAAATTGCCGATGAGGTACTCATAGAGCTTGTCCTGCCAGCGGCGGGTCTTGATGTTGCCCTCGGAGAGCCACTGATAAAGGAAGGGCTTCGTCTGCTCGGGATGGAGCTTGAGAACTTCTGCCATCAGGTCTTCGAGATACACGACCTCAGTGCCGTTGCTGCGCAGGATCTGCGCGAAGGCATCGTGCTCCTGCTGGGCGACCTTGAGGAACGGGATATCGTCAAAGAGAAGCTCCGGAAGACGGTCCGGCGTCAGATGAAGAAGTTCACGGCCGGGACGGTGAAGAAGCACTTTTTTCAGCGGCTTGATCTCGCTGCGAACGCAAATACCTTTCATGATTTAAATCTCCTACATAGTGTTCATAGTGTTTTTGGCTGCGCCGGTCCGTAGCGCTTCCGCACCGGCACAGTGACTTACTATCCTTATCATATCCGACGAAAACTGAAATATTGGAAGAACGGTGCGGGATAAATTGTATATTTCTGCACTTATCGTTGTACAGAAAATCAACAGTTTTGCGCTTTTTCGGCAGTCATTTTCCATGCTTTAGTTTCGTAAAAGGACGAGAAAACCCGCCGGAAAAATCCGGCGGGAATGAAAAAAATAATGAATACTGGGGAATACACCCAAAAGCAGTCCGAAAAATTGGAAATATCGTTGGCGAAAGTCCTGGAACGCAAGAGAAAAGCCGCCTTTCGGCGGCTTTTCTCTTTTTCGTTTCGTATCAGCCGCCAAGTCGGCGGTTGTACGGTTTGATTTTTTGTGAATTGTATATTTTTTGTATTTTGTGCAGTTTGTGAAAATTCACGGGCTGAAAATCACATGGTCTCCGGGGCGGAAACGCCGATGAGCTGGAGCGCGTTTTTGAGCGTGATCATCGTCGCCTTGATGAGGCCGAGACGCTGGTTGGTGAGCTCGGGATCGTCGGGATTGTTGACCTTCGTGGAGTTATAATAGCTGTGGAACACCTTGACGAGCGAGATGATATACTCGGTCATCTTGTTCGGCTTGCGGTTGAGCGCGTCGGCGGCGACCTCCTTCGGGAACTCGCTGATCATCTTGAGCAGCTGCAGCTCCTTCTCGTCGGTCAGACGGTCATAGGAATCGACCGGCTTGAACTCGGGGATCTGGGGATTCTTGAGGATCGAGCACATGCGCGAGTAGGCATACTGCGCATAGTACACGGGGTTGTTGTTGTCCTTGGAGCGGGCGAGCTTGAGATCGAGATCCATGTGCGTCGCAACGTCCTTGGAGACGAAGAACCAGCGCGCAGCGTCTACGCCGATATCCTCGCACAGCTCGCGGATGGTGATCGCGTTGCCGGTGCGCTTGGACATTTTGACTTCCTTGCCGTCTTCGACCATGCGGACCATCTGGATAAGGTCGACAGAGAGCGTGCCCTCCGGATAGCCGAGCGCGGTGAGGGCGTTCTGCATACGGGTGACGTAGGAGTGGTGGTCGGCGCCCCAGAGATTGACGAGCAGCGGGTAGCCGCGCTCGATCTTATAGACGTGGTTGGCGATATCGGGCGTCAGGTAGGAGAGAGTGCCGTCGCTCTTGCGGAGGACGCGGTCCTTGTCGTCGCCGTAGTCGGTGCTCTTGAACCAGAGCGCGCCGTCTTTTTCGTAGGTGGCGCCGCGTTCGGCCAATTTGTCCAGCATTTCCCGGATGGCGCCGGATTCGTGCAGCGTGGTCTCGCTGAACCAGACGTCGTAATTCACGCGGTATTTGGCCATGTCGTCCTTAAGCCCCTGCACGTTCAACGGCAGCGCAAAAGCCGCGATATCCTTCTGCAGTTCCTCAAAAGGCTTTTCCATATAGACGTTCCCGTGCACGTCTGCAAATTTCTGTGCCAGCACACGGATATCCGCACCCTGATAGCAGTCCTCGGGGAAAGGTACGGCGTCCTCGCCCCTGAAGATCTGAA